>Ga0070708_100000785_pt1 | contig 23910 bp, 14 predicted proteins | sample KBSK5503metaG_FD_65469 | JGI IMG/M metagenome (GOLD analysis project Ga0070708, IMG submission 65469) | Corn, switchgrass and miscanthus rhizosphere microbial communities from Kellogg Biological Station, Michigan, USA - KBS K5-50-3 metaG | ecosystem: Host-associated > Plants > Roots >... | reverse complement strand
CGTCCTGCGCTCGTCGATTCACCCAAAAACTGCAATCGAGGATTTCCTCGGCGACTACGGCGAGGGGTGGCTCTGCTTCGAGTCGCCACACGAACGCCGTCGACTGGCGCGCTTTCCGGATGACTGGGACAAAATGTCGGACGTAGATCTGTGTAAGCTGCTCGCCAGAGCGGCCGTCGTCCCGACTCGCGGAAGCGGCAGGACGCCTCCCAAACCGGGCGACTCGATCACGCCATAGTTACAGCGCGCTCCAGGTGTCCGCCGCAGGGCAACCATCCTTAATATCCTGGAGTCCAAGTAGTAGCGCTTACTGTCGGTGATCGCCGCGCGGCGCGAAAACTCCTTTAGGTCCTCATGCGCCTCAGCTCGTTGATTCGCGCACTCCTTATCGTTGTCGGCGCTTCGGCCGCCCTCGCGCGGCCGGCTTTTGCACAGGTCGACATCATCCGCGGCCAGGTCATTGGTCCGGAAGGCAAGCCGCTCGAAGATGCCAAAGTCACGGCGACGTCGCTTTCCGGAAACGTCAATCGCAGCGCACGCACCGATAAAAACGGTCGCTACACCATCAGCTTCCCGGGCGGTGAAGGCGACTACTTCGTCGAATTCTCGGCGATTGGATACGCGGCCCGAAGATTCGAGGTCAAGCGCACCGCCGATCAGGAGATTCTGATCGCTGACGCCAAGCTCCTTCGCGCAGCAGGACAGCTCGAGACCGTGAGGGTCACGGGCCAACGCGATCGACCGGAGCGCAACGACGCCACGCCCGACATCAGCGGCAGCGAGCGGCCTGTCGACAACAGCGCCCTTCCCGCCGATCAGCAGGGAGACATCGCGGCAATGGCTGCTTCTCTCCCTGGAGTCACGCTGGTTCCGGGGCAGGATGGCGACCCGTCAGGATTCTCGGTGCTCGGTCTCTCGCCCGATCAAAACCAGACGACGCTCAACGGCCTGAATTTCGGCGGCTCCAATCTTCCGCGCGACGCCAACGTGTCGACTTCGCTCGTTACGACGCCGTACGATGTCTCGCGCGGCGGATTCAGTGGAGCACAATTCCAGATTCGCGGACGCCCCGGCTCGAACTACATCACGCGCACGATGAGTCTCAATCTCGACGCGCCGCAGCTGCAATGGACGGATCGTGCTGCCCGGTCGCTGGGCCAGCAGTACAGCAACGTTTCGGTGGGCGGATTGTTGGCGGGGCCGATCAGGCAGGACGCGTCGTTCTACAACTTCGCGTATCAACTCGGACGCCGCTCGAACGATCTGAGATCGCTACTCAATACCGACGCGATCGGCCTGCAGACGTCGGGCATCGCTCCGGACTCGGTTACAAGGTTGCTGGCAATTCTGCAGCAGCTGGGGATTCCGACTGTAACCGGAAGATTACCGAGCAGCAGACTGGGTGAGCAGGGATCGATTTTTGGGAGCTTTGATGTTGCGCCGCAGTCATCGTCGAGCGGCCAGGCCTTCAATCTCTCATACAATGGAAGCTGGAATCAGCAGACGCCGGCGTCATCGCTGACGAACGAATTACCGGCGCACAGCGGCGACCGCACCAACTGGAATGGCGGGCTGCAGGCGCGTCACACCAATTATTTCGGCATCGGAATACTCAGTGAGACGTCCCTCGGTCTAAATCGCTCGCGCAACTACAGCGACCCGTATCTCAGCATGCCGAGCGGAACGGTTCTGATTACGTCGACGTTTCCGGATGGATCGACGAGCATCAAGCCGGTGTCGTTCGGTGGCAGCTCGAACATGAACACCAGCCAGACCAACACCGGCACCGAGCTGACCAATCAGTTGTCGTGGTTCAGTGCCAGCAACAAGCACCGGATCAAGTTCACGACCGAGCTGCGTCGAGACGCGTTCACTCAGAATCAGCAGACCAACACGCTCGGCTCGTTCACGTTCAACTCTCTGGCAGACCTCGAGGCTCAGCGGCCATCATCCTTCAGCAGGCAGCTCGCGCCGAGGATCAGGAACGGGAGTCAGTTCATTGGCGGCATGTCGCTGGGCGATTCGTACAAGAAGAGTGATGATCTCCAGTTGCAATACGGGATTCGATTGGATGGCAACCATTTCTCGGCCACGCCGACGTTCAATCCCGACCTCGAGACAGTCTTCGGTGAGCGCAACGATCGTGCGCCCAATCACGTCTACTTCAGCCCGCGCATCGGATTCTCATGGAGCTACGGTACGGCGCCGCAGGTAGCCGGATTCGCCGGTGCCGTGCGCGGTCCGCGCGCGGTGGTGCGCGGCGGAATCGGACTCTTTCAGAATACTCCGAGCACGACTTTAATCAGCGGCGCGATCGACAACACGGGGCTCGCCAGCGCGCTGCAGCAGGTTCTCTGCGCCGGTCCGGCGACGCCGACTCCCGACTGGAGCGGGTACACCAGCGACCCTTCGGTCATTCCCACGCAGTGTACCGACGGAAGCGTCTTCGCCAGCACCGTTCCCAACGTGACGTTCTTCGCCAAGGATTACGCCGCGCCGAGGAGTCTGAGATCGAACCTCAATTGGTCGGGTCCGCTGCTCAGCAATCGCTTCACGGGAAACATCGAGGCGACGTTTTCGCGCAACATGAACCAGTCTGGCATCGTCGATCTCAATTTCAACCCGGTGGTGCAGTTCACTTTGCCCGACGAGAATCATCGTCCAGTGTTCGTTCGGACCACCAGCATCGTGCCCGCGACGGGAACAATCGCGTCGCGAGACGCCCGGGTGAGTCCGCTCTTCTCGCGCGTCACCGAGCTGAGATCGGACCTGAAGTCGGACAGTCGTCAGCTGAGATTCAGCCTCTCGCCATCGACGTTCAACAGCAATTACAGTTGGGGCCTTTCGTACGTCTACTCGAATTTGCGCGAGCGTGTGCGCGGATTCACCAATACAGCGGGCAATCCCCTCGATGTCGAATGGGGAAGATCTTCTTTCGACTCGCGCCATCAGATCCAGTACAACCTTGGCTATAACTTCTTCGATGCCGTGCGGGTCAACTGGTTCGGCAACTTCCGGTCGGGCACGCCGTACACGCCGATCGTCTCCGGTGACATCAACGGCGACGGCTACGCGAACGATCGCGCTTTCGTCTACAATCCGTCGACGACGGCAGACCCTACCCTGGCCACGGCGATGCAATCGCTGCTGAATAGCGCAACCGGCAACGCGCGCGATTGTTTGATCAAGCAGCTCGGTTCTCTTGCCGCACGCAACAGTTGTCAGGGGCCATGGACATCGACCGCGACGATGTCGTTGACGTTCAATCCGCTCAAGTTCCGGATGCCGCAACGCGCGACTTTATCGTTGCAGATTGGCAACCCGTTGGGCGCAGCCGATCTGTTGTTGCACGGGAACGACAAGCTGCGCGGCTGGGGACAGTTCTCGTTCCCCGATCCGACTTTGCTCGCCGTGCGCGGGTTCGATCCGCAGACGCAGCGGTACAAATACGATGTGAATCAGAGATTTGGCTCGACTCTGCCCGCTCTCACAGCTGTAAGGGCGCCTGTCACTGTAACTGCAATGATGCGCTTCGACCTCGGACCGACGCGCGAGCGGCAGGCGCTCACACAGCAGCTGGATCGCGGGCGGACATTGAAGGGAAACAAGGCGCCGGAGCCGATGCTGAAGGCGATTTATGGGAGCGGTGGGATTCCAAATCCGCTCTCGACAATTCTACGTCAGGCCGACACGCTCGGCCTGACCGGCCCGCAGGCGGACAGCATCGCCACCATGAATCGTCGCTACGTGGTCAATCTCGATTCGATCTGGTCACCGGTGGCGAAATACCTGGCGGCGCTGCCCGACAAGTACGACAAGGACGATGCCTACGCGCATTATCAGCGCGCGCGTGAAGCGTCGGTCGATTTGTTGATCAAGCTGGTGCCGCAGATCAAGAGCCTGCTCACCAGCGACCAGCGGAGAAAACTCCCCAGCTTTATTTCCAGTTACCTCGACACACGCTATTTAGCTTCGATTCGCTCGGGCACCGCCGGTGCCAACAACGGCCCGATGATGTTCCCCGGCGGCGGCTTTTTTGTCGGCGGCGGCGACCGTGGTCCCGGCGGCGGGGGGCAGGTGATCATTATCAGGAATTGAGATGGAGTTTGCAGTTAGTCACCAATCCGCAGTAGGTCTCCCAATCCGCAATTAGTCAGCAGTCCGCAATGCCGTTGGTCCGCAACCCGTAATCCGTAATCCGTTACGCGTTGCCCGTTATCCGTTTCCCGTTATCCGCTTCCAGCTTCCCGCAGAAGGCCCTATGAAGAAGACGTACTTGCTCCTAACCGTGATTGCTGCCGCAACAAGCGCTGCCCCGCGTTGCGTCGCCCAATCGCTCCCTCCAGTTCGTCAGCTCGGACCGGTCACCTCTGTCGCCAAAGAGCCACTCGGCGCGGTTTCGACGGTGCGGTCGCTCCCCGATGGGAGACTCCTGGTGAACGACATCATCGGCAGACGCGTGCTGATGTTCGATTCGTCGCTGGCCAACGTCACCGTTGTCGCCGACACCACCAGCGCGACGGCGAATGCCTATGGAGTGCGCCCGGGCGGGCTGATCGCCTTTCGTGGGGACTCGACGCTGTTCGTCGATCCGGCGTCGCTCTCGATGCTGCTCATCGATCCGAACGGAAAGATCGCCCGGGTGATGTCTGCGCCGCGCGCGCAGGACGTCGGATTCCTGGTCGGTGGACCGTTCGGCAATCCTGGTTTCGATCCGAGCGGTCGCCTCGTTTATCGGGCGCCGCCCAATTTCGCTGCGCTCGCGCCGCGGCCGGGTGCCAACGGGATTCCCCAAATTCCCGCGCCGCCGGAGTCCGCCGCGATCGTTCGTTTTGATCTCGCCACTCGCAAAGTCGATACGGCCACTTTCTTCAAGACCCCAAAATTCAATCTCAACATCGTTCGGTCTCCGAACGGCGGAATCAATATCACGTCGATAACTAATCCGCTGCCGCAGGGCGACGATTGGGCCCTTCTCTCGGACGGGACGATTGCACTCGTCCGCACCAAGGATTTTCACGTCGATTGGCTCAAGCCAGATGGGACCATCACGTCGTCGCCCAAGATTCCGTTCAACTGGGAGCGCTTGACCGACGAAGGCAAAGTGGCGTTCATCGATTCGGCCAGGGTAGCGATCGAGAAGGCGCGCGCCAGCGGACAATTCGGCGCGGCGGGCGGCGTCCAGTTCCAGATGCGTGGTCCCGGCGATGGCGGTCCGGCTGGCGGTCCGGTCGGGGGTCGTCGCGATGGACCGGCCACTGATGCCCCGCGAGGTGGATCTGCACCAGCTCCTGCGCCAACTGCGCAACCGGGAACGATGACGGTAACGTCCGGCGGCAACACCACTGTCACCGCTGTCGGTCCGGGCGGTGGCGGTCCCGGTGGTCAGCTCCCGCCGCTGCAAATGATCTCGCCCAGCGAGCTGCCCGATTACAAACCGGCATTCCTGCCGGGATCCACGCGTGCTGACGCTGACGGAAATCTCTGGATCAGAACCAGCCAGAACGTCGATGCGCGTCCTGTCTACGACATCATCGATCGCAAAGGCGAGGTAATTGACAGGGTGCAGCTGCCGGCGAATCGAGTGCTCGCTGGATTCGGACCGGGTGGCGTGGTGTATCTCGCCGTTCGCGACGGCACGACCGCGCACCTCGAGAAAGCTCGCATCAAGTGAACTTCACCTCGTGGTGAAGGGGCTAGTGTCTCATCCCCTTCGCCACGTGGAGGGCGAGCGCCATGATGGTGATCATCGGGTTCACCCCCGACGAAGCGGGAAAGAGGCTGGCATCGGCGACGTAAGCTCCCGATAGGCCGAACACCGCGCCATGCTCGTCGCACACTGCCGACGCGCGGTCGGACCCCATGCGACACGTCCCCATCTGGTGCGCGCTGAACAGCGGCAGTCGATTTGGAGAAGTCGGCGCCGACGCAATCACCCGGCAGAATTTCTCGATCGAGACTCCGGACTCACGCTCCCACACCAGTCGACTCGTGTGCAGCGTGATGATCCGGTCGGCGCCGGCGGCGTGGTGGATTTGTGCCAGCGTCGTCATGCCGTGCTTGATCAATTTCTTCTCTTCGCCGCCGAGGCGGTACGTGAAAAACGGCTGACCGCTCTTATCGAATCGCACGCGTCCAGGATTTGAGTCACGAGTGAGAACGATCGACGGCGCCGCGTATTTGATGCGCTGCATCTCACGGCGGTGATCGCGCGCATTGCCCCACGGAATTCCCACCGATAGCAGGCCCGGATGCGCCGGCGCCGCTTCGATCCTGTAGCCGTATCCCTCCGACATGTTGCTGAATTCATCGCATACAGCGGTCTGGGGCGGTCCCTTCCACGACTCGATCGGCGTCTGGTAGAACCCCATCAAACCCACGGTGGGATGCAGAAAGAGATGCTGCCCGAGGTGCAGCGATTTGACTCCGGATCTGAAAAGAATCCCCGGTGTCTCGAGGCCGCCCGCCGCCACCACCACTCGTGACGCGACGATCCTGACCAGCCGGCGCTCGCCGTGGGGATCGGCATAATTGCCGTCGACACCGGTGACTTTCCCTTTGCTTTCCAGGAGCTTTGTCACCGTGAACGGCGCGACGACCCGCGCGCCGGAACGAATCGCATCCAGCAAATACGTCGTCGCCGCGCTCTGCTTCCCGCCGACTCTGCATCCGAACATGCAATTCCCGCATTGCGCGGTGTTGCAGCCGAGCGAATTGCGCGCGATCACGCTCCAGCGATAGCCGAGTGATTGCGCGCCGCGACAGATGGCGTTGTTGTTCTCGTTGATGTCGCTCTCGTCGGTGGAAGCACCAATCCGACGCCAAACTGCGTCGAGGCACTCACCGAATGAATCGGCGATGAAGAAGCTGCAGCCGGAGAGCTCGGCCCATTCCTCGCGGACATCATCCGGAGTTCGAAAGCATGACTGCCAGTTGACGGTAGTGCCGCCGCCGATAGACGCCCCGGCGAGAAGTGACATGCTGAGATCGCGCGTACTGGCGAGACCGCCCTCGCGAAATAGCTGGTGCATGCCGGTGAGCTCGTGCTGATCGAACTCACCGGCGCTCCAGATTCCGCCGCCTTCGACGACGACAACGTCGTGTCCGCTCGCGGCCAGCTCCGCCGCGACCACGCTGCCGGCGGCGCCAGATCCCACGACGCAGACCTCGCATTCGATCTTCGACTCATCGCCGATCTTGGAAATCGGAATATGCGGGGCAGTCGATTTGGCGTTGAGGTCCGGCTCGTATCCGATCGCGCTCAACAGTGCATCGGATTCCGGAGTCCCATTCGCCGCGTAGGTGTGCAGCATCGCCAGACTGCGCGCGCCCTGATAGGCCGTCCGCAGTTGCGGTACCGCGCTCCGCGCCAGTCGCTGCAACACCCGCTCCCGCTGCACCTGCGAGAGCTGCGAGAAGCGTGATGCGCTGCGGGAGACGCTCGCCATGAATAGCGGATTCCCCAGCAGCCGCAGAAAAAATCGAAACGAATCGCGCTTGGCGGGCTCGATCATCTCCAGCGCCTGCATCACTCTCGCGCTCACGCCGAGATCGGCCGCCGACATGCTGAAGAGCGCGGGATCCTCGTCCTTCTCGAAGGCGAGCGAAGGGACGAAGGTGTCGCAAAGGGCGTCGAGGGCTTCGGTCTCCCTATGGGTGAGGTTCACGGTGGTCCCTCCCGTTGAGTCGCTCTAATGCGTTCCGCCGCGAATAAAGGTAGCAGCGATCTACAAATGCTTGCGAGATCGACCTCAGCAGGGAATTTTAGGGCGTCGACGAGGAGGCCTTTCTGGCTGGTTACGATTTTACCAACAGAGTGCGTGGTGCGCTGATCAAAGCGCGGGACGAAGCCCACCGCCGCAATCACCAATACGTGGGACCCGAGCACCTTCTGCTCGGCCTGCTGGCGGAGGACGACACGCTGGTGATGGATGTCCTCGAGAACCTCGGCGCCAGGCCGGTCGACATTGAGACGACGGTCAATCAGCTGGTGGAAGACGGGCCGCCGTCGGCGAGGTCGCGCATACCCGACCTTCCTTACACTTCGCGAGCGCGGGTGGTGCTCGATCAGGCGATCGCCGTCGCCCACGAATTCGGCGACGGTTACGTGGGCACGCAGCATCTCCTGCTCGGTCTGATTCGGGAGCGACATGGGATCGCGGCAAAGGCGCTCACGATTGCCGGCTTGAGCGAGGCATCGCTGCGACGGGAGATCGTGAGACTGCTTCAGGGCGAAGGCGTTGCCGCAGCGCTGGAGGTCGAGGCGCCGCCACAGATGCAGGAGAAGCACGTCCCCCTGAGCGTCGCGGTGGAAATCCGCTACGACGACGGGACGCTGGCGAAGAAAGTCTTTACCTCGAACGACGACGCGATTGTCTTCCTGCGCGAGAAAACGCAGGAGTAGCTAACGCTCCAGCTCCCTCATTCGACGAACGGCGATCCGGATCGGGATGAACGTCGCCGCCAGGGAGACCAGCGCCGCCGCGCCGAATCCAAACCACATCTCCATCGGATCCGGATCGATCTTCATCATTCGTGCGCCAACGTACTGGTAGACGGGCCGTGCCTCGAGGACGATCACCAGCCCAATCAGAACCACCGACGCCATCATGAGAATCAATCCTCCGAAGGACGTTGGAATCTGCGCCGCGTTCTCCGTGTTGAACTTCGGGAACAATGCGCCGAACCCGAGGGCGAGACCGGCGATGGCGAAGGTCATCATGGTGATGGTGAAGATGGAGACGCCCATCATGAAGCCGCTCACCTGGAGCAGCACGTCGGTGGCGAACACGAGTATCAACGCCAGCGCCAGCAGTGGGATCGTGCCGACCCAGAATTTCGACCACAGCAGTTGGCGCATCTCCAACGGGCTCGAGCGCAGGAGCCACAGCGTACGACCCTCGAGACTAATCCCCGGGAAAATGAATCGCGCCGCGATCGACGCCAGAACGAATCCCGCCAGAATCAGGTTCACGAACGGAATCACGTTGGCGAGGAAGAAGGTGACGCCTTCTCCGCGCAGCGGTAGGAACTTGATGTTGAAGACGTAGACGACCACCAGCACCGCCAGCAGGATCAGCTGCGACCATTGGGTCGTGTCGCGGAAAAACAACCGCATTTCCTTGAGGACCAGCTCGCGCCTCATCACGCCCCATGGCGTGAGAATCCGGGAAACGAGTTTGCCGAGCGTACCCTGACGGACCCAGCGCTCGCCGCTCTCCTGTGACTTGCTGAATCCGCGGGTGTAGAGCCAGCGATGCAGTAACGCGCCGAAGACGATTGCGGCCGCGGCGGTCGAGATCAGCAGGTAGAAGGGAAGGATCTCCGGGTCGCTGCGCAGCCATGTCATGATGCCTTGCGCTGCCCACTCACTTGGCAGCCAGGGCGAAGTCGGACCGCGCAGCAGCGAGATGAACTCGACTAGCGAGCGAAATCCTTCAGGCCGCGCCAGGCGCTCCGGACGTATGAGGCGGAAGATCAGCACCACTCCGGCTGCGGCGAGCACTGCGATGACGCCGAGGATGTCGCGCGTTCGTCGTGCTGGGAAAATGTTGACCAGCAGCAGCGTTACCGCGCTGCCAATCGCCGCCGGAATAAAAAGAAACGGCACCAGAGCGGCAATCGCCACGAAGGGATAGAGGAATCCGCCCTGGTAAGTGATGCCGTAGGCGGTGAGTACCGGCGTCGCCACCAGCACGACCATCCAGCTCGAGTGCGCGGTCGTCTCGAGAAGTTTTGCCCCGTACAGTCGCAGCCAGTCGACCGGGGCCGCGACCAGGAGATCCAAATCCTTGGCCAGGAAAAAACTCGACAACGCAGTGACGACGTTCGACAGAATCAGAATGCCGAACAGGCTGACGAACATCAGCCCGAGCAGCTTCGCCGCCAGCAGCGCTCCTATTTCCGGAATGCCGCGGAAGTATTTGAGCAGGCGATACAGCAAGCCGAAAACAAAAACCCAGAAAATCGCGCCGATTAAGACGAACAGAATCAATCGTCCTGAGCGATTTTCGGTTTTTCCGAGTGGCCGTGCCTTTGCCGAAATGAATTTCGGCGACAGGACGTGCATCAGCTCCGGCGACGGGGGCTGTGTCGCCGGGTTAGGGACGTCCCGGCGTTGTAAACTGATTACCGCCATCTTTGCCACTCACTGCTCGCACCCGCTCCGTTGGAGTTACGCATCGAGAACGTCCATTGCTTCACGCGCCGCGCGCTCGCCGGTGAGCTTGAGGAAAATCTCTTCGAGCCCGCCTCCACCTGTAGCCTGGGTGCGCAGCTCCTGGATCGTTCCCACCGCTCGGATTTTTCCGTGCTGGATGATGGCGATGCGATCGCAGAGCGTTTCGGCGACCTCCAGCGTGTGCGTCGACATCATGATGGTGTGTCCGCGCCTCACGTACTCGCGGAACAGATCCTTCAGAATTCGCGCTGCCTTCGGATCGAGCCCGACCATCGGCTCGTCGACGACAACCACTTCCGGGCGGTGAATGAACGCGCTGGAGATGATCAGCTTCTGACGCATGCCGTGACTGTAGCTCTCGACGAGCTCGTCGCCCCACTCCTCGAGATCGAACAGTGCCATCAGCTCGCGGCCGCGATGCTCGACCTTGTCGCCGTCCTGCCCGTACAGTCCAGCCACAAACCGCAGGAACTCAGCACCCGTCAGCTTTTCATAAATGAAAGGTCGATCGGGAATGAATCCCAGCTTCGATTTCGCAGCCAACGGATCGGTGGCGAGATCGATCCCGGCGAGATGAATGGATCCCGATGTCGGCTGCAGGATGCCGGCGATCATGCGCAGCGTCGTCGTCTTTCCCGCGCCATTGGGGCCGAGGAATCCGAACAGCTCGCCGTCGGGAACGCAGAGGTCGATGGAATCGACGGCGGTGAACGACCCGTAATTCTTGGTGAGACTCTTCAGCTCGATCATTTCGTCCTGGATTTCCTGCGGTGTAGGCCCAACGTGTCTGTCGAAGCCTTGACGTTCTTGAAAGCAATCTCGAATGCGGTGCGAACAGTGGAGAGATCGTCCAATCGAGATGCGACGAGGCGACCCTCGGCGTCGACCCATGTCGTGAGGCCACGCGATTCGTCATCGATGCGCCAGGCGCGAACGGTGTCCTTGTGTGCAACCGCCCACGCGCCACCGGCACCAGGCCTCGCGCTGTCGACGACTGTGAACAGTGATTCCGCCCGGATTCGCAGCTCGGGTCGGACCACCAGCCGCGTCGTCGGATCAAAGACCGACATTGTCTGCCGGCGACCGATCTTCGGCGGACCCGCCAGCATGAACGCAACGGTCGCCAGCGACGGCGTGAATAAAGGCGGCATGAACGTGTAGCGAGCGGGGGGGCGGCCTCCCGTCGTTTTCGTTCCGGCAATGAACAGCGACGTGTCCTCTTCGACCGCTGCGTTGATGGAGAACGGACGCGTCTTGCGCGCGATGTCGATGGTGAGATCGGCGAGGCGAAAGCCACGGGTGAGTCTGGTCTGCCAACGCGCCGACGTTCTTTCGAGGCCAGATCTCGCCGGATAATCGCCGACAAAATACTCTTCGCTCACCAGCGTGTTGGCCGTCGTGTCGAGCGCCGAAGCTGCGGCGCCGATCTGCTCGCCATTGCGCTCCACGATGTAGTAGAACGTCGCCGGCTGAACCCTCAGCGCCACCTCCGAGAGTTGCTGCGCTTCGCTGCGGTTCGCGTTGCGGCGCGCCATCATCGCCATGCCGCCGAGCCAAAGGGCGACGATCAGGACAGCTACCACTCCACGACTGTATCTCATTGGCGCTGCCGCGCGCGACTGGCGCGGCGATCAGGACTGGATCGGGGATTCACCCCTATTAGACGATTTGGAGGCTCGGCGGTTGTATGGAACCGCAGAGCAGGCTGTGGCCTCCAGCGATGTCTACGATTAGACGATTTGTAGACTGGTCTCGCTATTTATCCAGCCAAGGTAGCGTTCCAGGCCGCCCGTCACCGGGACGGCCAGCAGCTCTGGAACCTTGTAGGGATGTAGCTCCTTGAATGCTTTTTCTAGCCCGTGAATTGCCCCAGAGCGAGTCTTGAGCATCACCACGACTTCGGTTTCGTCGGCGAGCTTGTCTTCCCAACGGTACAGCGAGCGTGCGGCCGGCAAAATCGTCCCACACGCGACCAACCGGCGATCGAGCAGCGCGCGGACGAACTTCGCCGCTTCATCGGTATTGGCCAGCGTTGTCAAAACGACGACTGCGTCGGTGTGCGGCACTGCGGATCGGGGTCAGGGGTCAGGTTGTGAAGAATCTAATCACAAAAAGCTTAACAATGACTTTGGAGGGGAACATCTTAAAGACAGCCGACCTACACTACCATGCGCCTCGACACCTCACTGTACATCAATCGTGAGCTGAGCTGGCTGGAGTTCAACGCCCGGGTGTTGCACGAGGCGTTCGACCCGCGGAACCGCCTGCTGGAGCGGCTAAAGTTCCTGTCGATCTTCAGCACCAATCTCGACGAGTTCTACATGGTCCGCGTCGCCGGTCTGCGACGGCAGATCATGGCCGGCGTCCACGCCACCGGCGCCGATGGGATTCCCCAACCCCAGCAGCTCGATGCGATTGCTGCACGCGTCGCCGAGCTGATGGAGCTACAGCGGAAATGCCTGTGCGACGTGCTGCTCCCAGAGCTGGAGGAGCACGGCATCAAGATCGTTGGGATGAAAGATGTCTCGAAGACGGAGGGTCAACGCCTCCATCAGTTCTTCGAGTCCCAGGTGTACCCGGTGCTGACTCCGCTGGCGGTCGACCCCGCCAATCCGCCCCCGTACATCGGCAATCTTGCATTGTCCCTCGCCATCCAGATCCATGATCCTGCGACGAACTCATCGCATCTCGCCCGAATCAAAGTCCCCAAGAGTCTGCCGCGTTGGGTGCCTTATGGCGAAAAGAACCACTTCGTTCCACTGGAACAATTGATCGCCGCCGATCTGGAATCGCTGTTCCCGGGGATGGAGGTCGGCGAGTGCCGCGCGTTTCGGGTGACCCGCTACTCGGATCTCGAGCTGCCGGTGTTCGATGAGGATGACGATTTGCTCACGGCCATCGAAGAGCAGGTCTTCGAGCGGAGATTCGCCGAGGTCGTGCGTGTCGAAGTGGAGAAGGGGACATCGCCCGAGCTGCGCGAGTTGATTCTCTCCGAGCTGCGCGAGGAGCAGCCGAGCGAGATGCCGTCGCTCTCCGACAGCGACCTGGTCGAGACAGGTGCCATGCTCGACCTCGGCGACCTGATGTGGATCGCGACGATGAACATACCGGAGCTGCGCGATCCGCCCTTTGTGCCGGTGACGCCGTCCGAGCTGCGCGACACGTCGCGGTCGATGTTCGACATCATCAGACAGGGCGACATCCTCGTCCATCACCCGTTCGATTCGTTCGAAACGTCAGTAGAGCATTTTCTCCTGGCAGCTTCCGCAGATCCGAACGTGTTGGCGATCAAGATGACGTTGTATCGCACGTCGGGCGACACGGAGATCGTGCGCGCACTTACGGAAGCGGCGCAGCGGGGAAAGCAGGTCGCCGTTCTCATCGAGCTCCAGGCCAGGCAGGACGAGCTGAACAACATCGCCTGGGCGCGCACCCTCGAAGGTTTCGGCGTGCACGTCGCTTTCGGGCTGCGCGGTCTGAAGATTCACACCAAGATCGCGCTGGTCGTGCGTAAGGAGAGCGACGGAATCCGGCGCTACGCCCACATCGGATCCGGCAACTACAACTCCCAGACGGCAACCGTCTACACCGACCTCGGTCTGTTCACGGCCAAGCCGGACATCGGCGCCGATCTAACGGATCTGTTCAACTCAATGACTGGATTCTCCCGCAAGAATTCCTTTCGCAATCTGCTGGTCGCTCCCCGCAACATGCGGGCGCGCTTCACCGAGATGATCGATCGCGAGGCTGACCACGCCCGGCGGGGCAGGCCGGCGCGGATCATTGCCAAGATGAACGCGCTCGTCGACCCGGAGATCATTCAGCACCTCTACGATGCTTCAGAGGCGGGTGTCGACATCGATCTGATCGTGCGCGGCATCTGTTGCCTGCGGCCGGGAATTCCCGGCCTCAGCGACAACGTTAGCGTTATCAGCATCGTCGGGCGGTTCCTCGAGCATTCACGAATTTTCTACTTCAAGAATGACGGTGGGGAGGAAATCTATTTCGGATCCGCCGACTGGATGCCGCGCAATTTCGATCGTCGCGTCGAGGTCGTCGCACCCATCGACGATCGTCGGCTCCACGAGCGCGTCTGTTCGCTGCTCGAGACGCAGCTCGCCGACAACCGGCAGGCGTGGGACCTATTCCCCGATGGCAGCTACGTGCAGAGGAAGCCCGGCCCCGACGTGGTGATATCCACCCACGAACGGTTGCTGAAAGACTCCTGGGGAATGTCGGTCCGCGCTTCTATCGATGGCGAGGGCGCGTCGCATCCGTCGCCTTCTCCGCAGCCGGCGGGGGCTCAGTCGGCGGCGCCGACCTCGTCGTCGTAGGTCATCACCGAACCGTCGGGGCCCACAATCTCCACCGGAACACCGGTGATCTCTGACAGCAGATTCGACTTTCGTGCCGCTCCCCACAAATCCAGACGCAGATTCAGATTGGCGCGACGCGGCACCGCTGTCAGGCGCAGTGCTCGCTCCAGCCAACGGACCTTTATCTCCGCGACCGCAGACGCGTGGCCTCTGTCGAATCCGTCCGCCACGCGCAGTATCGCGGAGAGCCTCTTAATCGTGCGACGCAATTGCTTATCGAGACCGCTGTAATTGCTGTGCTGCTTCTTCGGCTCAGCACCCCGGTGATACCGCGCCACATTGGCGACGATGATCTGCTCCGACGGCGTCATCCCCAGCAGCTCGGCGTGCTCGATGAGATGGTAGGAATGCTTGTTGTGCTTGTCGTAGCTGATGTGATAGCCAATGTCGTGGAGAAGAGCGGCGTCGGCGAGGAGTCGTCGATCTTCCGGCGCACAACCCAGCCGCTGTCCGATCGAATCGAACAGCTGGAGCGCCAGCTTCTGCACGTGCTGCGAGTGCGGCGCCTCGTAGTGAGTTCGTTCCGCGAGCTGCAGCACCGAGCGCTCGCGGGCTTCGCCCTGGTCGGCAGGTGACGGCGCCACATGCGCGCTTTCGAGAAGAATTCCTTCGCGAATGCCGTAGGCCGAGACGACGAGCTCCTTGGCTTCGACGCGCGCGGCGACTTCCGCGGCAACGGCAAGTCCGCCAACGATGATGTCGCTCCTCGCCGCGTTCAATCCGGGAACCGTCTGACGCTCGGCGAGCGACATGCTCTGCAACATGTCGACAATGTGCTCCAGCTCGACGCGCGGGATCACAGTACCATGCACCGTCTTCGCCTGCGCCATGCCGACGCGCGCCAGATACATCGAGGCGAGGCTGGTAAACGTCCCGCCCGAGCAGAAGATGCGCGGCACGCGCCAGTGACGCGTCAATCGCCGGCGCACCTCGTTGCGCACCTGCTTCCGCAACTTCCGTAGCCCCTTCTTTCTGGCGTCGGGACTCAGGTACCGCTCCGACATGTGAATGGCCCCGAGCGGCAACGACACCAAACGCTCGACGAGACCGTCCTCGCTGAGGGCGAGCTCGAGCGATCCACCACCGATGTCCATGACGACGGCGCGTCCCGATCCGAGATCGAAATGAGCGAGCGCGCTGCGAAAACTGAGTCGAGCCTCGTCCTCGCCCCGCAGAATTCGCACTCGGAGTCCGGTCTCCGCTTGCACGCGCTCGAGGAACTCCTTGCCATTTTCGGCGTCGCGCACTGCACTCGTGGCGACGACTTCCGTGCGCTTGACGCCGAGCTGAGTGCCGAGGGTCGCCATCCTGCTCAGCGCGATGAGCGCGTTCTGGATGGCGATCTCACTCAGCACGCCGGTCTCGAGCAAGCCAGCGCCCAGGCGTGGCGCCGCCTTCATTTCGTCTACAACGCGAATGGTGCCATTCGGAGAGACGTCGGCAATCGTCTGGCGAATCGAGTTTGACCCGATATCGATCGCCGAGATGCGAATCTCCTCCCCTCCAGCCGGAGCGCCGGAGGTGCTGAGAGTCAGATGCGGAGTCGACGAAGTTGCCATTCTACAAAGTTGACGCGTACACGCGAGAATTGAAACTGTTTTTTCAGTGGCATCGACCGCCGCCCTGGTCCCAGACTCTGCCGTCCGTGTCGATGAAGCTGTGCCGGTATTGACCGTCGCCGAGCATCACCTTGAGGACTCCGAAGCGACCCTGGATCTGGGCCACGGAGTTTCGCGCGAGAGGATAGCGAAAGCGGCGCAGCTCACCACCACCGGTTCCGGTAATGATTTGCTCGATTCCTTTTATCGAGTCCGGCGTTCCGTCCGGTCTCTGCGGGAGGAATCGCTCGTAGTCATGGTCGTGCCCGTTGAGCACGAGGTCAATGCCGCCAGCGTAAAGAATCTGCCACAGATTCTGCACCATCGTCGTTCCGCCGTTGGTGCCGGAGCTGAAGAGCGGGCGGTGGAAATAAGCCAGCGCGCACTTCGTCCGATGCTGCTGGAGATCGCTGCGCAACCAATCCTCCTGCGCCTTTGCCAAATCCGGATCCGGGTTCTCGAAGTACAGCTCGCTGTTGAGCGAGATGATGTGCCAGCTGCCGACGTCGAAGCTGTAGTATCCTTTGCCGGGCGGCCCCGCTCGATCGCCGAAGTAAGCGAAATAGGGATCGCCGCTGCCGCTATCGTAGTCGTGATTTCCCGGCGAGGTGTGCAGCACGCTCATGATGCGCCGCCGCCCCCACGTCGGAGCGAAGCAGCGCGGAAAGTCGTTCGTGACGCCCTGTTGACCGGACGGGTACGCGTTGTCACCGAAGGTCGCGACGACGGTCTGCACGCCCCGAGCGCTGTCCGCGCGCAGTAGACTATCGACCAGCACTGCGGTTGCTTCGTCCCCCGGTGTCCCGCACACCGCGATGTCACCTGCTCCGATCAAGACCGGCGCGCCTTTCAGCACGACTTCCTGCTCGGGCGGGGCTTCCCTGGTTGGCGACGGCTTCTCCTCGCACGCGACAATGCTCACCAGCGACGCGAAAACCACCAAAGCTCTGATCAGAACGCGAAGCCGAAAGTCGTGACTATGTGATGGCCTTTCCGATTGGTGAACAGCACGTTGAAGTTCGGCGCCGCGTTGAGGTACCCGACCCAGAAACCGCCACCCGCTGCGCTATGCCATCCGCCCGGCGATTGTCCGTTCACGTATACTCGCCCCGCGTCGGCGAATCCGATCGCGCCGACATCGAGCGGCAGAATGAAGGGGAATTTCGCGAGGGGGACGCGCAACTCTGTCGTCCCGTACGCCGATGCCTCACCTGCCCACCGCTGGCGTTCCTCGGTCCTGAAAGTCTCCGAGCCGCCGAGAAAAGCGGCATCGAAATAGGGGAAGGGACCCCACAACTTCTTGCCGCCCGCACGCAGCGCCAGCACCGGCTTCTTGGCCACCGGCAGCGTGAAAAACGCTCCTGCCCACCCGTCGACAGCTTCGTATGGCGTCGCGACATCCCACATGCCGGGATATCCGCTGCCGAGAACGTCCAGCACAAAGCGCGGCTTCATCGTGTCCGATACGCTGCGGCTGTCGAGATGCATCTTCAGCTGGAGACCAGCCTGTCCGAACTTCGTAAAGCCCGTCGGACGCTGCTGCGATATGAACCGATTGGCAATGCTGTCGGTGGTGGTGTAGCCGACGATCGGCCCGAGTGAGATGTCGCTCACGGGACTTAGTGACAGCCCCACTGCTGGTCTGAATTGCCACTGTCGCTGCCGCACGTCGTAGAGTCTGCCGCGCAAATCGGCGACATCATTGCCGAAGCCGTGGAACTGCACGACCTCGAACTGCGACATGTGGCCGTTCACCGGAATGTGGAGGTCGGATTCCTCGAACCGTTTGTCGAACGCCGCTCTGATGCGCATGCGATTGCTCGCCGTCGCCTGGGCGATGTCCGCTGACATCATCGTCGCGTACGGCACGTCGCGGAAACCGTACTGATACTTCGTGAAGCCGATCACCGGATAGATCCCCAGGCCGCGCTGCGAGTGCAGCCCGAGTATCGGACGGATCGAGGAGCCACGGTCCTGCTGTGGCGGAATGAGCTTCCCATACGCGTGCAGCCACGGGCGGCGATTGAAGGAGTGATTGAACGCGTTGTCGATGTTGATTTTTTCGTCGACGGTGTCCTTGGCGTACTTCACGTCGTTGACCGTGCCCGCGTCATAGAACCGGGTCGTGTTTCTCCGGCCACCGACAGTCGAGAGATCAACGAAGGTGTTTGTACCGTTGCCACCAATGATTCGCACTGGAATGCTCTGCCGGACATTTCCTTCCACGGTTGCCCGGTCGTCGCTCCCGTGCAGGTAGATGCGGATCTCCTTGGTGTCGGCCGAAACGAATCGCCTCGACAAGTACGGGGCGTCAGCGGATCGAAGTTGAACGTCTACAATTCCATCTCCCGAGCGCACCACGGTAGCCTGTTCGGCCGCGTCAGTGCCGTGAATGTCGGCGACCCTCCATAGCTCCTTGTAGTACCTGTCGGCGACACCGCGAAGCCCGTTGCGACGTGCCTTGAGCTTCGCCGCCAGAGTGCGCGAATTAGCGGCGTATTCCGGTGGGAGAGTGGTCAGCGCGTTATCGATCACCTGGTCCGTGATCCTCTGCATCAGACTCGTCGCCACCGAATCCCACGCCGCCTTGTCCAGACCTTGGAGCATGCGACGGTCGAAATCACCGGCGTTGGCGAACAGAGCCTGTGGATCCGGATACCTGGCGGTGAACGTCACGAGGCTCGGAATCGCCAGACGCGCGATACTCATCACCAGTCCGCCGTACGAGACGAAGACCTTGTCGCGGTCGGTGGCGATCGGCTCCCAGGGCACCTCGTCCTTTTTTCCAAATCGCGCCCACTTCCATTGGTCCGGATGACGGTCGTTGTCGCCGAGGATCAAGTCCATCTCGACCGCCGTCAGGAAATTGAGCGCATCGATGCGCGTCTGAGGGTCGGTGTTAATGTGCGCCAGCAGAGAGTCGCTGCCGATAATGTTCTCGGCATCGGCGAAAGCCTTACCCTTTTCCGGTTTTTCGGGATGTTGCTCCATCTCGCCGAGCATGCCCGCGAAGTCCTTTCTGAATTCACCGAGGATCGGATCGTCCGGCATCATCATCACGGTAGGACTTGGATGAAGAACTCCCGACACCGTCTGAATGGGCGCTGTAGCGATGGCGCCCAGAGGATGCGAGGCGCTCCCCTCGTCACGGACGATGTACCATATGATCGTCCCCCTGTACTGTTCGGGCAGAATGCTGAATCCCTTCCGCACAGATCGAAACGCCCATGTGGTTCCATCCTCAGCGTCGAATCGCACTGACCTGGTTTGCGCGCCGCCACCCCGCTTGGTCGGCTTCAGGCCGCCGTGAAAGGTTTGCAGGTTGAGAATTGGCACCGTGATCTGGGTAGTCCACAGATCCCGGTAGTTGTCGCCCAACAGAGCGCGGTGAAAACTCCCCGCCCTATAGATCTCGCCCGGCACCACGACGACGCTGTCACGTCCGGCTGCCCGCACCGTTTGATTCTGGGCGATCGCGGTTGAAGGGGCGGCGACCAGGAAGGCCGACGCCAAGGCGAGGGCAAGACGCGCTCGATTGAAGTCTTCTAGTAGGGTGATTCCAGCCACTATGGCCGCCATTTGTAGACTGTGATCGCCGCCGGCAGCACGTTCGCCTCGTCGCTCACCAGCAGTAGCCTGTCTTTCGTGATTGCCACTCCTTCCGGCTGCCGGTGGTCACCTGGCAACGGCCCGGAGCGCACGACGTCGCCGTCAGGGGTAACTACGGCGAGTCCCTTTTCGTGGGATGCAATGATCACGTAATTTCGCGTGAACGGATCGATGGTGATGTCGGAAGGCCTGAAGTTTTTCCATTTGTTGGATCCGATCACCTGGTGGAGCGGAACCCTCAGGATCGTGAACGTCGACCGATTCAGCGGCAGCGGCAGATGGTATATCACGAGGTCCTGCGGCGCCTGCTTGTCGAGAATTCTTTTGCACACCATCGACAGGCGCGTGCTGTCGGCCTCGTATGTGAGACCCTCGAACTCGCATTGTTTGCGCAGTCCCGTATCGAACATGATGAACTGAACCTGCTGGCCGTCCGCCCCCTCTCTGAATCGAAAGAGCTTGCCATCGCTTGCCATCAGGTAGATGTCATCGCCGGCGATCGTTATGGCCTCGAAATCTTCCTTTTGGTTACCGATTAGTGAGAAGCCTTTGAGCAGGATTCCGGTTTTAGGATCGATCTCGGAAACACGACCGGCGTTATCGTCGTGTGTGAGCACCGTGCCGCGCGAGGTGAGGGCAAGGCCGGAGATCTCCCGTAACTGTGGTGGCATGATCCATTTGGCCAGCTCCACGACCTTGTCTGGATTGGCGTCAGCGGTCGCGATCCGGCGCGCCAGCGCCTCCCTTCGTGTTGCTGCTAATTTTTGCAGCTCGGCCCCCTTGGCCTGGGGCGTCTCGCGACACGCGCTTGCGCATGGGATCGCACTCAAGAGGAGCACCAGTCCGCGCCTGCCGATCATGCTTTCACGCCATCATTCTTTTCCTTCTTTTCCTCCTTCTTTTCCTCCTTCTTTTCCTTTTCTCTCTCGACCTCACCGCTCGTTTCGAGCTCGGCGGTGGCGACGACGCCATCCGCGTTCTCGTGGATGGCAGTCAGGAGCACATCCCGCTGGATCGACTTCTTCAGGCGGGTGAGGTAGTAGATCTCGCACGGCTTCCCGGTATTGGTGACGATCTCGTCGAGGGACCACCGCTTGGTCATTCTCTCGAGAACCTCCTCGACCCGCCTCTGCGCTTCCGGCACGTCATCGCACGTGACGGTCAGGATCGAGTCGAAGCGCGGCTTTTTCCTCTTTCTTCCAACCGTCTTGCTGACACGGCTGAAGCGATCAGCGAGTGCCGCGGCTTTATCCGGGGTCAGCGAGAGCACCAGGTCGCGATCGGGAATTTGGTGGTCTCCCGTCGGACTCGCGAGAGCTTCCAGGGGACGTGACCACTGCGCTGCTGCGGTCGGCATCAGCATGTTCCGCCCATAGTCATAGTGCCACGTGACGATCAGGACGAAGTTGAAGACGATTGAGATAACCGCGCCGACGGCGAGCGACTGCACTCCTGCCGCGAACCCGACGACGATGCTCAGGAAAATGTAGACCAGATCCCTGGAGTCGCGGAGCGTAGTCCTGAATCGCACCGCGCCAACCACTCCGGCAAGGCTGAACGCCAATGCCAGGCTGTTCTGGACGATGAACACGATGCCCGCAACCACCAGCGGGAGGATGATCAGCGTCTGCACGACGTTTTGATTGTGCTGCCCGCCTGAGGGCCGGGCCGACATGTACACCCAGGTTACCGGAAGCATCAGCACCAGGGCGCCGATGAGAATCAACACCGTCGTCACCGCGACATCGAAGAGTGACCCTGGGCCGAAGCTCACTGACGCGGTCGGGGACGAGCTGAGCGCGTCGGTCAAAGCCGTCGGACCTTCCGGGACATCTCCCAGGCCCTTGGCCGAGATCCGCGCGATCTCGCCGGGGAAGAAATACGCCAGTATGGCTACGACGACCGCCACAATCGCGTAATACGCCACCAGACGGCGCATCGGGCGGTCCGACTTCATCGTGATGACGTCTATCAGGTGTCTTAGAACTGGCATGGCCCACCTCAGGTGCAAAATGGTTGCCTGACCAGCACTTGGACCAGCCAGACCCCCGCTAATTAGCCGTAATGGGCCGACTTGAGTCTCGCCCCGCAACTGGCGAGTTTACGAGGCTATGCCCGAAGAATCCCTGATCGTCCGCGGCGCCCGCGAACACAACCTTAGAAATATCGATGTCACCATCCCGCGTGACCGGCTGACGGTCATTACCGGGCTGTCGGGATCAGGGAAGTCTTCGCTTGCCTTCGACACGATCTACGCCGAGGGCCAACGGCGCTACGTCGAGTCGCTTTCTGCCTATGCCAGGCAGTTCCTGGGCCTGATGGAGAAGCCCGACGTCGACTCCATCGAGGGCCTGTCGCCCGCGATCTCGATCGAACAGAAGTCAGCCGGCCACAACCCGCGGTCGACGGTCGGGACGGTCACGGAGATCTACGACTACCTCCGCCTTTTGTACGCCCGCGCCGGCACCCCGCACTGCCCCAACTGCGGACGCCCGGTAGAGCGCCAGAGCGCCGGTCAGATCGCCGATTCAATCCTGCAGTGGCCGGAAGGGACGAAGATCGAGATCCTCGCGCCGCTGGTGCGTAGTCGCAAGGGAGAATTCCGCGAGCTGTTTGATGCCGCGCGGAAACAGGGCTTCGTGCGCGCGATTGTCGACGGCGAGCTGGTCGAAGTAGCCAACCCGCCCAAGCTCAATCGGCGGATGAACCACAACATCTCCGTCGTCGTCGATCGACTGGTGGTTCGTGGTGAAGACCGCGGCCGGTTGAACGACTCCGTCGAGACCGCGCTCAAGCTCTCTGAAGGGCTGGTCGAGGTGCAGCGCGCCGACGATCGGAGTCAACACCTCTTCTCTGAAAAGTACGGCTGCCCCGAGTGTGGGATTTCGCTGCCGGAGCTGGAGCCGCGCCACTTCTCCTTCAACTCGCCATTCGGCGCTTGCCCCGCTTGCGGCGGGCTCGGCTCGCGTCGCGAAGTCAGCGAGGAGCTCATACTCGGCGATCCGAGCATAAGCATCCTCGAAGGAGTGATCCTCCCCTGGGGCGAGCCCGACGGTTACCTGAAGAAGGTGATCCTGCCGGGCCTGGCCAAACAGTTCGGATTCAATCTGAACGCGCCGTGGGGCCAGCTGAGTCCTGAAGTGAGGGAAAAGCTCCTCTACGGTACCGGCGGAAAGAGCGGAACGCGGATCGACAACTCGGGGACGCACTGGGAGGGAATCATCTCCAACATCCAGCGCCGCTACGACGAGACCGAGTCCGATTCGGTGCGTCTCGAGCTCGAGGAGTACATGCAGGCGCGCGCGTGCACGACGTGCGGCGGGCGCAGGCTCAAGCCCGAATCGCTGGCTGTCACTCTCGCCGGACAAAATATCGGCGACGTTGTGGCGCTCTCGATAACTGAGGCGCTGGAATTCTTCGAGAACGTTCCCGTGCGCAACAACGGCAAGCCGGGATTGGATCCCGAGATCGCGGCCCCGATTCTAAAGGAAGTGCGCGAGCGACTGCGTTTCCTGAACGACGTCGGACTCGAGTATCTCACGCTGGGCCGCTCCGCCGAGTCACTCTCCGGCGGCGAGGCGCAGCGGATACGCCTGGCGACGCAGATCGGATCGCGACTCGTCGGCGTTCTCTACATCCTCGACGAGCCATCGATCGGACTGCACCAGCGCGACAACGCGCGCTTGCTGAACACCCTCCGCCAGCTGCGCGATCTCGGCAACACCGTCATCGTCGTCGAGCACGATGAGGAGACAATGCGGGCTGCCGATCATCTGATCGATCTGGGCCCGGGAGCGGGAAAGCACGGCGGACTGGTGATCGCCGAAGGAACGGTCGATCAGGTGCGCGCCAACAACGAGTCCATCACTGGCCGATATCTGCGCGGCGAGGTCGAGATTCCAATTCCCGAAGTCCGTCGCAGAATGGATCCCGGTCGTGTGATTCGCATCGAAGGCGCGCGAGAACACAACCTGCGCGACCTCGACGTGGAGATTCCGCTTGGACTCTTCGTCGCGGTGACTGGCGTTTCCGGCAGCGGGAAGTCGACGCTAATCGAAGACATTCTGCACCGGTCGATGGCGCGGCACTTCTACCGGGCTCGCGTCATCCCCGGCAAGCACGATCGCATCACCGGCTTCGAGCACCT
>Ga0070708_100000783_pt1 | contig 23930 bp, 35 predicted proteins | sample KBSK5503metaG_FD_65469 | JGI IMG/M metagenome (GOLD analysis project Ga0070708, IMG submission 65469) | Corn, switchgrass and miscanthus rhizosphere microbial communities from Kellogg Biological Station, Michigan, USA - KBS K5-50-3 metaG | ecosystem: Host-associated > Plants > Roots >... | reverse complement strand
CCTCCACGGAGGAGCGAGCGGACCTATCCCAGGGCCGTCAAAATCAAGATGAGCAACTACCCGAGAAAGCGTCCACGCCCGCTCTGGCACCGTGCTAAGTGAACGGCATTGCCCCTAGGGCCGAGTGGACCGAGATAGTGTCCCGAGCGAGAACAGCACTTAACGTGGTCGAGATGGTTGGAGCACTATTCTCCTCGGCGCGTGGCCGCTTTGGCCAACTCGAGGCTACCGTCCTTGCCAAGGCCTTCCGGGGGGAGCTTGTGCCCCAGGACCCAAGCGACGAGCCAGCCTCCGTTCTCCTCGACCGCATCAAGTCCGAGCGGAAGAAGCGAGAAGAAGCCGAGCCGAAGACCCGCACGAGCCGCCGCGAACCAAAGGTCGCCTAAGCCATGGGCATCCCAGACTTCCAGAGCGCGATGCTGCCCATTCTCCGGCTCACACGGGATGGCAAGGACCACACCCTCGCCCGAGGGAATGGTTTCAAGTCTCCCCTATCGAAGTAACCGAAATAGGCTCTTAGCCGGCCACCGGAATCGAGACGTTGTCTGACGCGGTCACGTACTGCTGCGGGATAGTCCGCTTCCACCGGTCGGGGAACGCGAGACCCGACTTCAAGATCATGATCTCGCTCCCAACCCGCCTCTCCCTGGCACTGTAGTCGAGCTTGAACGAGACTCGCCTCAGCCCGGCGTAGAGCCTCTTGATCTCCGGCACGTTGTCGTAGGAGAGGACCCAATCGAACCTCACCTCATTCTTGAGGTACGCGGCGAGCTTCGCGTGATCCTCGGGCTTGTAGTGGTTCAGGTAGAGGTCGCACCCCTTCGCGTAGTACGGCGGATCGAGGTAGACGAACGCCTTCGCTCGCTCGTCCAGCGTCGTAACGTGCCGCTTTAGAAACTCGATCCCATCCATCTGTGAGACGCTGACCCTGTCGCGGTATAGCGCGATCCTGGTAATGCGGCGCTCCAGCTCCTTTCGGTTGAAGCGAGCATCGATCTTCCACTTTCCCGTCTGCCTCTTACCCCCTATCGGTCCGCCGTTCCCGATGATGCCGGAGCGGTTGCAGCGGTTTAGGTAAAACGTCGCGAATCCGACTCGAAGCGTCGAGTGCCGCTTGGGCTGCTGGTAGATGGCCCGCTGACGCTCCCACTCGCACACGGTGGTCGGGGTCGTCCGGAGCAGCTTCAGAAACCGCTCGGTGTGGTACAACGCCGCGTTCCAGAAGGCGTAGATGCACAAGTCGGCATCGTTAATAAGTACCCTGTCGACGTGCTCACCGAAGAGGAGGCTGATCGCAGCTCCCGCCCCCCCAGCGAAGGGCTCCGCGTAAGTTCCGCCGTGGACCCCGTTTAACTTCATGAGGTGCGATAGCACGCGGGTCAGAACCTGCTTGCCACCGGGATAACGCAGAGGGCTGTGAGCGATCGCCATGCGCCGTCCCTACTTGGCAGCCTTAGGGGCTGGCTTCGTGACCAACATGGGCTCTTGGAGCACGACCTCGAAGATTGACTCAAGCGCTGCGGTGATGTCGCGCAGCTCCCGGGTGTTTGAGGTGACGAACTTATTGTGCATGACGCCGTCGAGGAACGAGTAGTCTTTGTCGGAGATCAGTTTGTTGAGCCGCCGCCGAGCGGGCGGTTTCACGTCTACACTGTCTATCTGAAGCATCGCCGCGAGCATCTCTTTCCAGGAGGGATACCAGTTGTTCGGCTTCCCCTTCTTCCTCGCACGTTCCAGTAGCGGTTCGATGTTCCCCGATTTTTCGAGGTAGTGACCCATGCTAAGTTCGAGAAGGATTCGCAGCATTGCCGCGCAGCTGTTGGGAAAACGATCGACCTTCAGTTGCCGCAGCTCGTCGAACACTTCTCGGACCTTCGGGTTCGCAATGCGGCACTTCATCCCGGTGGGAATCAGGGTAGAGGAGATGCGGCGGCCCGTGACCTTGCCGGGTTTTGGGATTGCCGGCCGAGCCTCCTCCGCGGGCGTCTTCCCCTTCTTAAGGTCTTGATCGGTGAAGCTCCCTCGGCGTGACGTGTCGGGCGCATCGGCCTCAAGCGACTGAAGGTACTTCTCAGCGTCCGATACCTTGTTCAGCGTGCGAGTGTCGATCTTCTCCAAGGCGATGTCGGAGATGATGCGCTTGAACCCCTTTCGGAACTCATCGGCGTGCACGCTGCCCCGAAGAGCGCCGCGCTCGTCGAAGCTGATGCCGAGAAAATCGCGCGCCTTAGGGATTGCGATCAGGCGCTGCAACGCGCTGGCATTGAACTTCCGCGGGTTGTGCACGACATCGCGCACCTGCTGCGGCAGCTCCATCGCGCAAGCGACCTCGTACATGGTGTCCATGCGGAGGAACTCGGCGACTTCGCCGGGCGCCGTGTCGTAGTTCTCGGCAAGCTCTTCCGCGGTCAACCCGCCAGCCGCGAGGGTTCTGAAGAACCTTGCCTGCATCAGCGGGCTCCATCGCTGAACCTGATCGCGCGTATGCTTCTGCATGATCAGAGGTGCGGCCGCCTCGCGACTCGGCGCGAACAATACCCGGACCTTCTTAATCGAGTCGAGCGGTACCTTCCCCGAGAGGTTCCGGAACTTCTTGATGTCGGGCTGGGGCGCCAAGTCTGGACTAACGAGGAGCTTCAGGGCGGCGAGGCGCCGATTGCCTTCGAGGATGTAGGTCTTGCCGTCCTCCGTAAGCCCGATCATCGACTCCAGCGGGAAGTACCCCGCCTCAGCGATGTTCTTCGCAAGCTCGTAGACCTTGTCGTGCTCCACCAGTTCCGCGATCAGGTCGCGCTGCCCGAGTGTGGCACCGCCCGACGGGATGCGGGGATTCTCAGCATCAAGCAGGAGGTTCGTGACCTGCACGGCCTTCTCTGCCCACGATGAGTAGTCAGTCAATGAGATCCCCACGACAACGCGGAAGCGCGGCCTCCGAAGAATACACCGGCCCCTGTCTCTAGCCACTATCGGACCGCGCCATCGAAACGAAGGGGCGCCTTCGAATCTCGGCGCGGCAGATCCCGTTGGCGGCCGAGGCCAGGCCGCCGGCAAGGGCCTTCTGGGAACGACGTCATCTTCGCAAGAACGACGTCGACCTGCCCAACTCCCCGCAAACGATGAAGGCCCAGCAAGCGGTGTTCACCGAATGGAGGGAAGTGCGAGGAGAGCGATTTGGCAAACTCAAGAACATCGCCCAGCCGACCCTCGTCGTAAACGGAAATCCCGACGTCATGATTCCAACCATCAATTCGTTTCACGCCTTCGCAGCGGATCCCCAATGGACGGCTGATCATCTACCCGGACCCGGCCACGCATCGCACTCTTCTTCGCAGCGAGCTGCGCCACTTCCTGGCAGCGGGTGATTCGGCCGTTCATCGAGAGAGTCCAGAAGAAGAGGCCGAGAGAGTTCTGGCGCGCCGGCGTTCGAGATAGGATGAGCGGCGACGAGGGGGATTCATCGATGAGCAGTTTCGAAGAAACGTTGAGCGCGCTGCTCGATGCGAAGCTCGCGCCGCTTCGCGCGGACGTGCGCGCCCTCGCTTTGGCGATCGAGTCCATGCGACGCACCCTTCCGCCGGTTCTCGTGCCGGTCCGTGAAGCTGCCCAGATGTTGGCCTTGAACGAATCGACCATTCGCCGGCATATCAGCCAGCACCTGCTTCCGATCCGGCGAATTGGGCGATCGGTCCGTGTGGACATTAGCGCACTTCGCCCTTTGACGGACGAGGAAGTGGAACGGGAGGCCTTATCGTGCGCGAATGCACGCCCCGAGGTCGCGAGCCGGATGCAGTGGAGCAGTTGAAAGGCAAAGGTGAATAGGCTATCCGTCGCAACGGAGGGTGGAATGCATCCCGGAGAGACCAACGCATTCGGTCATCATGAAGCGCCCGTGGCTCACGATGTCCCTCGTCACAACTGCTTGCGCGGCGACGCCTGCGAAGTCGAGGGCGCCGAGTCGAGGCCACGCTCAGAGCGTGTCTTCTGCTGCCGTGATTCAAGCGGCGCATCCTAGGTGTTCAAGCCAAAGACTTTGCTTTCGCGGGCACCTGCGACAGCTGTGGCCCCGTTGCCGGAGGCGCTGCACTGGTCGTCCTGACGATCGGCTTGGAGCTTGACCCTGCATGCCGGATGCGCAAGATAAAGCCGACATGCTGATCATGCTGGAAACGAACCTCCTTCACGGAAGAGCGGATCCCGATGCCGCCAATGAGATCAAGCCGCTGCTTACTCTAGCAGCAAAGGTCAGTGCCCCCCTGAATATCCCGGAACCCTGCCTCATCGAGCTGCGCGATGGACATCGGGGAAATGTTCAAGAAGCGATTGCGGAATTGGAAAAGGCACGGTGTCAGATGTCTCGCATGCGAATCAACGTCACGATCTCTCCCATTGACGAGGCTGCGGAGCTAGCAGGATATGAAGAAAGGTTGCAACGGTTCCTCAAGTCTCATGCCATTACAACGATACCCTTCGTAGACACCCTCCCCAGTCCGAGAGCGCTTTTCGAGGCCGCAGTTAAGAAACAGAGTCCGTTCGACTCGACGGGTAACAACCTCAGGGATGCGATAATCTGCCTATCAATTTCACAGTTTGCGCGAACCGAAAAGGCACCAGTGTTGGTGGTAACCAATGATGGCGATTTTAGGGTTGTGCTCAATGGGCAGGAAGGGATCCAAGCTCTCGATCTTAGCAACGCGATAAAGACTCTCGACGCGCAGCTCTCCGACAAAGACCGGGCGCGTCGGGCCGACCTATCCGGTCGCATCGCGACGGCTTTACGGAAGGAATTCGACAAGATTTCACAAATCGCTGGGCAGCAGGTTGATTTCTCGGTAGCGAAGTGGATGGAAGTTGGTATCCGTCTCATCACGATCAACAAGTTCGAGGGAAGCGAGGTACGAAATGTGGAACCCGCCGAAAGTTCGGCTACGACGGTTCCGTTTACCGCAGAGGTCGGGGGAAAACTCCATTGCACCGCCGAGGATATTTTTCCAGCCTCGAAGTGGACGATCTCCGCGCAGGCGCCGACCAAGGTGGGCCAATCAACGTCTTTCGCCGAAAGCTTCGCGTCAGATTATGCCCCGTATCTGCTGCCTAACGCGGCCTTTAAGATCGTCAGGGAACCCAGAGTGGTCCTCTTCGAAGTTTGGTTGAGTTTGGAGGGCGACGCGACCTTGGATGCGCAGGGTAACGTCGAAAAGGTCTCTTACACCCGGATTTATGAGAAAAGGCCGAAATATAAATTGATTTTCGGAGTGCGAACGTAGCAGCTGGATGAAGGTAGGCCCCGGCTTGCATGAAGATTCGCGGTCCACTGACGACTCGAATTGAAAAGCACGGCGTTATGTCGAGCACCTGAGGACAGTGCCTGCAGATGCGACCCTCGGGTGAGCGGCTTGGTGGTTACTATCCCGCGACAAAGTGCGGGCCTCATTTACGGCCAGGGCGGCTTCCCGCGACCCGTGAGCGAACCAGCAAAGCGCCCGGCGCGTGACACGTAAACGACTTCGCTCGATTCGCGATCCAGAATCTTCAGCGGACCCAGGCTCGCTTCGTTCGAATCGGCGAACTTCTTGGCCTCAGTGAAGTCCTCGACTTCCCGCCTCATGTAGCAGGTGAAGGCCTTCGGGCCGATGCCGAACTCACTCGAGGTCGAGACGCCATCATCGGGTCCACCTCAGACAACGAATCGTTTCGCTTCCATCGCCATCGGACCCGCTAAGCCTCGTGCCGTTGGAGCTTGGCAAGGAGCAGGTTTTTGGCTTCCCCCAGGGTTTGCCCCCGAGCTTCGACGATGGGACCCACCCAAGAACCATCCAGCGGGCAGGCTCTTGCCAGCGGATCGCCTTCGAATAGCTGAATCCAGTAGAGCCTCTTCTTCCATCTCCAGTAGGAATCCTTCATTATGCGGTCCTCCCTCCTCCCTCCGCGCACGCGGCTTCCATCACGTTCTTTTTTCCGGCGGTAGCACCGGCAGCGCTGAAGGAGCGCGCAGCATCTCTCTAGGTTCTTGTCGCGCCCCTTAGCCAGTCCACTACGAGGGCAAGCGCACGCACATCGAATCGGTTGTAGTTCAGCAGTCGCCTTCGAACCGATTCTTGATGAGTCCTCGACCACTCGTACCACCAGCCTGTGCGGCTCGGCCATTCGCGCCGGCGTCGGCCACTCGCAAACCTAAGACGGAAGCTACTTCCTTTAAGCGTAACGACTTCGACGGAAGTGCGGCGTGCTTTTTAACAATGGGTAAGATGTCAATGAGTCGTTCGACGAAGCGAGTACCCCCCGGCAGGAGGGCGAGCTTGTTGCGATCATACCAACCATAGTGAAAAATGGGCGCGTCGTCGGGCAGCTGCGCCAAGTGCCTTACAAAATCCCGATTCGCTTTCCGAAACCTGCGATCTGACGTAGCAAGGTATGGAAAGTAGCGAAGACGCTGACCCTCGCGGACCAAAAGTCCCGAAAGGAACACGGTCATCTCGTCTGCCTCGAAATCGAGAAATGCCTCCACACGCTTGCGACTCGGAAGCCGATGATGGCCAACGACCGTTGGTTTGCCGGTGCAGTATGCCCGAGCTCGCTCGATGGTGAGTTTGGCGGTGGCTTCATTGTCGAAGCCGCGAATGCTTTGCAGCAGTCCGGGAGAAGCTCCAGCGAGATCCTCGAGGTTTATCAAGCCAAGTTCCTTGAACCTCGGCAGTAGGTGTCCCCCAATTTTGGGCAGGAGAGTGAGGTGTTTAATCTCGAGCGCTCTCTTGTGGCAAGCGTTGTGCCACCTGCACTCGGAGCATTTGCTCTTCAGCCGTGGGCCTGGATCGAGCTCCAAACCCAACGTGGTCTCGAGCTGCTCCATGACCGTGAGCGTTTCCAGGACGTGAGGTTCGACTGGGTCGCGTCGCGCCCGACCTGAATACGTGACAATTAATGTAAATTTCGCTGGGAGCACGCCCTGAATGGCTTCCAGAAGGAGCGCGTAGTAGGTCAGCACGATGTCCGAGCTTCGATCGTGTTTACCGCCATAGCGCATTGCGCCAGGCGCGTAGTGCCAAGCGCCCAGCAATGAACGGCCAGCTCGCTTCTCGAGAAACCTAGGGCGGCCCCACCAGTTGCCAGATCGCAGCAGCCCACGGTCGATCCTCCTTCGCCCTAGGCGCATCTCGGATTCAGTTCGATTGAGCAGATCCTTCGTGGTCGGAGGATTTGGCGAGTCATCAATCTCAGTGATCGGAATCTCTACTGAATCGTCACTATCTGGCATCAGAGGCAGCGCGAGTTCCACGTCATCGATCTGTCCGGCGACGGCAAAGGAGTTGCAAATTTCCACCGCAATCCTTAGGGTTGGCGAACGCTTCCATGAAAGGAAGCCTTTCGCACGCAAGGAATTGGCGTAGTTTCGAACCAGAGATGATGGCAGGGTAGCTCATGCTTCGCCTCCGAGGACGAACCCGAATACATCGGCTGAACTCGCCGTCTGACAGGTTTGGTCACCTCAGGCAAGAGCTGGGGTGCGCGTATTCAAATAGCGACGAGCAAGGCTCAATCTCGATGGGAAGCAACACGCCAGATTTATAGTCCGCTAGTCCTGATTAAGCCGATAACGGGGTAAATTGCTGCGAGGACCAATCTCGTGGTTCGACCGTTATAAATCGTCGGGACAAAATCAGCCGTTACGGAGAGCCGTGCGCAGCGCTGTCGCCGTGATGGGATAGAAGATCAAATCACGGGGGCACGGGTCGGTCCCGGCCAGCTTCCTCCCAGAGTGGCAGCCCGCGTTTCTCTTTACCGCCGGGAGGGCGAGCTGGGAGGGCAAATGTCAGTTCATGGATTCATACCCGGAGCGAGTCGGGGATGGGCCGGCTTCCATCCAGATGCTTTAGCGACGTTCGATATGGATGGGCGGAACAAAGGACGGTACTGGTGGATTTGCCGGGCCAGATTTGAGCCCGGCGAAGGGAACTGCGCGGAGAGGGCCGGATTCCAACAGGCAGGCTGTACCGATGTTACGCGACGCGAATTGGATGGTTTCGCTCGGTTGATGATCGGAACGAACCCAACCACCCTTAAGGCCAAGCACGGTGAAAGGCCAGCGGGGCGGAACGACAGGAACGTAGGGGGCTCCGGCACAAGACGGATCCAAATAGTATCGGGACCGGTCGGGAAGGATCGTAAGTGTGAACGACTCCGCCTCAACGTCGAACGACCAGGCGAAACCTTCGTCATCGACGTAAATGCCGACGCCGTTACCCGAGGGGCCGCCGGTACCGTACGGCCCAACAAGCACACCCTCTGCGTCCACCCAGAAAAGACCCTGTTGGGAAGAAGCGGCGTCAGGCCCCTGCCGCCCCTCAACAGTCTGGCCGCGCATCTCGCGAACTGAGGGAAGAAAGAGAACTGTCAGGAGCACCGCCAACACGCTAACGCGCGACGCAAACCGTTTGAATCGATTCATTGGACCTCTCCCACTCGCAGAATGCGCAGGCATCAGCAGGATAATCAAGAGACACAAGATCGCGATTACCCTTCCCCGTAACCGACCGACCGCTGGGCGCGTTCATGGTTGTGCGAGGCGGCATCGGCGAGGGCGGATCGACGAGCTGCTTCCGCATCTGTGGAGAGCGCCGAACACGTCGTGATCGCCCCCACCCCCCACCCCGTAGGTCATCCGCACAGCCGATCGTGCGTCCTTGGGCCAGTCAGGGCCGTCCGATTCTACGACCTACGTCTCAGCTCGATCGGTTACGTAGCGCATCCAGTCATCATCGATAGGATCAGTGAAAGACCTCAACAAAACCGGAGTTCCCGGGCAGCGCTCTTTGGCTGCCGCGCCGAAATCCGCTTGGCTCGCGCACCGGCCCCGTAGAGCTAAGGTGCGAGTTTCTCGCTCAAAGCCCGCGTCCCGAATGTGAGTAACGCATCCGGACGGAAGCAACAAAGCAAATTGAAGTGGTCCGAACACCAGGGTCCACCTCATTTCATTCGTCCCCCCCTAGGACACGCATCCGCCTATCAAGGGCATCCCGCTATTGACAGTCAAACCCAAAGGGGGTGAGAACGCATGTACCACTGGGACAGCATCCATGATAGCCGCCGTCAAAATAACAGCCTCGCGGATCTGGGCAGCAGTTTGGATCTTCACATGACGTGTTGTCTGGACAGTGCGCGCATACTCCATTACAACAAAAACGACGCTCTGGACTGCAAATTACGCCACTGCAAATAAGAGCCAAGGGCTGGGGAGGGTTACCAGAGGTATCCGCTTCTGCGCTGATGCGCCGGGACTGACTTTGAGCACTTACTATTCCGATCGTAACGACCATCAAAACGACGCTTAGCCAAATTATCTTACACATATTCGCTCCTCTTCATCGTTTGTTGTGAACACCTGCCAGCGTTCTTTCACATTAAAGTAGTGACGTTACCTCGCGACTGCGCCCCTCGATGGAGCAGACTTCAAGCCAAAACGTAAGTCTATAATCAAAAAGTTTGCAAGTACTTTAAGTTAAGAGGCGTCGGACTAACGGTGGGCCAACTACAAGGCGCCGCTGCAGGAGGGGCTCCTACGATGAGTTCACAGCTAGGTCAGCGCATCCGCGTTCTACGCGAGACGCTCTCATTCACGCAGGAGCAGCTCGCCGAGAAGGCCGGCATCAGCGTTAGTTTCGTTTCGATGATCGAGCGTGGAGAGCGCACGCCGCACGTCGAGACATTGGTGGCGATCTCCGGCGCCTTGGGCATCACGGTTTCCCAGCTCTTCGCCGGCCTGGACGCAGCACGGGCGGACATCGGGCAGACCCCTGACCTCGCTCTTATGGCATATCTCGGAACTCGGCATCTTAGTCCGGCCGACGTGCAGGCGCTGCTCGCCGTTGCGAAAGCCATGTTCGACGGGCGGTCGTAGTTGTCGTTTGAGAGATTTGTAGTCCGCGAAGAGACTTCTCACCGCGAGAGGCGCCTCTTGACCCTGAGATCTCGGATTCGCTCCTGAAGAAGTTCTACCGCTTCTCGCAAAAAAGCGGATCTCTTGGTCGATTCCTTCGCTGCCCGGCGGCGACTCAACAAGCTTTGAGCGGTTCTCGGCGAGCAGCCTTGCGAGGTTTGCGTTTTCGACCAGGCAAGTCTCAAGACCCCCTCGAATCGGAAAGACCATATGGACCAATTCAACGGGATGTGAAGATCAGCCGCACGATGTGTTGAAGCGCCGACAACTCGTCGGAGCGCTTGGCGCTGATCAAGTCGGTTTGCAAAGGTCGCCACGCTTAGGGCCGTCGGGCAGGGCGGCAGGGCGCCTGACCGATTCTTGCTCTGAGCCTGGCGCTTTAGTGCGTAACCTGTCGAGCCGCCTAATTACTTGATCGACGAGCACTTCTAACGGTTGCCCCGAAAGGATCTCACCGCCTCGGTCCAGACACGTCACGGAACTGGTCTCGGAGAATCTCAATTTGAAGAGTCTCTCTCCACCTACCACTGGGCGGACGAAATAGAGTACGTCATCTTGGTTGGTCCAACTGAGTGAAACTCCGGGTTCTGTTTCCAGCCTTAGCCTTTCGAATCTAGACCTCTGGGCAGTCGCAAGTTTCAATTGCGCGCACAACTTCTCGAACTCTTCTACCAAATCCCTCGCCGACCCTATGTCGCCAGGTGATTTGAAGCCCCTCCTGTCCCAGCTCTGCAGCAATGCGATCGCGTCGTCCAGAGAGTGCGCCATTCGGCGAGCATAGGACGCACCGGTGGTAGATAAAAAAGCGCGCGATCCTCACGAAACGCTAAGTGCGGCTTTCGTTCTATGGCCAGGGCGGCTTTCCACGCCCTGTGAGCGAGCCGGCAAAACGCCCGGCGCGTGACACGTAAACGACCTGGTCTGTTTGGCGATCAAGGATCTTCAGCGGACCTAGGCTCGCCTCGCTCGAATCGGCGAAGTCCTTGGCCTCCCTGAGGTCCTCGAACTCCCACCGCACGTAGCAGGTGGAGGCCTTCGCGCCGACGCCAAACTCGATTGGGGACGAGGCACCATCGTCGGGGCTATCCGAGAAGACAACGAATCGTTTCGCTTCCATCGGTGTGAGCGCCGCCTTTACGCTTCGTGCTGCTTGAGTTTGGCGAAGAGGAGATTTTCAGCTTCTTCGATGGTCTCGCCTCTGGCTTCCACGCTCGGACCAACCCAAGGACCATCCAGCGGGCAAGCTCGCGCCAGCCGATCGGTTTCGAATAGCTGAATCCAGTAAAGCCCCTTTTTCCCTCTCCAATAGGAGTCCTTCACAGGCCATCCTTTCTCCGCGCGTGCGGATTCATCGATTCTAAGCGGCAGGTATGACGAGACTGGTCGAGGGGCAGCACCGAACCCTTATCGGTGCTGGCTACTGGCTGAACGATCCATCCTCAATCGGTCCAATAAACTCCACCACTGAAGTTCGACCAGCACATCTTTCATACTCGGGGACCAGTCCGGGCGAAACCATCGTGCTGCCTGCGCGACCTTCCGGTCAGCACGCAAATAACCAATCCCATTTACATCGGTTGAACGCCGCGGCAGGCTCCCCATCGTGGCGCAATCTCCAATGTCGAGCCGGCCGAGGAAAAAGGCTGACGGGCAGTCGAAAGGAACGCACGTGATCCTCGTTCTCACTTCCCCGTCGGTGATCGCGCCCGGCAATAAGGTCAATAGTCCTACCGTCGACGTACTGCGCGCCCTAGCAAAGGCGGGATCGCCTTTGGCGGTAATCTCCAATCACGGCAAGCCCACTTGGTTCGATGCTGCGTTTTCTGGCTTGATTGTCCCCTTCATCGAGCGGATCGGCCGCCAGGACGGAACGGTGATTTCTGAGATCGTCAAGGATCTCAAAATGCCCACGCGCGATGTCGTGGTTCTTGGCGCAACACTGGATGACTTGCAAATGGCCAAGAATGGTCGAGCTGTCCTGGTCAGTGCCGACTGGGCGGCCGATGCGATAGTCAAAAACTACGCCCTAACTGCGAAGGATCCGCCCGAGTTTTCCAAAGTGTTGCACTTGGTTAACAGTTGGCCGGGAGGCTGGTACTTCGATGGTAAAATGCCATGGTATAGGGTTCTCTCGTTGTCGGACGTTTCGGGCTACAATGTCAGCGATCAACAGAAGGCGTTCGCTAACGATGTGGTGGACACTATCAAACAGGGAGGACCACAGCTCAAAGCATTGCTCGTCGTTACCGCCCGTTCCATGTTGATGGCTGGGCTGGCCGAACAAAGTGAGATGATGTTCGGGTTTTATCCTTCGTCCGCCAGTGCAAATGACGATAGCGAAGTGCTAAGTGAGTTCGTACATCACCTTCGCACGGTAACATCCCGCGTAAAATTGGCTAAGCGGGGTCTACCCCTTTTCATCCGACACAAGCGGTCAACAAAGCGTTCCACTGCTCGTGGCAATGTGGACAGAACTGATCCGTCAGAGCAAGTTGAGACGGTACATCTGAGCCCAGATTACAGGGGCAACATCAAGGGCCGCCATGTTATCGTCGTTGATGACTGCACGACTTACGGAGTGTCGTTCGGCGTGGCCGCCGGGCTCCTGAAAGCCGCCCAAGCGACATCAGTAACGGGCCTCGCCCTTGGAAAGTTCGGAAACCGGCTACGGTATTATGAGATCGACATCAAGTCAGACCCATTCAAGCCAATAACGAAGGGCAAATACTCGTTACAGTCGAGGCTGTTGGGTGGAACAGTGAGCCAGGCAGCGCAGTTCAACCTCAGAAACCTGCTGTCGAAATGAGAGCGATCATCGCCGGTTCCAGAAGCGCCCACGGTGCCGAAGTTCGGCATGCGCTCGAACTCTGCCCGTGGACCAACTTCATTTCAATGGTCATTTCGGGTACGGCGAGAGGCGCGGATCGAGAAGGAGAGAAGTGGGCTGAGGAACGTGGGATTGAGGTTCTCCGCCTCGATGCCAAGTGGGAGCAATATGGGAGGCGAGCTGGGCCGATTCGAAATCGAGAGATGGCCCAGATCGCTGCAGGCTTGGTCGCCATATGGGACGGGAAAAGCCCAGGTACCAAGGACATGGTTGAGACGGCGCGCAGACTCGGTCTGCGTGTGTTTGTGCTTCGAACTGATACGCTTCAGAGCGTCAACTGGCCGCCGAGCGGTGAGTTGGAAAAATTGTGGGACGCGGCAGAGGAGCGTGCAAGCATTCTTGAATTTGGCGGCAGCATGTCGCGAGCCGAGGCAGAACGGCTGGCCGGTAAGTTGGAGCGCGGTGTGCCGCAGCTGCTGGCGAAGAGTGGAGGAGCGACGACCAGAGGCATAGCCGGTCCAAGAGAACATAGCGCCTTGCTCGATCGGCTCACAGACCTTTCCGCGAGAGACAAAGCTCGACTGTTCGAGGACATCCAGGCGAAGAGCGGCGATGTTCACGCCGCGCAGGGGGGGCAGTGGATTCGCGAGGCTCACTACTACACCCAGAAAATAGCCGCGGAAGGCGCCGCGGCGTCACCGGAATCTCGCTCGCTCTTTTGGATACGTCTCAGCGGGCTTCAAGAAGTTCGCGATCGTGTCGAGAAGCAACTGAAGTCATTCCAAGAGATGATGCGTGATGACCCCGCGACCGAAGAGAGGCTTCGACCCGTCTATGCCGAACCTGCGCGAAGACTGCTCGAGTCCATCGATGCTCTCTGGGCCACACTTAAGGACGATGAACTCCTCTACCTCCTTTACCGCCGTGATACCGAGTGCCACCCCTGGCAGGACAGTTACCGCTTGAGAATTGGGAAGGAAGGCCTCAGAGACGAACGAACCGTCTTTGGCAGGAAGTGGAAGATCGAGGAATTGGACAATGCGCTCGGAAAGGTGCTGCGCAGTTACGGGGTTGATGAGGTAGCGCTCGCCGTCGACTTTTCACGCCGAGTTTCTCCCGCCATGGGCCAGGTGTTGGAGGCGTCAAAGGATTGGTTCAAGTGACGAGTGGATTTCGCAAACGCCCAGAAAGGAACTCCTGCGGAATTCTGCCCCATGTTGGCGGGGCCAGGAAACGTCAAAATCCGTTATGACCACACTGACCATCCTCCTTCCGGAGGAATTGCGGGAGCTGCTTCGCGCGATCGTGCGGGAAGAGATTCGCGCAGCCCTTGCCCATGTTCAACGAACCGGTGCAGAGCAAGATACCTACCTCTCTGTTGGCAAGGCAGCCGCGTTCGTCGACGTTCACCCAGATACCATTCGCGCGTGGATAAAGACGGGAAGACTCTCTGGTTACCGCGCTGGACGGGAACTTCGTGTTCTTCGCAGCGAGCTGTGTCAGTTCCTGGCTGTTGGTGATCCAGTAATCCATCGAGAGGGTCCGGAAGAAGAGGGCCGAAAGAATTCTCGCGCGTAATAGGATAGCGACGAGGGGGGATCATCGATGGGCAGTTTCGAAGAGACCTTGGGCGCGCTGCTCGATGCGAAGCTCGCCCCGTTGCACGCGGACGTGCGCGCCCTTGCGCAGGCGCAACCCGGAAGGCGCGGGGGCCTCAACGCTAGCAGCTAGCGAGGGTCAGCTCGGCAGGGACGCCATAGGCGAGAAGAGAGGTTCCGGTGAGGGAGCCTGGCCGTCGACAATGCCGGATGGGTGTCGCCGGCGGTCTTCACCAATTGCCGCGCGCCTTGACAGGGCAGCCCGCGGGGCGTAAGCGCCTATTCACTTAGGGCAAAGAACAGCCTCGGCAAGCGGTACTGTCCCATGCTGCTGCTTTAGACAACTGAGGGGGAGCAATGGTTTCACACAAAAAGGGATTGGCGTCAGCTTGTGCAGGACTGGTGGCGTGGACTGTTCTGGTCGGTACGGTAGTGCGGGCGCAGGGCTTCACCCGCCGGGATTATCCAGTGGGCTCAGGTCCATATTCCGTGGCGGTAGGCGACCTTAATGGCGACGGCGTACCGGACCTTGCCGTCGCAGACTATGGGTCTAGCGAAATCTCTATCCTTTTGGGCAATGGCGATGGCACTTTCGAAGCGAGGCGAAACTTCTCTGTCAGGGACACTCCCTTTTTCATTGCGGTCGGTGACTTCAATGGCGATGGGGTGCCGGACTTGGCCACCGTCGTCTGGAACTCCAATACCGTGTCGATACTTCTGGGCAACGGTGATGGAACCTTTCAGGCGCCGCGGAGCGTCGTGGCCGGGAGACATTTATGGTCCGCTACAATAGGCGACTTCAATGCCGACGGCGTACAGGACCTGGCCGTAGTAGATCCCGGTTACCCTGATCCCGGTTCCACCAACGTCTTGGTCCTCTTGGGCAACGGGGACGGAAGCTTCCAACCCGCACTAACTCTCCGGGCCGGCGGCTCTCCCCAGTCGATCGCGGTCGGCGACTTCAATGGCGATGGCCAATCCGACTTAGTTGTGGGAAACGCCACTTCCAGCAATGTCTCGGTTTTCTTGGGAAATGGGGACGGGACCTTCCAGGCGGCGCAGAACTTCGCTACCGGGCTGACTCCCATTTCGATTGCTGTGGGCGACTTTAATGGAGACGGGCTGCCGGATCTGGCTATCGTCAACGTCAGTTCCGAGACCGTCTCGGTGCTCTTGGGTAACGGGGATGGAACCTTCCAGGCGGCGCTGACTCTGGGTGCCGGGAGCCAACCTCTATCCATCACGCTTGGCGACTTCAACGGCGATGGGTTGCCGGACTTAGCCGTGGCCAATAGCCGTTCGAACAATGTCTCGGTGTTCTTGGGCAACGGGGATGGAAGCTTCCAACCGGCGGTAAACTTCGAAGTTGGAACCTTTCCGAATTCGATTGCGATGGGTGATTTCAATGGCGACGGCTTGCAAGACCTGGCTCTAACCAACGTTAATTCCAACAGTGTCTCTGTCCTGCTCAACACGCCGCGATAGCGCGTCTGGGTTGACGCTGTCCACAATCGACTGATGCCAGAAGTCAGGCGTTGAGTAACACAGAACGGGCGAGCCAATGGCGCGATTCCTGCCAGATTGGAAACTGTGGTCTGAGATCCGAGTGCAAGCAAAACGATCGAAGGCCGCAACCATTGTTAGCGCGTACCTCGAGACCTGTCGTGAAGTCGGGCGAACAGCAACAATGAGGGGGTAGTATTCTCCTTGCGTTGTCGAGCTTCAACCAGAAGTAGAGCAGGAGCGACTTTGCTCAAGAGATTGCTCGCTGGACTTGGAGAAGGCGCGAATTGGTCCTTGCAAAGATCGCGGGGGAGCTATCGGCCGTCATCGTCCTCCGACGGATCGGAGGGGATCCAGAGAAGGGAGAGGCTGGCGTCGTCCGTGATCTTGCGAAGGTCCTCTTGGATCTCCTCCAGCCCACTCTCGGGCTGGTCGAGCCAAGCTGAGCTCCCGACAAACTGTGGTTCGTCCGGGACCGAGTGCTTTCGGAAGAAGTTGTGTGCCAGAGTCTGGGGCAAGGCCTTCACTCCATCATCAATCCAGTACCCGAAGGTTTTGCTCGGCACGACCCAGTCGACTATGCCGTTCCTGACGAAGACGCAACAGCAACGGTCGTCTGTCAGCTTGCAAAAGCGGATGGTAGCTGCTGTGAGGCTGATCTGAAATCGGTTCGCGAGCTTACCGATCATCTCAAGAGACGGCTCGGGCACATCGACCATCTTGCTCCAGACCGCCCGGGGCATGAGGAATTCGGCGGCGAAGACGTTGGCTTCCTTCTCTGGGCCGAGGTTGTACCTCTCGGAGATCACCTCTGCATCGCACTGCACCAGGTCGAGATTGCTGAGATGTTCGTGCAGCTCGAAGTGCCCGAGCTCGTGGGCGATGACAAATCGGCGACGAGTAAGAAGATTGATCGAGCTGCTGACGGAGAGAATTGCCTTCTTGCCGCGCCGGACCAGGCGGCCCTCACAGCCAGTCAGCGTGAGGTCCCGTACCGTGACGCCTCTTAACTGCGCAAAGTCGTCGAGATTCACGTCGCCGAGGTGTTCGTAGCCTTCTTCTAGAAGGACGCGGCGGGCGGTGAGTTCGCCCTTCCGCCAATCGGGCTCACTCTTCTCCGTCTTCATATCCGTCCTCAAGCTGCGCGAATTCGTCGAGGAGAGATTGGAGCTCCTCGCGCGAACACGTCTTCAAGTCCTTGAATTGCAGTTGCTCTCCACCTGCTCTCGCAGCAATTCGCGCGAGTTGAGTCCTCATTGTCGCATCGTCGAGCAGTACCTTGGGGCGTGATCGCAGCCGGACTACCTCTGCTTGTCGCTTAATCGCGGCCGCGGCTAGTCGAGCGTCACGTTGCTTCCTTTCGAATTCGGTAACGCGACTGATCGCGTCGCGAGCGACCTGATCGGCTCGAAAGCCGAAGGGACTCCAATGTGGCGTTGATCTCCTCTGCATCCTCAGACGTTGCCGCATCCAGCAGATCCAATCGTTCGACGAATTCTCGCGATGTCGGTTTCTTCGTGCTCATTCTTTTCGCCTTTTCGGAATTTTGAGTCGGCGTAGCTTCAGCTTTTTCCTCGCCGCATAAACCTGCGCGCTGGTGAGCCCGGTGGCGCGGCAGATGCCCTCGATCTCGAAATGTCCGTCGGTGACGGCTTCCACGAACTTAGCGAGTACCACTTTCTGCGCGGGCACTACCAGTGGGATGGCCAGCGCTGGCAGCTCTTCGTGGACATGTGGGATTCGCTGACGGCGCCCGCGAACGGGCAGGTGCGGTACTCGAACTGCGCGTTCTGCCACCCGGAGCAGCGGGCGAGGGCGTAGACGATGAACTGCCTGCATTCGGAGGTCACGTTGGATAGTCCCAAGGACGCAATAATCATCGAGGTGAAGGGCACGGAAGCCAACGTCTTGGTGTTGGACGGATCTAACTTCTCTGCCTATCGCCGCGGTCAACGCTTTCGCTATCTCGGAGGGCACTATCGGTCGTCTCCGGTGGTGATCACCCCGCCGCACCCCGGTCAGTGGCACGTCGTCATCGACCTCGGCGGACAACGCGGTCATGTGCAGGCCTCGGTTACCGTTGGCCACGAAGCGAGGATGGGAACAGGCTCACCATTGGTCGTGGCAGTCGGACCAGGGCAGTATCATTACAAGGAGTGAACGTGGAACGCCCAAGGTTCTTTCAGCCGGCCGTAAGCGCCGCGGGCGCCGTGGGGGCCAACCCGCGACCATCTCCTGTCTCTCCTCTTCCGGATGCCACGATTAAGCACCTAGAACTGCTTCAGCCGGTCATCTCGCGGATGGGCCAGAACTCTTTCGCAGTAAAGGGCTGGGCGGTGACGGTCGTGGCGGGGTTCATTGCGGCCCTCGCCACGCAAGTACTTCGCTCGAAGATCATCTGGGCGGCTCCCGCTCCTGTCGTCGGCTTCTGGCTGCTTGATGCGTACTATCTTCGCCTCGAGCGACAGTACCGCAACCTCTACGAAGCGGTCCGCCGGGGCGAGGTAGCGCATGATCCCTTTTGTATGGATGCTAGCAAGTTCACGTCTGGGGCGTCGTGGTGGTCCGTTGCCTCGGCTCGGAGCATCGTCGCGGTCCACGCCTCGTCGCTGTTGGCGGTGGTCGGTCTGTTGGTCTGGAATTCCTGGCACTGAGGTTTGTCATGGCGCGACGGGTATACTTCGCCTTCCACTTCGAGGAGGACATTTGGCGGGTGAACCAGGTCCGCAACTCGAATGTCGTGGCAGGCCCAGACCGTGCTGGCTTCTATGACTGCTCGGAGTATCTGGAGACGAAGAAGAAGGGCGATGCGGCCATCGCTGGCATGATCGACGCGAAGCTAATCGGGACGAGTGTCACAGTTGTTCTGATCGGTCGGTTTACCGCCTCTCGCCCCTGGGTCAACTATGAGATCGAGCAGTCAATCCGAAGGTACAATGGCCTGCTCGGGATTTTCATCCATAGACTAAAGAAGCCAGCGAGTATGTTCAGCACACTCGAGACCTTCCCAACCTTTAGCGTTGGCGCTGGGCTGTACGACGCCGTGTTCCCGCCTGAGATTCCGCGCGTCAATCCTGGAGTCGAGTTTCCAGTCTATGAGTGGGACTACAACCTGGATAGATTCCGGCGAGCCATCGAAGCCGCGGGTATGAGATCAGACCGACGGCGAGAAAGGCTTCTCGCGCTTGCATCCCTTGCGCGCCGTAGGTAACCGATCGAGCTGAGACGTGGGCCGTAGGATCCGACCGGCCTGGATGGCCCGAGGACGCACGTGGGTTGCCCCTCTTCCCGCCTTCCGAGATTTTCGATACTTTTCCCCGATCATGTCGTCTCTCGTCCAGGAACTTCAGCAGGATGCGCTCGACAACAAAGTCCCCGTTTCCACCCTACTGCGCAAGGCGCTGGTGGTCGCGAGCAAGCTGGGCATTTCAGATGCCGATGACTGGATGAAGGCAGGTAACCGACCGAGCGCCGGCGGATTGAGTTGATCGCTCATCCGAGCATGATCGCGTGTCCCCAAGGAGGCTCGGCATGATTCAGAGGCGCGGCTACTCGGAGTGGGTGAAGCTCATCGAAGAGTTCGAGAAGAGCGCATCGTCTCTCGAAGACTTCGCGGCGAAGCTCGGCGTCAAGCCAAGCACTCTCCAGTTCTGGTTCTACAAGCTTCGCAAACAGGCTTCTTCAGCGTCGCGTTTTCTTCCGGTCAACGTAGTAGCGTCGGCCGCGCCGAAGGCGCGGCAGGCAGCCACCGAGACCGTGGAATTGGCGCTCGCCACCGGCGCACTGCTGCGTTTCTCCGTCGGGACCGACGTTCGCTACGTCGCGCAAATCATCGCCGCGCTCGGCTGAGCTTAAGTGTTCGGCCTTCCGAAGTCGGTCGGCATCTACTTGGCGGCGAGTCCCGTCGACATGCGCAACTCCATCGACGGGCTGGCGGCGCTCGTCCGCAACGAGTGGAAGGAGGACGTCTACTGTGGCCACCTGTTCGCCTTCGTGAGCAAGAGGGGCGATCGGGTGAAGATTCTCGTCTGGGAGCGGGGTGGCTTCGTTCTCTATTACAAGCGTTTGGAGCGCGGTCGATTTCGAGTTCCTTCCGTCGAGGATGATGCGCTCGGGGTGCAGCTCGACTCCGCTCAGCTCACCATGCTCCTCGAGGGCATCGACTACAGCCGGGTCCGGCGTCCTCGGCCGTGGGAGCCTCCGGAAGAAAAGTTGCCAGAAGATCGACAGCGGACCGGAACCCTGATCAAACCAAGCCGTTGGCAACGGTCGCCGAAAACCATCGTTGCGAGTGGCGGGACCGGGCCGAGGCGGCCGAAGGCCGCCTCGCTGCCCTCGAAGCTCAGGTCGAAGCGCTGACCCATCGTGTCTTTCGCAAGAAGTCCGAAAAGATGCCTCCGGTCTCTTTGGAGCTGGAGCGCAAGCCCGCCGATGCCGAGGAGACGCAGAGGAAGCGCCGCGAGGCCGCGGCCAAAAAAGAAAAGCTCCCCAGCGAGCAAGTCCTGCATACCGTTCCTGACGAGCGCCGTGTCTGCCCCAAGTGCGGAGCGCGCAACTTAGAGAAAGTGGGGGATGGGAAGCAGACGGTCGAATTCGAGTACGTGCCGGCGAGGCTCATTCGAAGGATTCATCTTCAGGAGACCTTGGCCTGCAAGCGCTGCGAAGGAATGGTGGTCGCCGATGGGCCCATCCGAGCCGTGGAGAAGGGGCACTACGGGCCCGGGTTGATTGCTCACCTCATCACTTCCAAATGCGCCGACAGCATCCCGCTCTATCGCCTTGCCAAACAGTTTAGGCGTGAAGGACTTCCCGTCACCCGCACGACGATGGGAGACTTGCTTCACGCCGGCGCCCGGGAGCTCGAGCCTCTTTATTTACGACTGCGCCAGCTCATCGCCGCGACCCACGTCGTTGGTGCCGACGAGACTCCGATGCCCGTGCTCGCGCCGAAGCAAACCAAGAAGGGTTACGTCTGGACCTTTCGCACCGAGAATCTGGTGTCGCTCGTCTTCAGTCCCTCTCGCAGCGGAGAGACGGCAAGAAACGTCCTCGGGCAGAGCCGAGGCTATCTCGTGGTGGATGGCTTCACCGGCTACAATTCAGTCACCGTCCCGGACAGGCGCATCCGCGTCGCATGCTGGGCGCACGTGAGGCGACGCTTCTTCGAGGCGCAGCAGACGACGCCCGAAGCTCGAGAGATGCTCGAGCTCATCCTCGACCTCTATCGAGTGGAGAAGCATGCAAGGGAGTCCGGCTTTCTTGGGACGCAGCAACATCTCGAGCTTCGGCGCAGCGCGAGTGCTGCTGCGGTCGAGCGAATCGCAGAATGGCTCAAGCAACAAAACCCGCGACACCCACCCAAGGGCCCGCTCGGCCAAGCCATCCGATACACGTTTGGACAGTGGCAGGCGCTCCAGAGATTTCTCGAGGACCCCGCACGTCCCGCTCGACAACAACTGGTCCGAGCGTGCACTGCGGCCCGCAGCTCTTGGTCGCAAGAACTACCTTTTTTTCGGAGGAGATGGACCCGGGGAGAACATCGCTGGACTCTACTCTCTAGTCCAAAGCTGCGAGGTCAACGGGCTTGATCCTCAGTCATATCTCGCCGATGTCCTCATACGAGTGAAGCACCACCCGCAAACGCGGATCGACGAGCTACTTCCACATCTGTGGAGAGCGCCGAACACGTCGTGATCATCCCCACCCCGTAGTCATCCCCACTACCGATCGTGCCTCCACGGGGCAGCCAGGCCCGTCCAATTTTATGACCTACGTCTCAGACCGATCGCTTACGAAGGCAGAGCTAAACGGCTACACCGATGGGAGGCCTGTCCCTGAGTATCGGATGATCGCGGGGGAGCGGAAGGCGAAGAACCCAAACGGATGGCTCATGCCCGTCTTCGGTCCGGCCAGCCAAGAGACAATCCGGGCGCCTGTACGTGATTCGATGGCCTCGATCGAAGAGCTGACCAGCGAGGATGAAGGCAGTGCAATGATGCCGCTTCCAGCCATAAAGGACGACGGAATGATGTTCGAACAATTCTTCGTTCTAAACCCAACCGGCCTTCGCGCGATCAAGGATCGGGTCCGCAGCACTGTGCTCGAATGGGCGCTTGCGCTGGAGAAAAAGGGCATTTCGGGTGAGGGGCTGTCTTTTAATCCTCGAGAGAAAGAGGCCGCGAAGACCGTCCAGAACATCACCAACTTCACCGGGTCAATTTTGGGCGGTGCGATCGTGCAAAACGTCGATACGGGGACGGCGAATGCCCAAATCGGTTCTCGGCTTGACGAAGTGGCAGCCCTGGTCCGAACCGTTCGCGACCGCTTGCCGAGTCTCGGGCTTCAAGCTGAAGAGGCGTAGGAAGTGACGGCCGCCCTCAAGCGCCTCGACGAGCCGACGGCCGAGGGGAAACCGTCGAAAGGGAAGCTGCTGGCGGGGCTCACCGTGCTCTCCGAGATTTTAAGATCGGTCAAGGCCGCAGTAGACTTGCAGAAGCCGATCCACGACCTCATAGAGTGGACGACCCGGCTCATGTCGTAGCCGCCCACATTGGTTCACGCCTCAAGCCGGAACAGCGGGACCACGCCCTTGCTGCTTTCGTGCGGCCGTTAGAGCCCAACGACGGCTGGAAACCGCCTACCGTCCGGCAACGTGAACCTCAATCCAGAGGATCGATCGCGAAGCTCGAGGTCGTTGCCGACGAACTCCACGTGAAGATCGAGTCGAGTGACGTGTGGATGAACTTCCTGCACCCGGCGAAGCAAAACCGTTTCGTTTTCGCAAGCGTATGCTTGCAGTCGCTGTAGTCCGGCGAGACAGCGATCCATCTCGGTCAGGGCGATCCTCGAATGACCGCTGTTCATGTAGCCACCGCCCGGAGGGAGCAGGATTTTGCCGCTGGCAAGCTGGATTGGCATCGTGAGGCCTAGCTTCCGCGCGCGCTTGGTATTGAGCTCGGGGGGAGGCTGAAATGCTAGCGCTCCTTTCGCTAAGTGTGGGTCAACGAGAGCTGGCCAGTTGCGGTCAACGATATTCAGGAGTTCGACGTCTTCCCAGCTCCCGTGGGGTCGAATGTCGATCACGTAAAGGACCCGGCTTCTGATGATGATGAATGCGACAAACAAAGTCCTTTCGATGAAGCCATCTGCTCTGAACGACATGCCGAGGTGGAGATGCTGGATCCCCCAATCGTTGAAGAGGGCATCGTGTTGCGGGTGCTTTCTACCGACTCCGTAATGCCCGCCACGGAGTAGTCTGGTGCTTTGATGGGGCCACATTTCCTCGGTACTGTGCGCACACTGCAGCAACCGGTACGCTCCCTCTCGTGCCTTCGAGGGAATTTCGAAGAAAAGCCTCAGTGCGGCCCGGCTACTGAGAGCAATCTGATATGGCCCAGGCCCCAACAGTCGGTGTTGCAGAACAAAGAAGCGGAGAAGAATGGCTCGGTCGTCCATCAAGACCACAGAGACCTTGCGCGCCGCCAGTTCCCGCTTGGCGATCTCTACCACGTCCTTCTCGAGGTCCACGCGCACCCTTGCTGAACACGGCTTCGTGCTGGAAGCTGGCTTTGGCGATCATGGAACGGGCTTCGCACGAGGGCAAATCCAGCTACCCGCCGCGCTCGGTCCGCTTACCGTCAAGCGCTGCCCAGACAGCTGAATCAAGGACAGACGCCGGCGGATGGCGCCGCGACCAAGCGGTAGCGCACTGCTATGCGGTCCGTCCTGCCGGACCGGAGGTTCATCGATCGGCATCCGCGCTCAGGCGGTCATCTTCTCCAACGCTTTCCAGCTCGCGTGATGGTGATCATTGCCCGATCGCCCGAAGCCTGCTGCACCGGCGCTGCAGTCGATGGGTTCCGGTGCGAGGTTCTTTCGTAATCCCGCGGGCTTGGCCAGATCCGCGCGAGGACTTCGAATCCGAAGGTCGGGGGTTCAACTCCCTCCGGGTGGATGTCTCGTTGGTGTCGTTGCACGGCCGCCGCATTTTTGCTTGTCCGGCGTGCGGTCCCACAGTAGGGAGACCGGCCGTGCCAAGTATATCCACGCGCCTAGGTCGAAGGATCTACGA
>Ga0070708_100000782_pt1 | contig 23939 bp, 11 predicted proteins | sample KBSK5503metaG_FD_65469 | JGI IMG/M metagenome (GOLD analysis project Ga0070708, IMG submission 65469) | Corn, switchgrass and miscanthus rhizosphere microbial communities from Kellogg Biological Station, Michigan, USA - KBS K5-50-3 metaG | ecosystem: Host-associated > Plants > Roots >... | reverse complement strand
GATCGCGCCGGTTGGAAGACGCTCGGCGGCATCCGGGGCAGCGCGTGGGGACTAGCCTGGCCGCCGGGCGGAAAGGAAATCTGGTTCACCGCGGCGAAGACCGGCTGGCATCGCGAGCTCCGGGCCATCTCGCTTTCGGGGAAGGAGAGGCTGGTCTCGCGAGGTCTGGCCTCACTGGTCCTTTACGACATCGCGCGGAACGGACGCGTCCTGCTCTCGCACGAGACCCTTCACTTCGGGACTCTCGCCATGACGCCGGACGGGAAACAGGAGAGGGAGCTTTCGTGGCTGGACACCGGCCTGGTGACGGACATCTCGCCGGACGGGCGGAAAATCCTCCTGAACGAATATGGCGAGGGAGGCGGCGAAGGATATTCGATCTATCTTCGCGGGACCGACGGATCGCCCGCGATTCGCCTGGGCCCGGGAACGAATCCCAGGTTCTCGCCCGACGGGAAATGGGTTCTGACGGCGGACATCCGCACAGAGCCGCCGCAGATCGTCCTGCTCCCCACCGGACCGGGCGAGCCGGTTCCCGTGTCGCGAGACCGGCTCGCGCACTACGACGGGCAGTTTTTCCCGGACGGAAAGCGAATCGTTTTTTCGGCCGGGGAAGCCGGCCGAGCGCGCCGGATCTATGTCCAGGCGATCTCCGGTGGAACGCCGGCCTCGATCTCCCCCGAAGGAATCCGAGGCTCCGCCGAAGGTCTGGGCATCGGCCCGGTCTCGCCGGACGGTCGGTTCGTCGCCGCGTGGAGCCCGGACGGAAAACTTCATCTCTATCCAACCTCGCCCGGCTATTCCCTGCCGGTAACCGGCGTCGCGGAGGGTGAGTTCCCGATCCAATGGAGTCCCGACGGGAAATCGCTCTATGTCAAAGGACCGGGGACGCTCCCGGCCAGGGTTTTTCGAGTAGACCTCCATTCCGGAAAGAGAGAGCTTTGGAAACAGTTTGCTCCCTCGGACCCGACCGGAGTCGTCGTGGTCCAGGGATTCGCGATGACCCCGGACGCCGCGGCCTACGCCTACACCTACGTCCGCATCCTCTCGGAGCTCTATGTGGCCGAAGGGCTCAAGTGAGAATTGGTGATTTCTGATTTGTGATTGGCTTGGCCGAGCGAGCGAAGGCGGCTGATTTGTGATCAAGGCCGGCAGTCGCCTCGGGCCCTACGAGGTCCTGTCTCCTCTGGGGGCCGGAGGCATGGGAGAAGTCTGGAAGGCGAAGGACCCAAGGCTCGGCCGCGAGGTCGCGATAAAGGTCCTGCCGGCCTCCTTCTCGGCCGACGCGGACCGCCTGCGGCGCTTCGAGCAGGAGGCCCGGGCCGCCGGGGTCTTGAACCATCCCAACATCACCGCGGTCTACGACATCGGGACCCACGAGGGCGCTCCCTACGTCGTCCAGGAGCTGCTCGAGGGCGAGACTCTGCGCATGGCGCTCTCCGGCGGGAAGTTGTCGCAGCGAAAGGCGATCGACTATGCGCTGCAGATCGCGCACGGCCTCGCGGCCGCGCACGAGAAGGGGATCGTCCACCGGGACCTGAAGCCCGAGAACCTCTTCGTCACACGGGATGGAAGACTCAAGATCCTCGACTTCGGCCTGGCCAAGCTGACACATCTGGAGGAAGGCTCCCAGGCCACCAACCTCCCTACTGCCGCCGCCGGCACCGAGCCCGGAGTCGTGCTCGGGACTTTGGGCTACATGTCTCCAGAGCAGGTGCGGGGCAGGAGCGCCGACGCCAGGAGCGACATCTTCTCTTTCGGGGCGATCCTGTATGAAATGCTTTCGGGCCAGCGCGCCTTTCGCGGCGACTCGGCCGCCGACACGATGTCGGCAATCCTGAAAGAGGACCCGCCCGATCTTTCCGTCACCAACCAGTCCATCTCCCCGGGACTCGAGCGCATCGTCCGCCACTGCCTCGAGAAGAATCCCGAACAACGATTCCACTCCGCCCACGACCTCGCCTTCGACCTCGAGTCCCTGTCGGGCACGTCGGCCACGAGCACCACAGCCGTCACCTCGGCCGCGGGCAAACCGGCCCCGAGAGTCGGAAGGCTCTGGCTCGCCGGACTCGCGGCCGCCATGCTCGCCGCCGGCGTCGTCGCCGGACACTTTCTCTGGCAGCCCGCAACGCCCTCGACGCCGACGTACCGGCGGCTGACGTTTCGCCGCGGCAACATCGGGACGCCGCGCTTCGCGCCGGATGGCCGGAGCGTTGTCTACAGCGCCTCCTGGGAGGGCCAGCCGCTCGAGATCTACACCACCCGCCCCGAAGGGCCGGAATCGACGCCGGTGGGCGTGAAGAACGCCAACCTTCTCTCCGTCTCGCCGTCGGGCGAGCTCGCGATCTCGCTCCGCGAGCGATTCCTCGCAAGCCCGGGGGGCACGGGCACGCTCGCCACGGTGCCGCTCGGCGGCGGCGCGCCGCGATCGCTCGCCGAGTTCGTGGAGTTCGCGGATTGGACGCCCGACGGCAAGCAGCTCGCCGTCGTCCGGTTCCTCGAAGGCCGGAATCGGTTGGAGCTGCCGCTCGGGAAGGTCCTTTACAGCTCGGACCGCAGCCTAAGGGGTCCACGCATCTCGCCGAAGGGGGATCGGGTCGCGGCGCTCGAGGCGGGTCAGGTGGGATTCTCGGTCGTGACCGTCGATCTGGCCGGAAAGAGCAAGACGCTGGCGGGACCGGGGATCCAGGGACAGGCTCTCAGCTGGTCACCTTCGGGGGAGGAGATCTGGTTCGACGACCGCGGCGAACACGGCCAGTCTTTTCTCCGGGCCGTGGATCTTTCGGGCCGCGTGCGCACGCTCGCGAGCTCTCCGGTCGGCCTGGTACTCCACGACATCGCCCGCGACGGCCGCGCCCTCGCGGAGCGCTTCGGCCTTGAGACGGGCATCCTCGGGCTCGTTCCGGGGGACCCGCGCGAGCGCGAGCTCTCCTGGTTCGACGGATCGCAACCGGTCGGGCTGTCCGACGACGGCCGTCTGCTTCTCTTTTCCGAGGGCGGGGACGCCGCGGGACGCGCCGGCGCCTACTACCTTCGCAAGACCGACGGCTCCCCCGCCGTCAAGCTCGGCGAGGGAGAAGGTCTCGATCTCTCCTCCGACGGAAAGTGGGTCCTCGCGCGCCCGGCCGATTCGCCGAAAAGTCTGGTCCTCCAACCCACCGGGCCCGGCGCGTCGATTTCCATCGACCTCGGGGGCCTCGAGTCTGCGGCGGGCGCCGTCCTCTTCCCGGATGGCAAGCACCTGCTCGTCTCCGCGACTGAGCACGGCAAGAAGCGAAACCTGTATGTTCAGGACATTCCCACCGGAAAGCCGCGCGCGATTTCTTCCAGAGGATTGGACTTCAACGGCCGCCCCATTTCTCCCGATGGCCACTGGGTCGCCGGGCACGGGGAGTTGACGGACGACATCGTTCTCCTGCCCACGTCCGGCGGCGAGCCGCGCACGGTCGGCAACACGAAGAGCATCGATCTCATCTGCTGGAGCTCCGACGGAAAATTCCTCTTCGCCGTCGAGTCGGGAAGCATTCCCGCGCGCGTCGTGCGTATCGAGATCGCGACCGGCCGCCGGGAGCCCTGGAAGACCCTGGCGCCGCCGCAGCTCGCGAGCCTCATTGCCATCACGCCGGTCCTGATGACGCCGGACGGGCAGTGGTACGCCTACAACCATCAAAGCGCGGCGATGTCCGACCTGTACCTCATCGAGGGCCTGAAGTGACAGCGCGCCGCACGCGCGCTGTCATCCTGAGCGCCGTGAGGCGCGAAGGATCTCGGATTCTGGATTATCTGGAGTGAGCAGATCGTGACGCTCGCGGCGGGCTCGAAGCTCGGCCCCTACGAGATCCTCGGCCAGATCGGCGCCGGCGGCATGGGCGAGGTGTACCGGGCGAAGGATCCCAGGCTCGGTCGCGATGTCGCGATCAAGGTTCTGCCGGAGGCTCTCAAAGAGGACGACGAGGCACTCACCCGGTTCGAGCGTGAGGCTCGGGCGATCGCCGCGCTCTCGCATCCGAATATCCTGGCGATCCACGACTTCGGCAACGAAGGCGGCGTCTCGTACTCCGTCACGGAACTTCTCGAAGGCGAGACGCTGCGTATGGCCCTCGCTCGCGGACCGCTCGCGTCCCGGCAGGCCTTCGAGATCGGGGCTGCAGTCGCCGAGGGGCTCTCGGCCGCGCACTCGCGCGGCATCGTCCACCGCGACGTGAAGCCGGACAACATCTTCCTGACCTCCCACGGCGCCGTGAAGATCCTGGACTTCGGGTTGGTTCGTCACAATGACCCGGCATGGCGGGGTGCCGACACAGCATCCCCCACCGTCGGCGGTACGACGCCAGGCATCGTGCTCGGAACACTCGGCTATATGTCACCCGAGCAGGCGCGGGGCGACCGCGCGGACGCCCGCACCGACATTTTCGCGCTCGGCTGCGTGCTCTACGAGATGTTGACGGGAAGGCGCGCGTTCGAAGGTGCCACGGCCGCGGAAACCTTCGCCGCCGTACTGAGAGATGAGCCCGCGGCGTTGACGGGGGCATCCGGAGCGGTTCCGGCGGAAGCGGTTTCGATTCTCCGCCACTGCCTCGAAAAGAGTCCCGAACAACGGTACCAGACAACGCGCGACCTCGCCTTCGCTCTTCGAGAGCTCGTCTCCGGTCCGTCCCGAGCCGCCTCCACGGGGGTGGCCCCTGAAGGCGTCATGGACTCTCTCGCCGTTCTCCCTTTCGAGAACGCGGGGCACGACGCCGATCTGGAGTATCTGAGCGAGGGAATCGCGGAAAGCCTGACGCGAGCCTTCTCGCGGTTACCGGGGTTACGCGTGATCTCGCGCAGCGCAGTGGCGCGCTACCGAGGCCGCGAGGTCGATCCGGCCCAAGCCGGGCGGGAGCTCTCCGTGCGTGCGGTCTTGACCGGCCGGGTTCTTGCCCGCGGCGGTCGCCTCTCGATCTCCGCGGAGCTCGTCGACGCCCATGACAACCGGCAGATCTGGGGTCAGGGCTACCAGAGGACCCTCGACGATACCTTTTCCTTACAGGAGCAACTGGCGGCCGAGATCGCCGAACATCTGCGTCCGGCGCTTGTCGCACCGTCGCTCGCTGCTCCCGTCGCGGCGCACGCGCCGAAAGCCGAGGCCTACCAACTCTATTTGAAGGGTCGTTACTGGTGGAATCGCCGGCCCGAGGATGGCTTTCTCGACGCCCTCGATTACTTCCAGAAGTCGATCGAGGCGGACCCCTCCTTCGCCCTCTCCTATTCCGGCCTGGCCGACTGCTACATCACCCTGGGAAGCTGGGAGTCCGGGATCCTTCCTCCCAACGAGGCGTTCCTGAAAGCGCGCACGCTTGCGCGAAAGGCTCTGGAGCTGGATGACCGATCGGCCGAGTCGCACGCGTCGCTGGGCTATTCGATCTTCCACTACGACTGGGACTTCGAGCAGGCGGAGCAGGAGATCCAAAGAGCAATCGCCCTGAACCCCGGCTACGCCGCGGCGCATCACTGGTACTCCCATCTCCTGCTTCCGCGGGGACGGATCGAGAAGTCGATGACGGAAAGCCTGGCGGCGGTTGCGATCGACCCGCTCGACTTCATCATGAATGCGCATCTGGCGTGGCACTACTATTTCGCCGGCGACTACGATCAAGCGATCGAGGCGGCAGCGAAGCCGATCGTCTCGAGCCACTTTTGGTCGCCGTTCTTTAGCGGATTGGCATACGAACAGAAGAATATGCTGGCCGAAGCCATCGATCACCTGGAACAGGCCGTGGCGCGTTCCCCGGATTCGACGTATCCGGTCGCGGCGCTCGCTCACGCGCGTGCCCTCGCCGGGGACACGGGACGCGCGAGTCGCATGCTCGCGGATCTCCGGGATCTCTCGCAGCGCCGTTTCGTTCCTTCCTATGACCTCGCAATCATCCATCTCGGCCTCGGCGAGGCCGACGAGGCTCTCAACCTTCTGGAGCGGGCCTTCGACGAACGCTCGAGCTGGCTCATTCACCTCGACGTAGACCCCAGGCTCGCGCCCCTTCGCGACGATCGTCGCTTCCTCAATCTCGTCGGGCGCGTCGGCATCCGAGCATGACCTCATGACCCGACCACGGCGTCCAACCGCTCGGAGCTCGCGATCTGGAACGACTACGATGTTTCTCCCGATGGCCAGCGCTTTCTCATCCGCGTGGACCTCATCAGCCGCGACACGATGCCGATGACGGTGGCCCTCGGCTGGACGACGGGGATCGTGCGATGACGCTTGCCGCCGGCTCGAAGCTCGGTCCCTACGAGATCCTCGGCCAGATCGGCGCCGGCGGCATGGGCGAGGTGTACCGGGCGAAGGACCCGAGGCTCGGGCGCGATGTCGCCATCAAGGTCCTGCCCGCCTCGTTCTCGCAGGACGCGGACCGCCTGCGGCGCTTCGAGCAGGAGGCCAGGGCGGCGGGTGTTCTGAACCATCCCAATATCACCGCCGTCTACGACATCGGGACCCACGAAGACGCTCCGTACGTCGTCCAGGAGCTGCTCGAAGGCGAGACCCTGCGCACGGCGCTTTCGGGCGGCAAGCTGCCACCGCGAAAGGCGATCGACTACGCGCTGCAGATCGCGCACGGCCTCGCCGCGGCGCACGAGAAGGGGATCGTGCACCGGGACCTGAAGCCCGAAAACCTGTTCGTCACGCGAGACGGCCGCGTGAAAATCCTCGATTTCGGCCTCGCCAAGCTGACCCTCAATGAAGCGAGGCCCGAGGCAACGAGCCTGCCGACCGCGACCGGGGGCACAGAGCCGGGCGTCGTGCTCGGGACGCTTGGTTACATGTCGCCGGAGCAGGTCAAAGGCAAGCCCGCCGACGCCCGATCGGACATCTTTTCCTTCGGCGCGATCCTCTACGAGATGCTCTCGGGTCAGAGGGCGTTTCACGGGGACTCGGCGGCGGAGGCGATGTCGGCGATCCTCCGGGAAGAACCGCCGGACCTTTCCGTCACGAACCAGAGCATCTCGCCCGGCCTCGAGCGAATCGTACGGCACTGTATCGAGAAGAATCCCGAGCAGCGGTTTCACTCGGCGCATGACCTCGCCTTCGACCTCGAGGCGCTCTCCGGCGTATCGGCCACGGGTCGCCTGGCGGCGGTGCCGGGGCCCGAACAGTCTGCCGCGAGAAAGCGTCTCCTCCCGATGGCCGCAGCCCTCGTCCTCGCCGCGGGGACACTCGCCGCCGGTTACTTCCTGGGAGTACGAAAGGGAACGGCTGCGCCTCCCGCCTTTCGCCAGTTGACGTTCCGGCGGGGCGCGATCTGGGGAGCGCGGCTCGGCGCCGACGGCAAATCGATCCTCTACAGCGCCTCGTGGAACGGCAAGCCCACCGAGATCTACGTCAGTCATCCCGAGAGCCCGGAGTCCCGGGCCTTCGGCGTGGCCGCGACCGACGTGCTCGCAGTCTCTCCCTCCGGCGAGCTCGCGGTGCTGGTCAACGCCGACTTCGACAGCGCGTTCACGCGGGCCGGAACACTCGCCCGCGTCGGCGCGACCGGTGGCGCCCCGAGGGAGCTCCTCGAGAAGGTCGAGTTCGCGGACTGGTCGCCCGACGGCCGGGATCTCGCCGTCGTCCGCCCGGTGAAGAGGCGCGCCCGGCTGGAGTTCCCGGCCGGGAAAGTCCTCTACGAGACGGCCGGCTGGATCGGCAATCCCCGGTTCTCGCCGAAAGGCGACCGCATCGCGTTCCTCGATCATCCGGTGATCAACGACGACGGCGGCTCCGTGGCCATCGTAGATCTCTCCGGAAAGAAGGCGGCGATCTCGCCGGTTTATGCGAGCGCGGTCGGACTCGCCTGGTCCCCGAATGGTGGCGAAGTGTGGTTCACCGCGGCTGAGGTCGGAGGCAATCGGGCGCTCCATGCGGTTACTCTCTCCGGCCGCCGCCGGACCCTCGCCCGCGTGACAGGCCTGCTTACCCTCCACGACGTGTCCCGCGATGGACGGGTCCTGCTCACCCATGACCTGAACCGGATCGGCCTCATCGCCGGATCCGGCTCCGTGGACGAGACCGACCTGACGTGGCTCGACTGGAGCCTCATCGCCGACCTCTCCTCCGACGGGCGGACGGTCCTCTTCTCCGAGCCCGGCGAGGGCGGAGGGCCGGGATACTCGGTGTATCTGCGCCAGATCGGCGCCCCCGCCGCGGTCCGGCTGGGCGAAGGCTCCGGGCAGGCCATCTCGCCGGATGGCAAGCACGTCCTCGCGATCGTCCATCCGACGGCGGAGCAGAGCCTCGTTTCGTACCCGACCGGGGCGGGAGAGACGAAAGTCGTGAGCCCTCCGCGGGTTCAGGTCCGTTTCGCGACGTGGATGCCGGACAGCCGCCGGATCGTGATGATCGCGGTCGAGCCCGGGCACGACGCCCGCGCTTACATAACCGACGTGGCCGGCGGGAAGCCACGCGTCTTTCTCCCCGAGGGCTACAGGGGCATCCTCGTCTCCAGGGACGGAAAGCGCGTGATCGCGCGCGGACCCGAAGACCGCTTCTATGTCTGTCCTGTCGACGGCGGCGATCCGGTCCCGGTCGCGGGGATCACGCAGAGCACGCATAACGTCCTCGGCTGGGGAACGGACGATCGGAGCCTCTACGTGCGGCTGGGAACCTCGAGCTTGCCGCCGGCCAGGATCGTGCGAATCGATCTCGCCACCGGAAAAGAGGAGAAGTGGCGCGATCTCCAACCGGCCGACGCCGCCGGATTGAACAGCATCATCGGGGTGAAGGTCACTCCGGACGGCGCGCGGTACGCGTACAGCTACTACAGGAGTCTCTCCACCCTCTATCTCGCCGACGGGCTCCGGTGACGCTCGCGGCTGGCTCCGGGCAGCACTCCGTCTACCGGCTCCGGCGCGTCCTCTCCGAGCTCAATGTCGCGGAGGGCTTAAAGTGAGGGCGTGACACTGCCCGCAGGGACGCGCCTGGGCCCCTACGAGATCGTTGCTCCTCTCGGCGCGGGCGGGATGGGCGAGGTTTATCGGGCGCGGGACCCGCGACTGGGCCGGGAGGTCGCCATCAAGGTGCTGCCCGCGTCCTTCTCGGACGAGCCGGAACGCCTGCGCCGGTTCGAGCAGGAGGCTCGGGCGGCGGGGATTCTCAATCACCCCAACATCACCGCGGTCTACGACGTCGGAGTGAACGAAAGCGACGGCGCTCCCTACGTCGTCCAGGAGCTGCTCGAGGGCGAGACGCTCCGCAGCCGCCTCGTCGAGGGACCGCTCGCCGCACGCAAGGCCATCGACTACGCCCTCCAGATCGCGCACGGGTTGGCCGCCGCGCACGAGAAAGGGATCGTGCACCGGGACTTGAAGCCCGAGAACCTCTTCGTGACGAAAGAGGGTCGGGTCAAGATTCTCGACTTCGGCCTGGCCAAGTTGATACACGCGCAGGAAGGCGGCGCGGACGTCGCGACCACGACGATCACCGCAGCCCCGGGTACCGAGCCCGGAGTCGTCCTCGGGACGCTGGGCTACATGTCCCCCGAGCAGGTACGCGGAAGACTGGCGGACCACCGGAGTGACATCTTTTCTTTTGGCGCGATCCTCTACGAGATGCTCTCGGGCCAGAGAGCGTTCCACGGCGACTCCGCCGCCGACACGATGTCGGCGATCCTGATGAAGGAACCGCCCGACCTGTCGGTGACCGACCGCGACGTCCCGGCCGGGCTCGAGCGGATCGTGCGCCACTGCCTCGAAAAGAATCCCGGGGAGCGCTTCTACTCGGCGCACGATCTCGCCTTCGACCTCGAGGCGCTTTCGGATGTCCCGGCGGCCGCCTCGGGGGCGCGGACCGTCCGGCGCGCGTCCGCGTGGCGCCGGCCAGCGGCGCTCGCTTTCGCGGGGGTCGTCGCGGCGGTGGTCCTCGTCGTCGCGGCCGCGCTCCTCTGGCGGGCACGGGGCGGGAAGACCGGCGCGCCGCGCGCTTCTGTGCCCGACCGCAAGTCTGTCGCCGTTCTCCCCTTCCAGAACCTGAGCCCCGATCCCGAGAACGCTTTCTTCGCCGATGGAATGACCGAGGACATCCTGACCCAGCTCGCGAAGATCCGCGACCTGAAGGTCATCTCGCGCTCATCCGTGATGCGTTACAGGGGGACCCAGAAACCGATCCAGACCATCGCCACGGAGCTCGGCGTCGCCACGGTCCTCGAGGGGAGCGTGCGGCGATCCGGCAATCGGGTCCGGATCGTGGGCCAGCTCATCGACGCCGGAAGCGACGAGCACCTCTGGGCCGAGACCTACGACCGCGAGCTCAAGGACGTCTTCGCGATCCAGAGCGAAGTCGCCCAGCGGATCGCCACCGCCCTCAAAGCCACTCTTTCCCCCGCGGAAAAGAAGCGGATCGAGCAGAGCCCGACGCAAAACCTCGCCGCGTACGATCTGTATTTGAAGGGCCGGGAGCTTTACAACCGCTATCGCAAGGCCGACAACGAAGCCGCCATCGAGCTCTTCCAGAAGGCGCTGGAGCTGGACCCCGCGTTCGCGCTCGGGTACGCGGGGCTGGGAGACGCCTACGCGCAACGGGGTGTGCGCTTCGGGTTCCCGCAATCCTGGGTGGACAAGAGCCTCGAGATGAGCCGGAAGGCGATCGCTCTCAATCCGGAGCTTGCCGAGGGGTACAAAGCTCTCGGGCTTGCTTGCGCCGTAAAGGGGAGATACCGGGAGTCGCTGGACGCGACCAGGAGGGCCGCCGACATCAACCCGAATTACTCGGCGGCCGTGAGCAACGTCGGCGTGGCGCTCAGGCACATGGGAAGGCTGGACGAGGCCCTCCCCTGGGCCCTCCGAGGACTTGAGATCGACCCCACCAACGCCGTCGGGGCCGTCAGCATCGGCATCGTTTATGCGGCGCTGGGCGATGCGCGGCAGGCCGAGCGCTGGCTGAAACGAAGCCTGGATCTCCAGCCCGAGCTCGGCCAGGGAAACGCCCACCTGATCTACTTCTACCTTCAGCAGCGCCGCGACGAGGAAGCCCTGCGGCAAGCCCACAGCACGACCACCCTTCTTCCGGACTCCCCCATGTTGCTAGTCACCGGCGGCCTGTCGGAGCTTTTAACCGGCAATCTGCCGCGCGCTCAGCAGCTCTTCGAGCAGGTTCCCCCGTCCTTCCGAGAGGTACGACAAGGGGTCCGGAATGCCGGAGCGGGGGCCCAGACATATCTCGCTTATCTTCTCCTTCGAACCGGGCGGCGCGGCGAAGCCGAAGCGCTCCTCGAAGAGAGCCTCGCGACAGACCGCCGGGCGACCGACGAGGGCAACGAGGACTGGACCGTGCCGTACGACAAGGCCTGTGTGCACGCCTTGCGAGGGGAGAAGGACGAGGCCTTCCGCTGGCTCGACAGGGCCGTCGAAGCCGGCTGGCGCGGCTGGCCGCTGGGCACACGAGATCCGCTCCTCGATTCGTTGCGAAGCGACCCGCGCTTCCACCGGATCGAAGCCCGTCTCGAAGAGCTGGTCGGCCAGATGCGCCGGCGCGCTGGATTGACCCGAGACAAGACCTCGTGATCTGTGAGTTGAGATGACGATCGCGATCGGCAGTCGGCTCGGTCCCTATGAAATTCTCGCGCCCCTCGGCGCGGGAGGGATGGGAGAGGTCTGGAAGGCGCGCGACACACGGCTCGGGCGCGAGGTGGCGATCAAGCTGCTGCCCGAGGCGCTCGCCGCCGATCGCGACCGTCTCTCCCGTTTCGAGCAGGAGGCGCGCTCCGCCTCCGCGCTCAATCACCCCAACATCATCACGATCTACGAGATCGGCAGCGTCGATTCCGTCTCCTGGATCGCGATGGAGCTCGTGCAGGGGCGGACCCTGCGCGATCTCGTCGCCGAGGGACCCCTTCCGGCCAGGCGCCTCCTCGCGCTCTCCGCGCAGATCGCGGACGCGCTCGCCCGGGCGCACGAGGCGGGGATCGTCCATCGGGATCTCAAGCCCGAGAACCTGATGGTCACGCGCGACGGCCTCGTCAAGGTCCTGGACTTCGGCCTGGCGAAGCTGGCTCTGCCGGAATCCGGCGAAGTCTCCGCGATGGCGACCCTGGCCCACCCGGAGACGCAGCCAGGGATCGTCCTGGGAACCATCGGCTACATGTCGCCGGAACAAGCGAGCGGAAGGTCGGTGGACTATCGCTCCGATCAGTTCTCCCTGGGCTCGATCCTGTACGAAATGGCCGGGGGCCGGCGGGCTTTCTCACGCGGCTCGGCAGCCGAAACCATGGCAGCGATCATTCGCGAGGAGCCGGAGCCGCTTCAAACGCTCGTCCCGCAGGTTCCCGCCGCGGTGCGCTGGGTTATCGAGCGCTGCCTCGCCAAGGACCCGGACGAGCGCTACGCCTCCACCCGGGACCTCGCGCGCGATCTCGCGCACCTGCGCGACCATGTAACGGAAGTCTCCCAGGGCGTGTCTCCGGTCGCCCCGCCGCGCCGGCGCCGCGGGATTGTTCTGGCAACGGTCGCCGGACTGCTCCTCGCCGCCGCGCTCGGCCTCCTCGCCGGCCGCCGCTTGCGGCCGAACGCGCCTGCCGCCCGCCCGGCGCGGTTCTCGATTCCGATCCCGCCGGGAGCGACGTATGCCCCCTCGGAAGTTTCCCGGGCGATCTCCATCTCACCGGACGGGACCCGGCTGGCGATCGAGGCCGTCTCCCGGGGACACAGGCGTCTCTACCTGCGGCGGCTCGATTCGGAAGATGTCGTGGAGCTGGAGGGCTCTCTCGATGCCTCGGCTGCCTTCTGGTCGCCGGACGGGCGTTTCGTCGCGTTCTTCGCCGAGGGAAAGCTGAAGAAGATCCCGGCGGACGGAGGCTCGCCCGTCGAGCTCTGCGCGGCCCCGTTCGCGACCGTGGGAACCTGGAACCGGGAAGGCACGATCCTCTTTACAAAGCTCTCCCCGGCGGCGATCTACCGTGTCTCCGACCGCGGCGGAGAGGCTGTCCTCGTCGCGGCGCCCAATGCCGCCCGGAGAGAAACGAATTTCCTCTGGCCGCACTTCCTTCCAGACGGCCGGCGATTCCTCTTCATCGCGAACCTGGCGCCTGGGACCGGAGGAACACGCGAGCTGCACCTCGCGTCCCTGGACTCGAAGGAGATCCGTTCGCTCGGACGCGCGGACTCCCGAGTCGAGTACGCCGCGCCCGGCTACCTGCTCCATGTGCGGGACGGCGTTCTCTTCGCGCAGGCTTTCGACGATCGCAAGGCGCGCCTCGACGGAGAACCTCGTCTTCTGGCCGCCAATGCCCACTATTTCTTCGGGCCGAGCCATGCGGCTTTCTCCGCGTCCCAGACCGGAGCTCTCGTCTACCAGACGGCGCAGGCCACTTCTCGCCTGGCCTGGTTCGACCGCGGAGGCAAGGAAAGCGGCGCGCTCGGCCAGCCCGCTGTCGTGAAGGGGCTGCGGATCTCGCCCGATGGAAAGAAAGCGGCCGTGGACATCGAGGACCGCCGGACCGGGAGCTCCGACATCTGGGTGTTCGAGCTCGGCAGCGGAGTCGCCACCCGGCTCCATTCCGATCCCGTGGACGAGATCATGCCCCTCTGGTCGCCGGACGGCGCGAAAGTTTTCTACCGTTCGGATCGCAAGGGCCCGCCCGACATCTACGAGATGGCGATCGCGGTCCCGGGGAGCGAGAAGCGTGTGCTCGAGGCGCCCGGCGTTCAGCAGCCGGACGACGTCTCGCGCGACGGCCGCCTCCTCGCCTACCTGAACGAGGTGCGGTCCACGGTGTGGAACATCTGGCTCCTGCCGCTCGCGGGGGAACGCAAACCATTTCCCTGGCTGACGACGCGGTTCAACCAGTCGAGCCCTCGCTTCTCGCCGGACGGGCGCTGGATCGCCTACGAGTCGGACGAGTCGGGAGACTCCGAGATCTATGTGGCGCTGACGGAGGGGGGCGGAGAGAAACGGCGGCTCTCGCCGGCGGGCGGAAGACGCCCCCGCTGGCGCCGGGACGGTAAGGAGCTCTACTACATCGCGCCGGGCAACTTCGTCATGGCTCTCCCGGTGACGCCCGGCCTGCAAGTGGAAGCCGGCGCTCCGATCCCTCTCTTCCGCGTGGACTCGGAGATCGAGAACTACGACGCGGCCGCCGACGGATCGCGGTTCCTCGTGAGCCTGCCCGCCGAAAAAGTCCGCGACTCGCCGATCCGCGTGATCCTCAACTGGCCAGCGGCACTGGAGAAGGAGAAATGAGGCACGGGGTTTGTGAATTGTGAATTGTGAATTGAGAGAAGAGAGAGCGGCGCCGACGTAGAATCTCGCCAGGCTCACCATGACAATTTCCGCCGGGACGCGACTGGGCCCTTACGAGATCGTGTCGCCCCTCGGCGCGGGCGGGATGGGTGAGGTGTACCGGGCGCGCGACACGCGGCTCGGGCGGGAAGTGGCGGTCAAGGTCCTGCCCGCTCACCGCGCCCAGGATGCAGACGCGCTGGCGCGCCTCGAGCGCGAGGCCCAGGCCGTCGCCGCCCTGTCGCATCCGAACATCCTGGCCATCCATGATCTGGGCACGGACCAGGGCGTTTTCTTCGTCGTGACGGAATTGCTCGAAGGAGAGACGCTCCGAAACCGGCTCGCATCTTCCGCGCTCCCGTGGCGAAAGGCGGTCGAGATCGGAGCGGCGATCGCCGACGGGCTGGCCGGTGCCCACCTGAAGGGGGTCGTTCACAGGGACCTGAAGCCCGACAACATCTTCATCACGCGGGACGGCCGCGTGAAGATCCTGGACTTCGGCCTCGCGCGGCTGGCTCCGGTGATCTCTCAACAGGACCAGACCTCGGCGCCGACCACGCCCCCGCAGACGGAGCCGGGAATCCTGATGGGGACCGTGGGATACATGTCCCCCGAGCAGGCGCGCGGTTTGCCCGCGGACACCCGAAGCGACGTTTTTTCGCTCGGATGCGTGCTCTACGAAATGCTGGCAGGACGCCGCGCCTTTTCCCGTCCCACGGCGCCCGAAACCCTGACCGCGATCTTGAACGAGGATCCGCCCGACGTCTCGGAGTCGGGAAAACAGGTCCCCGCCGGACTGAGCCGCCTCCTCCGGCGCTGCCTCGAAAAGAATCCCGAGGAGCGGCTGCAGGCTGCCCGCGACCTTGCCTTCGACCTGCGTTCGATCCTGAGCGATTCGGAGATCGACAAGACCTCGTCTGGCCTGCGCGAGATCGCTCCGGCGAAAGCACCGGACGATGCCTCGAGCCCGGCGGAGTCGCCGGCTCGACCGGTCGCTCCCCGCCGGAGGCGCGCGCTTTTCTCTGGTGGGATCTCGGCCCTCGTCGTTTTCCTCATTGCAGCAGGTCTCGTCATCCGGGCAACGCAGGAGACCCGGCGGTTCCGGGCGATGACAGCTGGCCTCGAAGCCGCTGCGGAGGCCGGGCGCCTGGACGAGGTCTCCGGTCTGCTGCAGGAGAAGGGGCTCGACCTCGGCGATGAACGGTTTGCCGGCCTGGCGAAGAGGGTCGCCGGGACGTTGTCGGTCACGAGCGATCCCGCCGGGGCGACGGTCACCGTGAAGCGCGCGCAGCCCCTCGCCGGATTCGCATCCCGCAAGGAGATCGCTCTCGGCCGCGCGCCGATCAACGCGCGCCGTCTGGTGGCCGGAGAGTACTTCGTCCGCCTCTCCGCGGACACGATGAGCCCCGTGGAATTCCTGGAGCCGATCGAGAAGGGGAAGGACGTCCGGGTCGTCCGCAAGCTGCTTGCATCCACCACCGCCTCCGACGGCATGACGCTCGTCGACGAAGGAGTATCCGTCGTCTCCCCTCAGGGCGCGGCGGTCCCGGCCTTCCTGATAGACAAGGACGAGGTCACCAACGCGCGTTATCTGAGATTCGTCGCGGCGGGCGGCTACCGGGATCAGACATTCTGGCCGGAAACCCTGGTCGTGAATGGAAAGCCGACGCCGTGGGCCGCGGCGTTGCGAGGTTTCGTGGATCGGACCGGTCTCCCCGGCCCGCGATCCTGGTCCGGCGGAAACTTCCCGGAGGGCAAGGGAGATCATCCGGTGGTCGGCGTGTCCTGGTACGAGGCAACCGCTTACGCGCGCTGGCTTGGAAAGGAGCTGCCCACCCGGGAGCAGTGGTGGCGCGCGGCGCTCGGCGACACGCGCGGAGCGTTCCCATGGGGAAACGACGTCAAGACGGCGGAAATCCGCGCGAACTTCGGGTTGGTCGGGACTCGCCCGGTGGGGTCCTACCCGCTGGGAGTGAGCCCTTTCGGGTGTTTCGACATGGCCGGAAACGTGCGCGAGTGGCTGCGCGAGCCCGCGTCCGACGCCGGGCTCCGCTCCGTGGTCGGCGGGTCGTGGGAGGATCCAGCCTACATGTTCGAGCCCTCTCACACCGAGGCCTTCGACCCCGCGTTCGCAAACCAGGCCATCGGTTTCCGGCTCGTCCGGCCCGTTCCCGGACGCTGATTTCCATCGAGAGGAAACTTCGGATGAAACGCCTTCGCCAGCTCGTTCTCCTGCTTTTTGCGGTCGGGTCCGCGTTGTCTCCGCTCGCCATCGCGCAAGCGCCGGCCGCCGACGCCTGGCTGGCCAAGCCAGTGGACGATCAGACCTTTCAGACATACCTCGATTTCTTCGCGTATGACAAGAAGCTGCCGTTCGACCTCCGCGTCATCGACACGGAGGAGAAGGACGGCGTGAAGAGAGAGCACCTGTCATTCCAGAGCACGCGGGGCGTCCGCGTCTTCGCGCATTTCTACCGGCCCGCCGCCGCCGCCTCCCGGCAATGGCCATCCGTGATCCTCCTCCACGGCGGCGGACCGGCAGGCAAGGACAATCCGGGCATCCAGTTGCTTTCGCCCCTGATCGCGCGCGCAGGCACCAACGTGCTGGCGATCGACATGCAGCACTTCGGAGAGCGCGGCAGCGATCTGCTGACGACGTTCACCGAGCAGGAGAAGCACGACCGTCTCTACAACCAGCCGTCGGTGTATCTGAGCTGGGTCACGCAAACGGTGAAGGACGTGAGCCGTGCCTTCGACCTCCTGGTGGAACAGCGGGGTGCCGATGCAAGACGGATTGCCGTGATCGGAGTGAGCCGCGGCGCCATCGTCGCGGCGATCGCGGGCGCCTCCGATCGCCGGCTCGGGGCCGTGGCCATGCTGTACGGAGGTCATTTCGATGCGCTCGAACGGGCGCACCTTCCCGCGGCCTGCCCGGCCAACTACATCGGCCGCATCAGCCCCCGCCCGCTGCTGATGATCAACGGCACTCGCGACACCGACATGATCAAGGAGACCTCGGTCGAGCCTCTTCAACGGCTCGCGAAGCAGCCCAAGTTGATTCTGTGGGCCGAAACCGGCCACCAGTTGCCGACGGAGGAGCACCGTTCGGCCCTCCTGCGCTGGCTGCAGGAGAGCCTCAAATAACAAAGACGCGAGTCGGGGGCCGGAGCCTGAACTTGCCGGAAGCGAACTGGGTTGGGTGGATGTCCATCTCCTGGCCGCCGCGGCGCTCGATCGCTCCGGGCTATGGACTCTCGACCGGTGTCTCGCGGCGGTTGCGTCGCGAGCGGCTCGTCCGAGGTCCGCTTCCCCTCGACCAGACTCTTGATAGACTTTCCATAGATCCTGCTCCCGGGATTGAGGAGGCTTCATGAAGCTCAGCTGTATCGGACTCTGTCTCTCCGCGCTGCTCGTCGTCTGCGCCGCCGGCGCTCAACCCTACGAAACTCCGCCCGTGCTGAAGGCCTCCGACTTCCTGGATGCCGCGCTGCTGCAAGGTCCCGACTACATCATCGAGGGGACGGTCTCGAGCGACGGCGTGTTCAACACCTACACGATCACCTCGAACTTCGGAATCTGGAAGGTCCAGAGCACGGCGCTCGCCGCCACGCGGGCCCACGAGGTGGGCGCGATCGCGAAGCTGAAGGAAGTCGACAAGATCGCGGTCGCCGCCGGCGGCATCAAGCAAGGGGCGGTGGACATCGGCAAGGGGGCCGTCGCCGTCGTCACGCATCCCGTCGACACGGTCAAGGGCGTCGGGGACGGCGTCGCGCGGCTCTTCGGCCGGATCGGCCGCGGCGCGAGGCGGACCGCCGAGAAGATGGGGGACGACAAGTACAAGGCGGATAGGGAAAACCTGAGCGCTCCCCCGGACTCTTCGAAGGCCGCGCCGCAGTCCACCGCGGGCAAGGTCGCCGGCGCGACCGGAGACTTCACCAGGGACGTCATCGGGGTCAATTCCGCCATGAGAACCTGGGCCAAGAAGCTCCGCGTGGATCCCTACACGAGAAACGAAGTTCTTTTCGGCGAGCTTCGCGATGTCGCGCAGTACGACGCGGGCGGCCGGTTCAGCGTCAACCTCGCTCCGGGCGGCATCATCCTGACGGCGCTCTCGACCACCTCAACGGTCAACGACCTGATCTATATGAAGGAACCCGACGAGCTGGTCACGTTGAACGAGACCAGGCTGAAGGCGATGGGCGTGACGCCGGAGGTCAGCCGCGCTTTCCGTTTGAACCCGCAGTACAACCTGAGCCGCCGGGTCCGCCTGATTGCCTCGCTCGACGCGCTGCCCGCCATTCCCGGGCGCCCCGAGTTTGTGGCCCGGGCGGCCGGCGCGGAGGTCGACGCGGATGGGGAGTTCTACATGCAGAGCGCCATGCTGGCTGACCTGTTCAACAGGACAGAGGCGCCGCTGTCCCGGATCGTCGCCGAGCTGCCGGGCGCCTGCGTGGTCGCCCAGGGAAACCGTTTCGCGTGCCTCTTCCCGCTCGACTACGTCGCGTGGACCGAAGGCGTGGCCCAGCACTTCGACCGCATCACCAAGGCCGCGAAGTCGGGTTATCCCAACGCGAAGCGTGAGCTGTGGCTGACCGGGCGGGCCTCCCCGCGCACCGCGACCGAGCTGGCCTCCCGGGGTTGGACGCTGCGGGAAAAGAGCCTCGCGCTCATCTCCGAGGACGCGCAGCCCGAGAAGTCCGCGGAGAAGGCCCAGGCGAAGTGACGAAGACCTGCGTTCGCCAGACGGAACCGATCCTTCACTCGCTCAAGCCGTCGTAGCGTCTTCGCGGCCCTGGTTTACCCCGCAACGGATTTCTCCCGTTGTAGTCTTTCGGCGTCATGGCTCTCGCTGCTGGCACTCGACTCGGTCCTTACGAGATCCTCTCGCCGCTCGGCGCCGGCGGGATGGGCGAGGTCTACAGGGCGCGGGACTCGAGGCTCGACCGGGACGTGGCCGTCAAGGTCCTGCCGGAGAGCCTGCTCGAGGATGGCGAGGCGCTCGCGCGGTTCGAGCGGGAGGCGAAGGCGGTCGCGGCTCTGTCCCATCCGAACATCCTCGCGATCCACGACTTCGGGCGGGAAGGCGGGATCGCTTACGCGGTCATGGAGCTCCTCGAAGGCGAGACGCTCCGCGAGAGGCTCGACGCCGGGGCCGTCCCCGTGCGGAAGGCGCTCGATTACGGGCTGCAGATCGCTCAGGGACTCGCCGCGGCGCACGACCGGGGAATCGTCCACCGCGACCTAAAGCCACAGAACGTCTTCCTCACCCGGGACGGCCTCGTCAAGATTTTCGATTTCGGCCTTGCATCCAGGCAGCCGCTCGAGGCATCCAGGCGGCCGCTCGACGCGGCCGGAAAGGAGCAAGCGGCCGCGCCGCAGCATCCCATGGCGGAAAGGGACCTGACCGCTGCTCGGACACAGGAGGAGGAACCGACCTTGACGCGGCGGGGAATGATCCTGGGGACCGTCGGGTATATGGCGCCCGAGCAGGTGCGCGGCAGGCCTGCCGACCATCGCTCCGACCTCTTCTCCTTCGGAGTGATCCTCTACGAGATGCTCTCCGGCGAGCGGGCCTTCCGGAAAGACAGCGAGATCGAGACGATGATGGCGATCCTGCAGGAGGAGCCGCCGCAGCTCTCCCGCGCGGGAAAAGGAGTGCCTCCGGAGCTCGAGGAGATCGTCGAGCATTGCCTCGAGAAGACGCCCGAGGAGCGGTTCCAGTCGGCACGCGACCTGGGTTTCGCGCTGCGTGTCGCCGAGCGCGATAATCGCACCTCCCCGTCCGGACGAAGCGACAGCGGGAGCCGTTCGGGAGCGTCGGCGCCGGCCGGGGAAGCGTCGCAGGCCTCGATCGCCGTCCTGCCGCTGCGGAACCTGAGCGCCGATCCCGCCAACGAATACTTCAGCGACGGCATGACGGAGGAGATCATCAACGCGCTGACGAAGATCGAGGCGCTGCACGTCGCGTCGCGCACGTCCGCCTTCGCGTTCAAGGGGAAGGACGAGGACGTGCGCCGCATCGGCGCGGCGCTCGGCGTTCGGACGGTCCTAGAAGGGAGCGTCCGGCAGTTCGGCAAGAAGATCCGGGTTACGGCCCAACTCATCAACGTCGCCGACGGCTACCACCTCTGGTCAGAAAGGTACGACCGCGAGATGGAGGACGTGTTCGCCGTGCAGGACGAGATCTCGCGGGCGATCGCGGCGATGCTCAAGGTGCGGCTCCTTCCGGCCGAAGAGGCGAACCTCTCTCTGCGCGGCACCGAGAACGTGGAGGCTTACAACGACTTCCTCAAGGGGCGCTACCACTTCAACCGGCGTGAGCCGACCGAGGCGATCGCCGAATTCGAGCGGGCGCTGGCGCGGGACCCGGCCTACGTGGACGCGTACACGGGCCTGGCCGACGCCTACTGCATCTACGGGTTCTACGGCGGCATCCCGACGCTCGACGCGTTCGCGCGGGCGCGCGCGGCGGCGCGGAAGGCCCGGGAGATCCAGCCGGACTCCGCCGAGGTCCACGTCTCGCTCGCGCTCGTCGAGCACTACTACGGCTGGGACGCCGCGCGCGAGGAGACCGAGCTGCGTGAGGCGATCCGCCTCGCGCCGCGCTCGGCCGCCGCCTACTCGTGGCTCGGCCTCTGCCTTGCCCTGGTGCGCGAAGGTGACGAGGAGTCCATTGCGATGGCGCGGCGCGCCACCGAGCTCGAGCCGCTCTCGGCCAACGCTCAGACGAACGTCGGCGCGGCGTTCTTCGCGGCGCGGCGGTTCGAAGAGGCCGTCCAGGAGTTCCGCCGGGCGCTTCACATCGATCCCAATGCCCCCTACCCGCTCTGGTTGATCACCCTTTCCTTGATGGCGCTCGGCCGGAACGACGAGGCGGTGGCTTCCCTGGAGAAAGTCACGGCGCTCACGAAACGGAAACAGTCGCATTACCTCGGACTTCTCGGCGGCGCGTACGCCGCCGCGGGAAACCGCGACAAGGCGATCGCCGTTGCGGCCGAGCTCGAGGACATGGCGTCGCGCGAGTACGTCGCCCCGTTCCACCTCGCCTTCCTCCACATCCCCATGGGCAACCTGGACGAGGCCATCTCCTGCCTGGAGAAAGCCTGCGCCGACCGCAATGCCCTGACCTGGTGGGTCAAGACCGGGCAGTTCTACGACCCGATCCGCTCGCACCCGCGGTACGCGGCCCTGGTCGAAAAGATCGTCCCGGCGTAGGGGACGAGGGGATCCTCGTCAGCGAGCGAAGAGGTTCTTCACGACAAAAAGGACATTCGCCGGGCGCTCGGCGAGTCGCCGCATGTACCAGGGGAACCACGCGTCTCCGTAGCTGATGAGGACCCGGAATCGGTAGCCGGCCTTCGCGATTCTTTCCTGCTCCTGGCGGCGGATCCCGTAGAGCATCTGGAATTCCAGCGCTTCGGGCGGCAGATTCGAGGACCGGCCGAGGTCCTCGATCCGCCGGATCAGGATGGGGTCATGAGTGCCGAAGATCGCGCGCACGCCTTTCGCGCGGGCGTCGGCCGACAGCAATTGTTCCGCGAGCCGGAAATAGTTCTCGTCGACGTCGCTCTTCTTCGGAAACGCCTTGTCCGGCGGCTCGCGGTAGGCGCCTTTGACGAGCCGGATGCCCGACCCGAGCGCGATCAGGGACTTCATGTCCTCCGCCGTCCGATAGAGGTACGCCTGAACGCAGACGCCGACATTCGGATTCCCGGCGCGCGCCCGGCGCGCCATGTCGAGCGTCACATCGGTGTACGCGGCGCCCTCCATGTCGATCCAAATCCAGTTGGAAAGCGAGCGGGCGCGCTCGATCAGGGTGAGGAGGTTCTTTTCGCATTCCTCACGCGAGAGGTCCAGGCCGAGCTGCGTCAGCTTGATCGAGACCTCGACGTCGAGGCCGTCCCGATGGACGCGGTCGAGGACATCCAGGTAGTGCCTCGTCACGCCGCGTGCCTGGTCGAGGTCCCGGACGTTTTCTCCGAGCTGGGTCAGAACGGTCCCGACGCCCAGCGCCCGCGTCGCGTCGAGCGCCGCCTCGGCCGTCTCGCCCGGCATGAAGCGCGACACCGCTCCGCGCACGAACCGCCACCGCGTAGCATGGTCCCGCAGCCACCGATTCTCGGAACCCGCGAGAAGGACGCTCCGCACGATACTCATGGCCTACCGGCCAACTCTCGGCCGCAGGGATTCGCTTCGCGAACGGCGGCCGAGTGAGTACAGACCGGAGCCAAGCCCCCCGGGGGCCTTTGAAATCTCTCGGCTGCCGGTCGCAGAGCGACCGCCGCAGCCGAAAGCCCAACCTACTTCTTGCAGGTGGTTTCCCAGAGGACCGACCACTTGCCGTCGGGAGTCCCCATCTCTCCGACGTAGTTGATCTCGCGGGGATTCTTCTCCACGAAGGTGTCGCGGAACTTCGTCTTCTGCCCGCCCATCATGCCATCGCTCATCCACACGAGCTTCCCTTTCTCCCACCCCTTCGCCGTGCCGGTCGCCCAGCCGCCCATGTTGTCGATGGCCAGGCGATCCCACATCTTCTCGGCGGGATCGTAGGCCCAGGCCTCGTCACCCGAGATCGGCATCGGGTTCTGCGCCGTCTTCTTCTCGCGGTAGTGGGAAAGGATCCAGTGGTCATCGAGCGCCATCTCGACGGCCACGGTCGCCTCAGTCGGGTGCTCGGGTCCCATCGGAGACGCCATCGTCTTGCCCGAACACTGCCAGTTGCCGACCATCCATCGGACCTTGTCCATTTCCGGTGGGGCCTTCATGGACATTCCCGCGGCGCCGGCCGGCGGCGCAGCGGTTTTTCCGGGTGGCTTCGCACCGGTCTGGGCGGAGGCGATTGAGGCGGCGGTCAGGACCAAGAGACAAAGAACCGCGGGAACCAGGGTCTTCTTCATGGTGACCTCCTCTTCTGTAACTTGCGTCGGGTTGCCCTAAAGATACCCGAATTGACGCGGCTCGCCGATGTTCTACTCACCGATCGGCCTTCCGGGCGGAGCAGCGGGGCGTTGCGGGCGAGCCTTGCGGAGCTCCGGCTTCTCCAGGAACTCGGCGAGATCGCCTTCGGCCAGCCGCAGGTGCGCTTCGGTCGCGGCGTCGGTCGAGTGTCTGCCGCGCAGCTCGGCCTTCAGGCGCGCCAGGCGTGTCTGCACGGCCGCCCGAACCTCGGCTGCGGACTCGGGACGCGCCGCGAGGTCCATCATCGCGTCGAGCACCTCGCGCTGCGCGATGCGGCGTAACGCGGCCCGGCGCGGAGAAGCGTCGGGCGGCGCGCCCCACGTGGCCAGAACGAGCCGTGCGAGCAGCCCTTCGAGAGTCAATGCCTCGCGCGCGGCGGGAAGCGTCAGCCGTGCCGCCCGCTCGGGATCGAGCAAGGGGTCAACGATCAGGGCGGCGAGGGAGCGCGCCGCGGTCCAGAGACTGAAAGCCTCGCCGGCCTCGGAGGGAAACTGTTCCCGGCTTCCCCGCGTCCCGGATGGAGGAGGCACGAGCGCCGCGAGGATCCGGTCGGGGATGTCGAGGTTCTCCGGCGAAAGCGCCGCGACCAGGAGCTCCAAGGCCTCCTTCTGTTTTGCGGCGGGGACCCACGCGACCGGCGTCTGTCCGTCCCCGGCGACGGCGTTGGACTGGTACTGGCCCCCGACGAACTGCTGCGCGGCCTGGATCCCGAAGCGGTGGTAGAGGTACGCGAGGTTGAACCGCTGCTGGAGCG
>Ga0070708_100000781_pt1 | contig 23940 bp, 32 predicted proteins | sample KBSK5503metaG_FD_65469 | JGI IMG/M metagenome (GOLD analysis project Ga0070708, IMG submission 65469) | Corn, switchgrass and miscanthus rhizosphere microbial communities from Kellogg Biological Station, Michigan, USA - KBS K5-50-3 metaG | ecosystem: Host-associated > Plants > Roots >... | reverse complement strand
ACAGTGGCGGCGGACCGAACATCACCGCCCCGCTTGCCGGCGACAAACCGTATGGCAAGACGGTGAAAGTGTCCGATAGCGTCCGCGACATCGTGCTGTTCGACGCCATCAACGGCTTGGGCGAAGAGGCGAACGTCGAGACCTGGCTCACGAAGCGCATCGCGGCGGACCTGGCCAACCTCGCGGCGACGCCCGGTGATGACGCGGCGCAGCAGGCTTACCTGAGCACCAGCCTGCGATTCAAGGCGTACTTCAGCACGACGCTCAAGGGCAGCAAGAAGTATCCCGACGGCTTCTACATCCCGCAGCACGAGGCGCTCCGAGCCTTTATCGCACAGAAGTTGAAGAAGCGGCCTGAGCAGATCACGCCGCAGGCCTGGGATGAACTCAACGGCCACTACCACGTGGTTGGTCCCGAGAACATGCGCCACGACGACATGATCCGAAAGAACGTCCGGGACGCGCTCGACACCCTGGGCCTGCCGATGCCGGCATCGACGACGACGCCCGCGAAGACGCCCGCGATCAGCCGGTCGGCGGACACGCTCACCGTCCAGCGGACGCAGACCGATGACGTGGAGAAAGGCTTCAAGGCCGGCGGGAAGGCGAAGGTCTTCGCCATCCTGCGCCAGTGGGGATCGCAGGGCCCGATCACCGAGGAGCCGACGCTCGAGGCCTGTCTCGACCGGTTATTCGGTCCAAACGGGGACAAGGCGAGCGACGATCGCTGGCTCGCCGGCCAGATCATCAAAAACGGGTCCGAACCGCACTGGCCGAAGGAGGCCTTCCAGGAACGCGCGACGCGGGCCCACGACCACAAATGGGCAGCCGAGTCCGGGGGCATCGAGGGCTCCTTCGACGCGGGCAAGGGAAAGATCCGGGTCGAGGCCTACTTCTTTGCGGGGACGAGCGATCGCAAGGCGATGATCATCGGGGGCGTCCATGGCACCGAGCCCGGTGGCGTCGAGGTGGTCAATGACCTGCTGGCCGATTTGCGCCAGCCCGACGCGCCGACGCCGTTCTTCTCGGTGATCGTCGTGCCGGAGATTTTTCCAGAGAACCTGGTCAACAAATCGAGGACGACGACAGACGACAGCGAAGACCCCAATCGCAACTTTCCGAAGGTCGGTACCGGCCTGGAGAAGTCCAAGGGCAAGGGGAAGGTCCCGATCGATTCGCAGGGGCGGGAGATCGAGCCTGGGAACGTGATCCTGATCGGCCTGATCGAGCGCTTCCAACCCGAGCGCATCGCCAGCGTCCACGGCCACAGCGTTCCAAAGGGCAAGCCCACGCCCGGCATGGATATGCCAGGCATCTTCGACGATCCCCGGGCCGGCAAGGATGAGAAGGCGGCCGATGACGCCCTGGGCTTGAGGATGGCGAAAGCGGCCAATAAAAAGGGGGTCAGGGTCCCAGGCAACTGGCTCGACACGAAGAACGAGACCTCCGAGTATCCGCCGGGTGCGCCCAAGATGTCGAAGGGGGTCTCGCTGGGCGACTATGGCCCCACGGCCACCGACGCCCGGCCCGCGATGACGGTGATCACGATCGAGACCTTTGGTAACGATGTCTCGAGCGAGAAGTCGGACGAGGGAAAGGCGCGGAAGAAAGAGCTCGAATCGCTAGCCAGCGTCCTGCAGGATATCTTCCTGGGACCCCCGGACAAGAAGTAGGCATGCAGACACACGAGAGCACCCGCGAACCGGAACCGATTGGATCGAAGCCGGCCCGCGAGGCAGTAACGCGTGGCGCAGAGCCAACCGTCGTTGGCGTGCCCGCCGCGGCGCTTAACGCGACCTCGCTCATGCGGCTGCAACGGCTCGCGGGCAATGCCGGGGTTGCGTCGCTACTGGCGCAGCGCGCCCCTGACACTGCCGCACCGACCACGGCCCCGACCCCGGCACCGGGCACGGCACCTGGAACGGCGCCGGGAACCGCGCCGGCGACGGGGGCCCCACCGGATCCCGCGAAGCTGAGCGGCGCGCAGTGGAAGGCGAAAGCCGACGCCAATTGGGCGGATTCGAAAAGCCTCGATGACCTCAACTCGGGATTCAAAGCGAGCGTGGACAAGTTCCTCGCGATGCTCACGGCGAACAACATCACTACTGGCGAATACACGACCAAGCGGCCCGCGGAGCGGGCCTACCTCCTGCACTACTCGGTCGAAGTCAAAAATGGCACGACCGCGCCAAAAGACGTCCCCAAGCAGGACGGCGTCGACATCATTTGGGATCACGGCGACGACGCGAAGTCCAAGACAGCGGCGGGCGAGATGGCCGACGCCTTCGGCATAGTCGGTCCGGCCGCGCTGATCAGCAATCACATCGCCGGCAACGCCATCGACATGAAATTCGATTTCACCAAGATGACGAAGGACAAGGACGGCAACTACACGATCACCTACAAACTCGGCGAGAAGGACGTCAGCCGCAAACTGCAGATCGACGACGAAGCCGTCCTCGGCGTGGCGGCCAAGGGCAAGACGATCGCCAGTATCGGTGACCGGGAGCTGTCCAAAGCCGGTGAGGACTTCGGCGTCAAGCGCCATATTGACAACGACATCGTGCACTGGTCGACGACCGGCAACTGATGATCGGCGAACTTCGCCAAATGGAAAGCGGCCTGCCCGGCTGAGTTCGCTCCTCCGACAACGTATACGTCCTCGCCGGCCATGGCCGGCGCCTCAACGGCAGCAGCACCGTAGAAGACACCTGACCCGACCAAGCGATCGAGACCTAGAGCATGGAGCCGGCGATAGGTCACGCCCGTCGCGATTATCACCGCGGAGGCACGCAGCTCTGGGCCATCAGCCAACGCAATGATGCGATCGCCATTCGTCAGCCTCGCCTTCTGCGCTACGTTGTAAACGAATTCCGCGCCGAAGAAGATCGCTTGCTCCCAAGCGCGATGGGCGAGTTCGCCGCCACTGATGCCTCGTTGAAATCCGAGATAGTTGCGGCTCAAGGAACTCGTCCCGGCTTGACCCCCGATTGCTTCCCGCTCGACAACAACCGTTCCAAGCCCCTCCGAGGCCGCGTTGACCGCAGCTGCCAGGCCCGCTGGTCCGGCACCCACAATCACAACGTCATAACGAGGGCGCGAAGGCGATACCTGAATCCCGTGGGACGCGGCAAGCTCGGCATCACTCGGATCGTGCAGGACCGTACCGTCGTGTCGGACGGCAGCGGGCGAGCGCCTCACATCAATGCCGAACTGGTTGATAAGGGCTCGTCCCCCTTCGGAATCCTTTGGGTGAAACTCAAAGGGGACGCCGTTGCGGCTGAAGAGGTCACGGATCTCATGGCTCCGGTGCGACCACTGGTCACCAACGAAACGGTAGACGGCCAAGTGTGGCCGGTTGGCGAGCGTCCAGGCGGTGAGAGCCTCCTGCACGTTCGGATAGAGCCACTCCTCGGGTGTCACCCACCCCTTCACCATCCAGAGGTCTATCTGGGCGAGGGCCGTTGCTCGCCGCAGCGTGGGCAATTCGGTGAAGGGCACTCTAGTGTTGTACGGGTCCATCGCGGCTCGCCTTCGGACCGAGGCGGCTCTAGCTCGACGCTTCGGCTCGGATTATTCGGTACGCGCCGCGGCGAGCCCCGAGCAGGGACTTGCCATGTTGCAGGAGTTCCGAGATCAGCGCCAAGACCTCGCCCTGGTCGTGGCGGACCTCCACCTGCCGGGAATCGATGGGGTCGAATTCCTGGGGCGTGTTTACGGTTTGCACCCTCATGCCTTTCGCCTGCTTCTTGTCGGTTCGTCGGCGTCCACGAGAAGCAGGATCGGGGCGTCAGGATTGCGTCCGATAGCTACAACCTAGCAACTGATGGGCTCGGATCTATCGTCCCGGCTCAACCTCAGCTGAGCCTCCGGTTTTGACAACAATTTGACAACAACGCCCGTGGACGTCCGTGGCCACGGCAGCACGCGGCGGACGATTTGCCGAATACAATATGCGGTGCGCCTGCATAGCTCAGTTGGTAGAGCAGCTGACTCTTAATCAGTTGGTCCCGGGTTCGAATCCTGGTGCAGGCACAGCCTTTCCGTATATGAAATAGGGGGCAACGCTCGGGGGGACGATGAGGGTTCGGGGTCGCGGGCCACATTTGCGGCCACATTTCTGCCACTTCAACCTGCGCGCGGTGACTGCGCGCACACGTGGCCTTAGAGGGCTTTAGAAATGCCCGATGAGGCCCAGCCACGATGGCTACAAGGCCTAGAGGGCGTTCCGCGCACTATCGCCGAGATCAACGTTTCCCCGTTGCGCGTGCTCGCAGGGCCTGGCACGGGGAAAACGTTCGCCCTGATGCACAGGGTAGCCCGACTGCTACATGAAGGAGCTACGCCCAGCCGCATCCTGGTATGCACTTTCACCCGGACAGCCGCGCACGATCTTGAAGAGGAAGTCGAGAAATTGGGCGAGGGGAGCGTAGATAGGGTCGTCGCGGGCACTCTCCACGCATTCTCCTTCCGCGTCCTTGCCCGCGCTGACGTTCTGCCGCTTACCGGAAGGGTTCCACGTCCGCTCCTAGCGTTCGAGGAGCGGTTCTTGCTTGAAGATCTCATGGGCGAAGGCTTCGGGGGCATTCGAGAGCGTGAGAGACGCCTCGAGGCGTTTACGGCGGCATGGGCTCGGCTGCAGTCGGACGAGCCCGGATGGCCAACCGACGCTGTCGACCAGCGATTTCAGGCGACACTCAGCAGTTGGCTGCGCTTTCACGAGGCGATGCTCGTAGGCGAGATCGTGCCAGAGACGCTACGGTACCTTCGAGAAAACCCGGCTTCCCCCAATCGCCGGTACTTCCGGCACGTGCTAGTGGACGAGTATCAGGATCTGAACCGGGCCGAGCAAGTACTGCTCGATCTCTTGGCCGAAGCTGGGACTCTCACGGTGATCGGCGACGAGGATCAATCCATCTACTCGTTCAAATACGCTCATCCTCAGGGGATCTCAGAGTTCCATGTTGTACATGACGGAACCCACGACGAGAGCCTCGTCGACTGCCGTCGCTGTCCTCAGTTGGTCGTTCGGCTCGCGAACTCTCTCATTAGCCATAACGAGCACCGGCAGCCTCGGACGATCCACGCTATGCCAGGAAACCCGGTAGGCGAAGTACATGTCGTCCAGTTTCGGAACATGGCAGATGAAGCAGCTGGATTAGCCGACTTCATTCGAAACCGCATTCAGGCAGGCCAAGTACCGCCGGGCGCTGTGCTGGTCTTGTCGCCGCGACGGCAGTTTGGCTATCAGATCCGAGCTGCGCTCCGTGAGCGACAGGTCCACGCGCATAGCTTCTTCAATGAAGAGGCACTGGACGAGCAACAGGCGAAGGAGACCTTCAGCTTGCTCACACTGCTGGCAAACCCCAATGATCGGGTCGCCTTGCGATGCTGGTCTGGGTTTGGCAGCCCATCCCTGCGAGCAGCCGCCTGGGCTCGACTGCGAGCGCATTGCGAGAGTTCCGGTGACTCACCTCGGCGCGCACTCGAACGGCTGGAGGCGGGCGACATTCAACTGAGTCACGCCCAAGGCCTGGTGGAGCGATTCAGGGAACTCCGCCGGCGCCTTCAGCTCATGGCGAACGTCGTTGGACCTGCATTAACAAATGCATTGTTCCCGACTGGTCAAGAGTGGGCAGAGCCGTTTCGGGCCTTCGCATCAACCCTCGATGACGAACCTGAATATTCCGCCGAAAAACTTCGCGAGACCTTGCGGATCGCAATCACACAGCCTGAGTTACCAACCGATGTTGACTACGTCCGCATAATGAGCTTGCACAAATCAAAGGGCCTTACGGCGGACCTTGTCTTGGTCGTCGGTTGTATAGAGGGACTTCTCCCGTCCATCGATTCCGCGCAGCCCTTCGCCGAGCAGCAGCGGAGCGAGGAAGAGCAGCGTCGACTGTTCTACGTTGCGATCACCCGCACTCGTCAAGTGCTTGTCCTCTCGAGCATTACGCGGCTACCGAGAGACCTCGCCCACCGCATCGGGGCTCGAGTAGCAGGTGGTGGTGTCACGCACGCCAATACGATTACCTCGCGTTTCCTAACCGAGCTCGGACCTGATCGGCCGGACCCAACCGTTGGGCTGGGCTAGCTTCGACGAGTACGCATCGATCGAAAACCCAAATTGGCTGGGAATAGCTATCCGAGGTCGACGCGCTTACGATGACCTTAAAGGCGTTCACCCACCTTGTTCCTGAATCGCATGACCGATGTCTGACGCCGTCACGCTGGCCTGGATAGGTGCAGGCGCAGCGGTTGCGAGCGGCCTCATTGGCGCGGGCAGCGTTCTGCTCGGCGTCACTATCACGGCTCGCAGGGAAAGCAGCCGCGCACGGGCGCAACGCGTTCAGCAGGATGAGGAGTGGCAGCGCGGTCAGCGTCGAGATGCGTACGCACGAGTACTCCAAGCGTCGGCGCACTTTGACTGGTGTGCCGTCGACTACCACGACAACTTTAGGGATGATCCATCGAACCCGATGGATTACAAGCTCACTGCGGCGTGTGAAGAAGCCTACCTCCGACTCGAAAACGCGACCAGCGAGGTGATGCTGCTCGGGACCATCGCCGCGGCACGGGCCGCCAACGATCTTACGAGTCAGGCGGTGGCGATGGTCAACCTCATAGACAAGAAGCGCATATCTGAGAAGACATGGCGCGAAGCGCGCGAAAAACTCGGCGTCTTGAGGAATAGCGTCCTACTTACCGCGCGACGGGATCTCGGCGTTGACCCCGGGGAGCACCGTGGTCCAGAAGATCGTGGTCAACTGCCCGTTAAGATCGCTCCGGGGGCTGACCGCAGGGTCACCGAGGGAAGAAATGGCGTGAGCGATTCGTAGGTCGCGCTATTGGCGTAGTTGTTCGGTGCCCGGCGACCGTCACGCTGGTACCGGCGTCTTCGCGGGCTTTGGCCAGGCTGGCTCTTCGACCGGCTCCTGCACCTCAGGCGCTTCCTCCGGCACCAACCGCGGCACCTCGATCACGCGCAACGGCTTCCCTAGGTTTCCCATCAGCTCTCCTCCTCCTCCTCGATGAAGTCACCGAACTGCTGGAGCGCGCCCGCCATGCCATCCAGGTCAATCAGCATGGCTCCGTAGCATTGCGCCAGCTCCTCTGCGGCCCAGGGCTCGATGCCCCGCCTCGCACGCACCTGGATCACCTGCCCTGACGGGTCCCTCAACACGCGGCTCGGCAGCTCGGCGCTGATGGCCACGATCCGGGCGTCCTCGGCACGGAAGCCCCACTCGTGAACTACGATGCGGCCTCCCGCCTGGATGCCGCAGAGCACCATGGGCGCCACCGGCGGTCCCAGGACGCGGAGCAGCTTCGCAACATCCCGACCTGCGTAGAGGCCGCATGTGCAGGTCTGGACGGGCGCCCGATGGATCCGTGACGGTCGGCGCTGTGCCACGCAATGCGCCGTGTTGATGCCGGGCAGCCAGTAGTGGTTGCCGACTCCAGTGCTGGTCAGGTGGAGCTGACCGGCCTCGTCTTCGACCATCGTGCATAGCCGGAAGCCGACTACCTTGCTCCCAACGGCGGGCTGACGCCGGGGCGACACATTGAAGAGGCCGCCCCAAACAGTTGGATCGAGTGGCTGTGTCATTGGTCGTCCTCCTCGTCGAAGGGTCGCTGTTTCCAGAGGCCCTCATTGCCGGCGCCGCCGGAAGTCCGGCCGCCCTTGCTGCTGGCAACGTTCTCGGCCAGGCCCTTGTTCTTGAGGTCGCGAAGGATGCGCGCGGCCCGGAGCTCGGGAAGCTTCGTGCGTTCCGCCACCTGCTTCACCGTCGACGGCGTCTCAGGGGATAGTGCCAAGTAGACATCCTTCTGCAAGTTGGTGAGGGTGTCGATGCCGACCTCCACCACCTCGAACGTGGCGTTCTTCTTCTGGACGGCGAACTGCGTGCTACTTGACAGCATGCGCGACCGGACGTCGACGATGCGCCGGTTCTCGGCCTCACTCGAGGACTTGTAAGTGATCAGCACATCGACGATGGAGCGGATTGCCCGCGACCCAGAAATTTCATTCCTGTCGTTCAAGTGGTGGAGTAGCAGCAACGTCTTGCCACGCTCGCGGCACACGGTTCGCACCCACTCTCGCAAGGGCGGCGTGGCCACCGCCGCGTTGCTAAGGTTGTTAATGCCGAGCAGGTTGCCGATGGTATCCACGCACACGACCGATGCGTCTGTCCTGGTCGCCACTTCGAGCAGCCGGTCCGGCCCGAGGCCGAGGTCCATGGCATGCAGGATCAGGAGCTCCTCCCCGCGGTCCTCGAGTTGGAGGAGTCTCACCTGCTCTTGCCAGATTTCCGCCGTCTCCTCGCTCAGGATCAGGACGCGGAAGCCGGCGTCGCACCAATCCCATGCCAGCCGACGAAGCAGGGTCGTCTTGCCTTCCTTCGGTTGAGCGGCAAGCACGTGCGACATGCGTTGGAAGAAGACGTCGTTCCTCGTCAACATGGAGAGCGGTCGCCGATCGAACGTCATGCCGGAGATTTCCGCAATGGTGACGGCGCCGACTTGCCGCGCGAAGTCGACGGGCGCCGCTGGCCTATAGGCCGGTTGGGTTGTCGGGTTGTCGTCGCTCATGCGTTCACCACGTCGGCCATAGTCAGACCGAGGGCAAGCTTGTAGATCACGTCGGGCGACATCGGGTGGCCGCGGATCGCGTTGGACACAGTCGCCTCGCGTAACCCCAGATGCGCCGCCAGCTGGCGTTGGGTCAGTCGGCGACGGCTAAGCTCCCGACGCAGCAGCGCGCCGGAGAGGATGGTAATGGTCGTAACTCTGTCTGCCATCGAGGACACCTCACATGGAAGTAGTCCTCGAACCGTGTCCCCGGGGAGCCATGCTCCCTATGGGCAGTTGCCGCAACAGCGATAACCTCTCGCCTGGCGGCTCGAGTCTGGCTAGATTTTACACCGGATTCCGGTAGAAGCGAGCCCTTCTGGCGGAATTTACCCGCCCGAGCTGAGGGCCTAATCTTCAATGACAGATGGCGTCCCGTCGAATGCGTCGAGAGTCGGTTGGGGACTGGCCCGACATAGCCTTTCAGCACTACGTGCTAGCTCGGGTGGCGAAGGGTTGTGGATACTGGCACGGCGCCGCCAGCAACGCGCATTTCGCGGTCGAGCTCATGCTGAAATTCCTGTTGGTCCTGCCACAGCCCTGGCGCCCAGCTGCCCCTTGGCCGGGCCGCGGCCGGCCGTTGACCGTCGCCGAGGTGCGCGATCTCGGCCACCGGCTCCTCAAGATTTGGAACTTGTTCGAGGCCGGCTACCCAGGGCACCCACTAGCAGAGTTCGCCGCGTTCGTCACCGAACTCGACCGATGGGGAGCCATTCGCTATGCCCAACTTATTGCGGACGGGTCGACGATCTTCACGCAGACCCTTAAAGATGCCGAGCGGAGTCGCACGGCCAATATCGGCAAACCCGACGAGGTCTTCGCGTTGGACATGCCAACCCTCGATCGCTTCTACCGCGGCCTTCTCGATGTCGCGGGCATCACGTTTTACTTACGCGGAGCCAAGTTCATGGTTCTTGACGGACGCGAGTTCTACGAGGCTGACAACCCAGCTGCGATACGGTAGGGGGTGGGGCTTAGCCGACACCAGGCGGTGGCTACGGGAGGAGCTCGAAGGTCACTTCAACGGGCTCGGCGGCCTTGAGCAGCTCGGACATCGCTCCATGCGCGCTGCCAGGGTCGTCGAACTGAAGCGATAGGTCCAAAGAGGAATCCTCAAGTCCTCCCGCACTCCGATCCCGAAAGCGAGCGTCAAGAACGTTGGCGCGGATTACGACGGGTGGACGCCCTTCTCTCTCAAGGCGGATTCGAAATGGCCCTCGCTCTCGCTTGAGTTGAACGGCCAAGCCTCGGCCTCGTTGGCCAATGCTACGAAGGCTTACTCTTGCGCCGGAAGGAGTGGCGTCGAAACGCTCAATGAGTAGCATATTTCGCTTCGTCAGCGTACCCGGAAAGTGGCGCGATGTCCAAGAGCATCGGGCGAGAGTCGCTAAGAGAATAGGAACCAAGGAGGACCGGCATTGGCACTTGAACAGAAGCCGGACGTTAGGGAAGCCATCGACATGATGACGGACACGGTGGCAGAACTCCGCAAGAGCGGTGGCGTGGACCGTCTTGGAGCCGCCACGAGTCTGCTATTACTGGGCACCATCGTAGCGGAGTTGGATGGGATTACCGATGCCTTGACGCGCATCGAGTCCCGTTTACAAGAGCGTTAAACCACGCGGAGACTGTCGAAAATTCCTTCCCTCCGTGACACGGGCAGCGGCGCGGCTCAGGCGTTAGCCCGTTCCAAGATCTGGAAGTGCGGATGATCTCGGATCAACACGCCGCAGGCGCACCGGCCATGGGAGTGCTTGTAGTCACGATCGCACGGCAGGGCGCTCGAGTGGCAGGGCGGGCTCCATACGAAGCCGCACGCAGGAGGATCTGGCGATACCGACTCAGCGCGTAGCCGGCGCCGATCGGGCTTCATGACGCGTCCTCCAGCGCCCAGCCACGGGCGGCCATGCCGGCGGGCGTGAGGCCGAGCCGATCGGCAAGGTGCCGCGCTTCCTGGGCTTGCCAAGCGGTTGCTCGCCCGCCCCAAATCGCGACGCTGAACATGACGTAGCTGGCCACGGCCGGCCCAAACGATTCATCCCATTGGCTCGCCTGCGGGCTCCGCCAGAGATCGCGCCACAACCGGCGCTCGTACCGTGACCACGTTCGACCAGCGGGCAGCCGCGGCGCTGGCAAGGTGCATTCACGCGGCAGGACCAGGTAGGGACGTCGACCGCGATGGCGGCTGAATGGCAGCAGGGCGTTGCCCTGCGGTCCTGGCACGTTACCTCACCTCAAATGCCGGTGAGCCCAACTGCTGTGCACACTGCGTTTGCCGGGGACCTGGGTACTCTGGCCATTTGACCTCGCCGCGGCGATAGGCCCCCCCCGGGTATCAGGTCTGATCGAGCCGGACGGCTGGCGATCCACAGACAGCCGCCCGTCCTCAGGGTGCAGAAAGCCGCGCGCGCCCGCTTGGACCACGACGCGCGGGTCGCCCTGCGACCCTGACGGGGAGACTTCGGGGCCAGCGAAGGGCGACCTGCATGTCGTGGTTGATGAGAAAGTGTTCATCCGCGCCAGGGAGGTCACAGGAACGTGCGGAGCTCACGAGCTTCGAGGGTTCGGCGCTGCAGCAGCATCCGGGCAATCCGGTCGAGCCGATCCCGCTCCTGTTCGAGCACCTCATCGACTTGCCGACGTGCATCCTCGAGGATCCACTCACGCTCTATCGGCCCAGAGGCGATCAGGTTGAGGCATCGCTCAGCATCCCGCTGGTCCTGGTTGTGACCGAAGCCGACGAGCGCCTGCGCGCACTCCGCCGCCAAGTACTCCGCCCGGTCACCGCTGATCGCGCAGAGCAACCCGATCAGCGGACTCGAGACCCCTTCGCTGCGCATACAGCCGCCACGACTGTTGACCTCGATCCGACCGACCGTGCGTCCGCACCGATGCGCGATCAGGGCATGACCGATTTCGTGGAAAGCGAGTTGCTCGCGGTGGATCACGTAGGCGTCGGCGAGGATGTCGGCGACGATCGCGCTCAAGGCATGCCCAGGCGCTGTAGTGCCGCCTCGGCCCGACCCGGGACGCTTAGATCACGAGAGAGCAGCCGGTTGATTCGCTGCTCCACCTCATCCGTGTCAGCAGACGCATGGCCGCGCAGCGCGCCGCCGCAGACACACGCTGAGTAGTACGCCTTACCGCAGAATCGACAGGACTTCTCTGGCCAGCTCATCGCGGCAACCCCGCGGCCTGCGGTGGCTCGGTGGTGAACATCGACGGCCAGCACTTGACGACCGCCTCACGGGCATTGCGTGGTTCGCCTCGAGCGACAAAGACGGCCTGGCCATCCGTCGCAAGCCAAAGGTCCTCCTTCGCGAACACCGTCTTGCCCTCCAGCCAGGTCATCATGACCCGACCTTCGCCAGTTCGCGCAACACCCCATGGCGAGCCTTCGTCAGCTCGTCACCCGCCGGTGGCTCGTCCGCGATGATGCCGCGCGCCGCAACTCGCAAGACTCCGGGTCTGCTCGACGCGCCGAGCAGTTCCGCCAGTCCGTCGCCGCGATCCCGGTAGATGGCCAGCCAAACGTCCACGGCTCGAAGCCTACTCAGCGGCTGTTACGCCGTCTAGGTGGCCTAGGTTCTCGTAGCCGCCGCTCGCGGTGCAACCTCGCCCTCACGGCACCGCGGCTGATCCCCAAGATCTCGGCGATCGTGGCGAAGTTGAGCCCGCGAGCCCGCAAACTGGACACGGGGACCGCAACCGGCGGCGAGAACTGTGTCTTATCGATGGAGTCGGCCGTCGAAGATCCGCAGGCGAAGCATGCCGGTGAGAGCACCGCCGGTTTCGGACTCAGCGCGAGTCGATGCAATCTCGCGCAGCTGGCGCAGCACGGAAGTCCGGACGTCGTTCTAAACACCGTCAAACGCAGGATCGCCGAGGATCCGTCAGGCGGCGAATCGGCCAGATCATGACCACCGGCGGGCAAGGTCGGCGTCTTTCGCCTCCGCCGCCCATTCGGCGACGATGTAGTTAACCATCCACTGCGCGCCTTTGGCTGTGGCGTACACGTATTCTTCGAGCCCGTGGAGGTGCCTCACCACTTCGATGTATTCGCACGCGGCATCCACCCAGTCCGGTGCTTCATCGTGATCGACGAACTCTGGGAGGCTGGCGGACGTGAGGAAGGTCAACCGGTCGAGCGTGGCCTCAGCGAGGGCGATGTCCTCGTCCGAAAGCGTGTACGTCCCGACAGGGATGATCTCATCGTCATATGCGGGCTTCATATCGTTGCTCCTTTCGATTGATGGTCGACGTCGAGCGCGCGGGTCGTGTCGCCACCTCGAGTGCCGGCGGCCTTATGCAGGCAGCGCAGAACCGAGAGCCATCTGGCCGGTACCACCACTCGCAGCCGCCGCGCGTCGGGGACCGATCAGTGGGCTGCGTCATTCCATGTCCTCATCGAGCGGCGCGCCGACGGCAGCCAGCGCCTCGAAGCCAGCGGCATCAAACAGATCACCGTCTGATAGCTCTCGAGCACCATCTACCTCTCCTCTGTGGTGCGCTACATCCGCTACATCCGCTACGGGAATACGTTCCTGTAGCGCTCGTGGCGCTTGTAGCGCTTGTACAGAGGAGGGTAGGTAGCGACTCCAGGCGTCGGCGAAGTCCTCCCGTAGATAGCCTTTCGGCACGCTGCCATCAGGTAAGCGGATGTTGCGAGAGCCGATGCCGTAGGGTTTCAGCCGCCGCGCCAGATCACGCGGCTTCAGGCCCTTGCCGTCATGCCAGCCTCCCCATACCGCCTCGTCCAGCCCGTTCAGCTGTCTGAGCAGGTCGGCCGTCGTGATCCGGTCCTGGCCAGCCAGGACGCCGTTGATGTGCCCGAGCAGTTGCACGCCGGTGGACGCCTCGTCCATCACGTGGCCGCCGGCAATGCGTTGCGCCGCAGCCCGCGCCCGAGCAATCCACTCGTCGTTGGCAAACTCAGCGATGGCCAACAGCGGCTCCCACGAGTCGCCCAGCCGGTCGTTGATGCCCTCGGGCAGACGCGGCTCGCGTTCAGCCAGCTGGTTGTGATATCGCTTCGCCCACCACGCGAGGCTCTCGCGCAACGGCTCGGCCACCGTGGCGACCTTGCGCAGTCGAAACGGTTCGAGGGCCTCGTCGGGCGCCCGACGGCGCATTGGCACGATGATGGCTCGGCTCTCAACCGTTTCCGGCAAATCGCCGATGGCCGCCAGTGCCGCGGCGGCATACACCGGGAATCGTTCGACTCTCATCTTCTTGCCGTCGCCGACGACGCGGGCGACAGTGGCGCCACGGCGCCAGCCAGCGTTGAGCAAGGCCCGGAGATCCTCATGCTGCACCGCGGCTCTGGGATTGAAAATGGCGTCGGTCTCATCGAACAAGAGAGTCGCTTGCTCGTCGTTCAACAGCCGAAAGACGGCCGCGACGCTCGCGTTAACCGTGAACAACGGCGCGGGCACGATTGTGTCGAGGACCTCGAGGCACCTCGTTTTTCCACTCGCTTTCTCGGGCGACTTGAAGACGAGGCGCGGCGAGGTGGTGGCCGCCGTGATGGCGTGCGCGTGGACGACCCACAGCGCGATGGCGTCGGCGTACTCCTCGCCTGGCAGCCGGACGTAGCGCGTAACCAGCTGGCGGACCCGGTCCAGCAGATAGGGAAGCGCCCGCGTCGGCGGGGTGCTATCCTCGGCTCGAGGGCTCGGTGGTGATGACACCGTTCTCCTCCTTGATCGCCTCGGTGCTGTCGGTTACCGGGGCGGTCGCGTTTTTTGCGCGAGCATTCATCGGTGAGCCGAGCGGCAGCGCTGGCCGGTGTGCGCGGCGCCTGCGCCTGCCGCATCGAGGACCCGCTGGAGCGCGGCGATCGGGACCACCACACGCTTCCCCAATCGCAAGGTGGGCAGCACCCCGCTGGCAGCCATCGTGAAGGCGTGCGCCCGCGAGATCCCCAACTGGCGGCCGGCCTCGGGAACCGAGATACACAACCGTTGGTCGGCGGCGGGCGGCGCTCCTTTCTTCTTCACTCTCATAGGATTCTCCTTGTGTATGTCGGACGCTGATACGCTAGATAATTCTGGGCAATTATGTCTTGGCGCCTTCTCTCTGTCAAGGATGTACGCTCGCATACGCTAAAGGTGTAGAGTCAGCACGTGGCTCCGAAGCAGACCGCGTATCAGGAAGTCTTCGCCGTCAACCTGCGTCGCATCCGTGGCAAGCTCACGCAGGACGAGCTGGCGCGCCGAATCCGGATCGGGTGGGGCTTGAAAAGTTGGACCCAGGCAACCGTCGCCGCCGTTGAAACCGGCCGGCGCGGCCTATCTCTTGGTGAAGCTTTCCTCCTGCAGCAGGTCCTGCAGAGCCCGCTCTCGGAGTTTGGCCGCCTGCGCCCTGGCCAGCAGAGCATCGACGTCGAGGGCGCCACGATCACCGCCAAAGAGTGGGAACAGATGGTACAGGGTCGGCCGCCTCGCATCGCCAACGCGCGGGCCCTCAACCTTCTGCCAGGACGATCCGGTGTCTGGACGGACCGGCTGTGGCACGCGGCAGAGCGCATCGTGGCGCGCTACGGACTGGCTGACGGTCTTGTCGGCATCGTCTTGCTCGAGGGGGAGCGGATGGTCGAGCGCCGGGCGGCCAGCCGGCTCCGTGTCAATCCGGTGGAGCTGGCAGCCGCCTCGCATGCCCTGTGGGGACATGGCCTCACCGAGAAGCGGGATAGCCAAGTGCAACCGACTGGAAATGAGGCGTCAGACCGAATGCGGGCAGCGCACGTGACGCGGGCGCTGCAGAAGGAAATTGCGAGACGAATCCGGGCCGTCCAGAAGGAGGGAGCGAAACTATGAGAATCCGTTCACGACACGGGTGGCATGAGGGCAGCTATCGCCAACGCGGGCCACACGTCTGGCAGGCCCGCATTCGCCTCGACGGAAAGCGTTTCTCGGCCTCAGGCCGTACCAAGCAGGACGCGCGCGAAGCCCTGGACGCGCTCATCCGCGACGAGCGGCTCGGCCTCGATCTGACGCGGCGCCGACAAACCACGGTCGGCTCGTTCCTCGAGGACTGGGTGACCGGGATCCAGCAGCGCGTCGACGCTGGGCGCGGTGAGATCCGCCCCGGGACGCTGCAGGGGTATCGGGACCTGCTGCGGCTGCATGCGATCCCAGTGCTCGGCCAGCTCCGCCTGGATCGGCTCACACCGCGCGAGATTCAAGACATGCTCGATCGCGTCACGCGCAAGGACGGCCGGCCTGGTCCGGTAGCGGCGTCAACCGTGCGTCAGGTGAGGGTCGCGCTCCACCTGGCGATGCAGCAGGCCTTGCTACAGCAGCTCGTGGTGCGAAACCCTGTCGACGGCACCAGGATCGGCGGCGCGCAGCCGGGCAAGCGGCCCTACCTCGATGCGGACGAGGCGCGCGAGTTCATCAGCGCGATCGAAGGCGATCCTCTCGAAGTGCTTCTGTACACGGCGCTGATGACCGGCATGCGGCAGGGTGAGCTCCTCGGCCTGCCGTGGCCGAACGTCGACTTCGAGGCGCGAGAGATTCGCATCCGTCAGGACATGGACCCGCGGACCGGCAAGATCGATGCGGTCAAGAGCAAGGCCAGCATACGGGAGGTCGCCATGCCGGACCTGCTCGTGCTCAAGCTGCGGACGCACCGCGCTCGTCAGGCTGAGTCCCGTCTTGCGGGCCCCCGCGGCCGCTGGCAGGCGAAGGCCGACCTGGTGTTCACGACGTCGACAGGGCGACCGTACAGCTCTGCCAACCTCAACCGCGCGCTGCGCCGCCTGCTGACGAAGGCCGGGCTCGAGGGCCACGTGCAGGCGGGCAACCTGATGCGCTTTCATGACCTGCGGAAGTCTGCCGCCTCGATCCTCTCGGCGATGGGCTTCGCCATCCCCGAGATCATGGCCATCCTGGGGCACAAGACGATGCGGATGACGGCCGAAGTCTACGCACAGGCTCACCCGAGAAACCGCCGCGCCGCTGAGGCGCTGGACCGACTATTCGACCGTGGAGACGTCGCCGGGGCGCACTAGCCATTTTCCACACGTAAATTTGACACTGTGGATGTGGGGGAGGAATCCCGGTACTTGTACCCGACTTCTCCACAAAGCCCCATATGTTGGGGAAACAGCTTGACCCGGCTGGTCGCGGCTCGCAATAATGTCAGGGACCTCGGGAAGACGACCCGAGGTCCCCGACTTTCGTTGGGCCCCGGTCGTCTAGTCCGGCTCAGGACACCTGACACTGGATCAGGAAACCAGCGGTTCGAATCCGCTCCGGGGCTCCAACTCTTCTTAACGTATTCCGGGCCCCCTACGCTACACCTCTCGGCTGAGGACCTGGGAGTGAGCATACTACAGGTCGTCAGAAATTTCATCAGATTTCTGATCAAATCTCTGACATGGCAGGGAAGGGTGGATTCTCCGTCGCCATGCTGTGCCGGATCGTGGGCATCGAGGACCAGACCTACGGTGACTGGCGGAATAAGCGTCTCGTGTCGCCGTTCCCGAAGCCGCTGACAGAGCGGAACGCATTGGAGCTGGCGGTCGTGGCACTCCTGAACCGCGAGCTTCGCCGCCCGATGGATTTCGATATGGTCTGCACCCGCCTGCGCGGTAAACTAACGGACCGCCTGCGAAAGGGTCAGGTGGTCGTGGTCTGCCACCTCGCCGATAACGACGCTGAACTGTGCTTCGATGATGCCGAGGTGGGACGCGCAGTCTCCCACGGCCGAGAAGTGCGGGCGATCCGCGTGGATGTCGAAATTGCCCGTGTGCTCGAGGCGTTTCGCAGGCAGGTGGCTCGGTTGGCAGAGCAAGAGTAACCCTGGGACCGGCCACATTTCCGGCCACATTTGTCCCCAAACCCCGGCGTACCACCGCAGACGTCGCGGACGGATTCGTATATAAAGGATGAGCGGCCTGACCGTGCGTATACGGCTGGAGCCGACTCTTAATCAGTTGGTCCCGGGTTCGAATCCTGGTGCAGGCATTTCCCCTCCGTTTTCCCCGGTTTTCAATTCGGTTTCGGTCCGCTTTCGTCCCGCACACAAACCTCGAAACCGCGGCCAAAATGGTCGAAGTCAAGTGATCTACAAGATTGCAAAAGTGCAAAAGGGTGATCTATCCATCGCTTCGACTCCCCGCGTTACATCCGCTTCTAGAGCCGTCGTCGCTGCTTCAACCAGTGGCGGGACGCGCCTCGAGGTTGCCTTACGCGACTGGCTTTCCGAGCTGCGGTTGAGCAACCGCAGTCAGACCACCATCGACTGGTACCGCGACCTTCGGATCCGGACCAATCGTTCCGCACTCGGATTGGCTCTTAGCGCAACATATGTATAGGTATCGGCCTGCCGCGCCGGCTAACCAGTCGTTGGTGTCGGAGATCAGCTAATCGACGCCGCGAGCGGGCGTCGTAGAACGGTGGATAGGCGCCCGCGATCGAGGCGCGGAACAGGCCGTTGATGGCGTGGAAAACCCGGATCCGCGGCGGTTGATTTTCACCGAGGTTTCAGCGACTTAGCTGCTCGACTAGCCTCGGGGAAGTGCACTGAGGCGACTGCCGTGAGAGCCGTAGCTGCGGCGACGACGATACGGGAGCCACCAGCCTAATCGGAGCGCAGGCGTCCCCCTTTTTCATGTGGCCCTGTCTGGCTGCGGCGGATCTGGCGGTTTCGCATCCGGCGCGGGTTGGGAGTGCGCTGGAGGCTGTTGGTCGTCGGCTGCTAGTTGGACAGGCGGAGGAGCAGGAGGTGGCGGTGTGACGCGTACCTCTAGAACAGCGGTCGTTCCTGGGTGGTTCAGCAAAGAGAACACGAGACTGACACTGTCACTGGATTTCGGGCCCCTCTCATAGCGGAAGACGTTCGGTTCAGTTTGAGTCAACTGTGTATTTTCATCTCCACTTACCCGCCAACTAAGCGGTTCGCTGCCTGGTTGTGAAATCAAGCGAATGTCTTTCAGTACGGACCCTGGCATCGAACTCAAATACTGAGGACTTGGTGGCTGCGCGACTTGCAAGCTCGGTTCCACCCGAGCCACTGCGCGCGCGGCGGCAGCAACGCTGCTCGTTCCGAAGTAGAAGCCGGCAACCGACACAGCCAGGGTCGCCACCACCGTGATGAGCTGTTTAGCAACGTCAGCACTTATCAACGGATCTTTCTGGTAGACGCGCAAGTCGAAATAGAGGGTAATGGCCATGATCGTGAAAAGAAATAGGAGACTGATCGCGATGACCGCTCTGACACTTCCATCGGGCAGTCCAAGGGCGGTCGACTTCGTGGTGAGCCGAAGGTAATACATCACGATCGCCAAGAAGGCAAGACCACCCACCAAAGCAAGGACGCTTCCAAGCAGTACAACCGGGACGATCACGGCCGGGTTTGTCAAAGCGTCCTTGTTGAAAAGCCAGATGCCGAGCATCGTCATCCCAACGCCGAACACAGGCAGAAGAAAGGAAAGTAAGGCGAAGAGGACCAGTCCGCCGAGCCCTGCTCTTTGTGGGTCTACCTGCTTCGTCGACACCTGGCGCGCCCCCTAACTTGCGGTCGGACTCGAAGCTGACTCTAGCTAACACCGCTGCCGCATGTTGTCAAGCGAACGAATGTTCGGCGTCCGTCCGTCCGTCGGTCCGTCCGTGACTCCAACTGACCGAACTCGTCACGCTATGGCAGAGGCTGAGCGCGCGAGCCAGTGTCGGCGGCATTCCTGGCCGCAGGTCTATCGCGCCATCTACCTGGCGAAGATGGAAGCGGAGTTGCGGACCGCTCTTGGCGCGGTGCTGCGCAGCCATGGCCTTCCACCGGAGAAGGATGGACCTTTATGGGAAGACGACTACGACCGCTTCCTAGACTTGCGGCTCACCCACCTGATGGAGGAGCTGAAGGCTGTTACCACCTAGGCCAGCTGGACGAGGCTACCCCTGAGGATCCACGAGCTACAGCTGTGCTACGCGTCAATCCCCCAGCCTGTGGTCCCCGGTTGGACTCGTGGGTATCAGCGGACTGATGTTCGATCGGACTCGGTCCCTGAATCTCATCGAATCCAGGAGCTATGCCTGCACCGGCTGCGCCGGCCGGCTAACCGACGCTGCGCGCAGTCGAGGCGGCTGGGGCTTCTGCCGAGAATGCCGGCGCGCATGGACGATCTCCACGATCGATGGTCACGTGTACGCGACCATGATTCCGTCGCCAGCACACGCCAGCACTAGTGGGCAGCCGTGACACTGATCGTTCAGGTGATAGGCCATCAGATGATCAGGGCCGCTACGCGTTGATATGACCGACGTGTCTCGACGGCTTTCCGGGTGCAACCGCGTGCGCCTGTCTGTTAAGCACGGCCAGTGAAAGACGCAACCGAGACGGCTCACGCGGTATGACAAAAAACGCGAGGTCACCCTCGGCAATGTAGGCGACGCTCGCGGCCAGTCTATTACGGAGGGTCGACGCAACCGATGGCCAGAACCGAGATGCCTTTATGCGTGGAAGGTGCTGGTAAATGACCCCTATTGAGGCACCGTTCATTCGGTTGAAGACGTCCGCGAGCTCCTCGTACCGAAGATGAGCTGTTGTCGCTCCGCGCGCTGGCTCCAAACCGTTATCAGGATCGAAAAACACTATCGAGTCGTCCAGGGCCGCGGCCGGTATACCGCGAAAGTAGTCCGACCGGCTCGGTGATGTTAAATAGCGGGCTGCGCTATCCCCGTACGAGAAAAAGCGGTAAGGCTGGCCTCGAAAATACACCTTCATCTCTGCCACATCTGCGATTGCCTTGGCCTGACAGGCTTGAAAAAAAGAGGTAAGGCGATCGAATTCAGGGTGTGGCACAAAAACCTTCTTTCCGTCGTTGTTTGCCACTGGAGGCGTGAGCATCCAAATGCACGTGAGTTGTTGGATGTCCTCGACGCCCGTTGCCAAGGCCTCCAAGAGACCGTACTTGAAGTAATCTCGCTTGTCCCCGAAGTATTGGTTCTTCATCCGACGCGCCCTACATGTGGAGCCTGACGCTGCTTAGCGCCTTGCCGGCCACCTCCTCGCGGCTATCTGACGGAGCCACGCTAACAACCTCGACGACATCAGCGAGTTCATCGAGGTGCTTGAGGTAGAAATCCCGCAGGCGCTCCACGTAGGAAGCGGGTATGCCCTGTTCATATGGTCTTCCGCGCCGCCGGATGCGCTCCATCAGGACATTAATCGGCAGGTCCAGGAAAACCGCGATGCTCGGCTTAACCAAGCGCTTCGTAAGGTCCTTGTAAACATACTCAAACAAGGCAAGGTCGGCGCCCTCTAGATTCATCCTCGCGAACACCAGGTCCTTGCCAGGCGAGAAGTCGCTAACCAGCGCGGTCTGCTTCTCCACCATTCGGAGGCGATGGTAGTGGAGGAGCACAAAGCCGAGTTCTGTTTCTAGGGCATAAAGGGAAGGGTTGGAATAAAAATCCGCCAAAAATGGGTGATGGGCCGTTTCCTCAGGTAGTACGAGGTATGAAAGCTGGTCGGCAACAAGTCTCGCGGTGGTCGTTTTTCCACTACCGATACAGCCTTCTATGCTCACGAACACTTGCGATTCTCCAGTCGCTTAGGCTTGATGATCAGCGTCCGACGCGAGCTGTGGATAGGCCGCCTCTAGGATTGCTTCCAAGACCTGCATCCATCGTTTCCGAGCCGACAACGCCCATGGCTTGCCCGGTTCCGGCAGTTTAGCGATCCAAGCGGCCACGGCCGGATCTGCATTCTCAACGTAATTCGGACGTGAAGTTCGGCCCTGGTTTCCGTTTGCTCTAGCCTTCGGCACGCCGGATGCCAGCACTCGCACGGGACGCATTATGGGTTGGCTTGTCGCCTTTCCGAACGAGATGCCGGCTTCGAGACAGAGACCGCGAAACAACGCGATCATTCGGCTCCGTTGTCCCCCGGGGTTATATGGGTGAAACGCGCCGCGAACCTCGCCGTCGGTGGCCCGTGCCGGATCGATATCAGCAAAGATCGGCTGGTATGCGACTCTCAGGATTTCCGCTAACACGGCTGGATAGGTCGTCAGGCTTGCATCGCGAAGCTCCCGAAATCGTCGCGTCGTGAGACCATCGTCCTCGATCAGCTTGAGAAACTTCAGCGTCGCGAAGACCCGAGGCCATAAAGCCTTCCGCACGCCAGCCTTTCCCAGGTCAGGAGCAGTGATCGTCTCTGGCACTTCCCTTTCCCGGTAGTACCTCAAGACGCTTATCACCGTAGCGGGCGGCGCGTAGGGTGCCCACCTCTGACGATTCAACATCGGTAGACTCCGTTAGGGTCATCGGCAGTGTACCAGCCGGAGTAACAGGGGAAGTAGCGCACCGCTTCAGCTTTTAACGACCTGGTTCACGTTGGTTTTGGGGTTGATCGAATGGCCGTTACAGGACGATTATGGTCCTGGCAGTATTCGAACGGATGAGGCTTCCCGTTCGGAATAGCGCTGAGGTACACAAATGGCTGTAACGGTGGTGATCGGTGGTCAATATGGTTCAGAGGGGAAAGGCAAGCTCGTTTCCTACCTGGCGTGCCAATCGGAGGATGAGCTCGCCACCGTTCGATGCGGTGGCAGCAACGCCGGCCATACCGCTGTCGGCAACGGGAAGTCTTATCGGCTCCGGCAACTCCCAAGCGGTGCCGTAGCGGACCATGGCGGCCTCTTCTTGGCTGCGGGAATGCTCCTCGACCTAGAGGTCTTGTCGCGTGAAATCGCAGAGACCGGGGTAAGTGCCGATCGGCTGCGGATCGATCGGAACGCCGCGGTAATCAGCCGAGATGATCGCTTGGAAGAGGGCCGCATTCAGCTCGGTGCGCGTGTTGGATCAACCTTAACCGGAACTGGCGTGGCGACAGCTCGAAAGGTCCTGCGAGACCCCAACCTGGAATTGGCCGGAAACGTTGTGGAATTGGCACCCTATCTGGCTGATGTCTCGAAGGAGTTGAACGACGTCCTCGATCGAAAAGGCAGGGTCATCGTCGAAGGGACTCAAGGATTCGGTCTCTCGTTACACCACTCGGGACTCTTTCCTTACACGACCAGCCGTGATACGACCGCCGCAGCTTTCTTATCAGAGGCTGGCCTCTCTCCCATCGAGGTCGACGAAATCCTCGTCGTCTTCCGGACCTACCCCATTAGGGTGGCGGGTAACTCAGGCCCTCTTGATGGGGAGCTGTCGTGGGATGAGGTTTCGCGACGTGCCGGCTATCCCACTCCCCTCGCTGAATACACGACGGTCACTGGCCGTTTGCGGCGAGTTGGAGAGTTCGACTGGGACTTGGCCAGGCGCGCGGTCATGGTTAATAGGCCAACGGCCATCGCGCTCCACGGAGCCGACTACTTGAATTACTCTGACTTTGGCCTAACTAGCTGGGAATCGCTGAGTGCCGATACGCAAACGTTCGTCCGTCGGCTGGAAAACGATCTCGATGTCCCAGTAAGGTACATCTTTACGGGGCCGGCCGAGTCACAGATTGTTGAGCGACGCTGGCGAACTGGGGGAACCAAACCTGCCCTACATGAGGCGATCGGCTCGCGCACATAGGCCAGCATTAACCGTAATGCAGGCATCCAATACCAGCAGGTTCCTAGGCTGGAGACCGGTCCGCCCTTGGCTGTAGCTGCTACACCACCGCCGTTTTGGCAGGACCCTGGGACGCCAACAGCACCGATCCACTGGCAAGATCCACATCCGGACGAGCGTGGGATGCTTTCCGCTGAGCGGATCACGCGTCTTGCCAATGAAGGGGAGATGATCTTTCCGTTTGATCCGCTTCAACTTAAGACCGCCGCGTACCGACTGACGGTCGGCCCTCTGTATCAAGTTGAAGGCGAGAACGGAGAACTGACTGAGCCGCGGTCGCGATTCGTCATTCCACCTAACTCGCTCGCATTCGTGTCCGTTCGAGAACGCCTGCGGATACCTCACTATATTGCTGCCCGTTTCAACCTGAAGATTGACTTTGTCTACCGAGGACTCTTACTCGGCACTGGGCCGCAAGTCGATCCAGGTTTTCAGGGCATCCTCAGCTTCCCGCTGCACAATTTGTCAAACAATCCAATTGCACTCGAACTGGGCGAAAACATCGCGACCATCGATTTTGTGAAAACCACTGGGCTACCCGACGCCCTACATACAGAGATAATCGCGAACGAGAACGACCTATACGAAGCGGCAAGACAGCAAGGCATCGCCCTCTTTCCCCGCGAGCGCAGGTGGTGGCGACCGATCATTGGCTACCAGCCGCCCGGCTTGTCGATCAGCAGCTCCATCAAAGCGACCGTCCAAGCGCTCGACGACAGAGTAGCCCGTGTAGAAGGCATCG
>Ga0070708_100000780_pt1 | contig 23956 bp, 26 predicted proteins | sample KBSK5503metaG_FD_65469 | JGI IMG/M metagenome (GOLD analysis project Ga0070708, IMG submission 65469) | Corn, switchgrass and miscanthus rhizosphere microbial communities from Kellogg Biological Station, Michigan, USA - KBS K5-50-3 metaG | ecosystem: Host-associated > Plants > Roots >... | reverse complement strand
TCGAGCACAGTCTCACCCTGCATTCCGGGCAGCATTAGGTCCAGGATCACGAGGTCCGCGCCGGCCTCGTCGTAAGCCGCCAGCGCCGCGCGGCCGTCGCCGGCATCGGTCACCTCGTAGCCCGCGCGCTCCAGGTAGAGGCGCAGGAGCGCCCGCAGGCGAGGCTCGTCCTCGACGATCAGGATCCGCGCGCGTGTTGCCACGGCGGCATCCTAGCCGCGGGCTCATTCAGACGATGTCAAGAGCGGCCACGCAGATCTTGACTCGTTCTTCACGGGGTCCGAAGAGAGTGGCGGAGTGACGCTTCCATCCTTTCGAGCCCGCTGAAGTCAGGCGGATTGCGACCTCGATCGCTCGGCCGCTGATGTCAGGCGTGGTGAGCGTTCTGGCCGTCGAACATCGGCCACTCGCTCGTTCCAGACCGATATGTCAGGCGAGGTGAGCGCTGTGGGCGTCGAACCCGAGCCAGTTAGTCGTTCCAGGCCGATATGTCAGCAGTGGCGAGCAAAAGGCCAGCCGAATGCCCGAATTGGCATTGTCGACGGCCGGGACGCTCGCCCGAGCTGACAACCAGGCGCCTTGCCAAGGCGCCGCGCCCAGGCCCCGCCACCCGCAACCCATGAGGTAACCGATCCATGAAGAGCATGAAGATCCTGGGGTTCTCCGGAGCCCTGGTCGCCGCGGCGATCGTGGGCGGGACGCTGATGAGCATCGTTTCTGCCGTTCCGAGCAGAACGCCGAGCCCGGCGCCGGCGACCGCGGCGGTGCAAACCCAGTCCGGCCAGTACTGCCAGACGTTCCTCAACGCGTTTGCGAAGAACCTTGGCGTGGAGGAATCGGCGCTGGTCCCGGCGGCCAAGAGCGCGCTCGACGCAGCCATCGACCAGGCGGTAGCCAACGGCGATCTGCCCAAGGTGGTCGGCGACAAGGCCAAGGAGCGGATCGGCAATGCAAACGGTGACGGCTGTAGCCTTATCGGGGCGCGCTGGCGGGTCGCCCTCGAGCACTTCGCCCGTTTCCAGATCCGCTCCGACATGCTCCAAGCCGCATCAGGCGCACTGAAGCTGTCAGCGGACCAGCTCCGGACCAAGCTGCAGGCGGGTGATTCGCTCAAGCAGATTGCACAGGACCAGGGCGTCAGTTACGGCACTGTGACGGCGGCGATCGTTGCCGCGGCCAAGTCGGACCTGGACAAGATCGTAACCGCCGGCAAGATGTCCGCCGACCGCGAGAGGATGATCCTGGACAACCTGGGGAAGGCGCTCCAGACGGGCAGGCTCTGGAATCGGCCAGGCAGCTCGGCCTCGGGTGGAACGGCGGTTCCCAGCTCCTAGTCGCACGGCTGTCTGACCGATGAACGCCGCCCCCACTGCCCGGGGCGGGGCGGCGCTTCCTTGTCCTGATTGCAACGTGGCTGCCGGGACCTGCTACGCGGTACGCTTGCGCCCATGACGAAGACCAAGATCGGCTATGCGGCGATGCTCGAGCAGTTTCACCCCACGGACCTCCTCGACTGGTGCGCACAGGCGGAGGGAGCCGGTTTCGAAGCAGGCTTCATGGTGAGCGAGCACTTCCACCCCTGGACGCCGCAGCAGGGCAACGCCGCCTTCGCCTGGTCGTTCATGGGGGCGCTTGGCCAGCGGACCAGCCTGCGCTTCGGCACGGCGGTCACATGTCCCGGCTTCCGCTACCACCCCGCCGTGATCGCCCATGCCGCCGCCACGCTGGGCGCCATGTACCCGGGGCGTTTCTGGCTGGGGCTGGGCGCCGGCGAGGCGCTCAACGAGCATGTCGTGGGCGGTGTCTGGCCGGAGATCGGGACGCGCAGCGCCATGATGTTCGAGGCGATCGAGGTGATCAGCGCGCTCTTCTCCGGCAAGGTCGTGCGGCATCGAGGCGACCATTTCACGCTCGAGTCGGCCAAGCTGTATACGCGCCCTGAGCAGCCGGTGCCGATCTACGTCGCCACCGCCGGGCCCTTAAACGCCAAGCGGACGGGAAAGAACGCCGACGGGATGATCACCGTGGGCGCCGCGGACGAGAAGATCGGGATGCTGTGGGATCGCTTCGCGGAGGGCGCCCGTGAGGCCGGCAAGGACCCGGCAACCATGCCAAAGCTGCTCCAGATCCACGTGTCGTGGGCCAAGTCCCGTCAGACCGCCGAGCGCAATGCTGTGACCGAGTGGCCGAACGGCGGGATGCCCTTCCCCAAGCAGGACATCCGCAACCCGGAGGACTTCGCGGCCATGGCGAAGTTCGTGAAGCCGGAGCATTTCGCCAATCGGGTCCTGATCAGCGCCGAAGCAGACGAGCACGCCGCGCACATCCAGCGCTTCGTCGACATCGGCTTCGATGAGATCCACGTCCACAACGTGGGCCGCAATCAGCCAGAGTTCATTCGCTTCTACGGCGACCAGGTCCTCCCCAAGCTACGCCTGGGCTAGACAAATGCGCCTGCCGCCCGAAGAGGCTCGGCGACGGTTCGCGAGGGCCCCGGTGGCCCGGTTGGCCACGATCACGCCCGACGGGCGCCCGCACTTGGTGCCGATGGCGTTTGCGATGGACGGCGACACGATCTACTCGATCGTGGATGCCAAACCCAAGGAGGCCGTGGCGCTCGCCCGGCTCCGCAACATCGAGGCCAACCCACTGGTATCCCTGCTCGCAGATGAGTACGCCAACGACTGGGAAGGGCTGTGGTGGGTCAGGGCGGATGGCCACGCGCGGGTGGCGACGGAGGGCGCGGACCGCGAGCACGCCATCCGACTGTTGCGTGCCAAGTACCCACAGTACACCGACCCGTCGCTGCCTTTCGGGGCGGCGACCGTTGTGGCCGTGGATCGCTGGATCGGGTGGGCGGCCGGACGCATCTTCGCGGTCAGCTAGATGGACCCGGTCGCGGTCGGGGCCGCCCTGGCGCTGGCCAGCGCCGGGCTCCACGCCGCATGGAACCTGCGACTCAAGGCAGCTGAAGATCCGCTGCGCCTGGCCGCGCAGGCAATCCCCATCGCAACCGCAGTCGCCACACCATTCGTCGCTCTCTATTGGCTGTTTGATGGGCGTCCGGACTTGCCACCGGCGGGCTGGATACTGGCCGCGACGTCCGGGCTTCTGGAACTTGCCTACTTCCACCTTCTCTCGACGGCGTACCGGCGCGGCGAGATCTCGTCCGTGTATCCGATGGCCCGCGGCACGGCACCGCTCCTTGCGGTGGCGGTTGGCGTGGCCCTGCTGGGTGAGCGGCTCGGGCCCCTGCAATGGGCCGGCGTGGCCGCGCTGGTCGGCGGAGTCTGGCTGGGACGGCCCGGGGCGGCAGCGCGGTTGGCGCTCGTGCCGGCGTTGGCGACCGGCGTGTGCATCGCCGCGTACTCCACGATCGATCGGCTCGGGGTCCGCACCGGTCCAGTCTGGCTCTACGCCTGGGCGACCTTCGCCGCGATGGCCATCTTCCTCGCTCCTTGGGGGCGTGGCCCGAGGCAGGCAGCGGCGCCAGTGGTCGGGTTCTTGACGATCGCGGCATACAGCCTGGTGCTGGTGGCGTTGAGCGTTGCGCCGCTTGCCGTCGTCGCGCCCGCCCGGGAGGCGGGAGTCGTGGTCGTCGCAGTCTGGGGCGTCTACCGCATGCACGAGCGTGAGCGCGCGGCCGCCAAACTGGCCGGCGCCGGGGCCGTGGTCCTGGGGGCCCTCCTGCTCGTCGTCTAGGTCCCCGGAGGGCGCTTGAGCGTGGGGCGATATGCCGGCGACGCGCGGAGGGTCATGGACGGAGTCTCCGCGTCAGGAGTGATTGTGCGGCTGTGCGGCTGTGCGGCCGTGCGGCCGAGCGGCTGTGCTGCACAAACGGGGCTGACACGCCGGGCCGGAGTGTCGAGGAGTCGGACGGACTCCCGTCGGATTCGATGGGAGGATCGCCTGCGCGATCCGCACCCTTACTCGACAGACTCCCAGACGGAAGCGATCCCCTGCCCGACGCCGATGCACATCGTCGCCAGGCCGTATCGCGCGCCGCTGCGGCGCATCTCGTGGAGCAGGGTGGCCACGAGCCGCGCGCCTGAGGCCCCCAACGGATGCCCGATGGCGATCGCTCCCCCGTTGACATTGACCTTTTCCGGGTCGAGATGGAGCTCGCGCATGCAGGGGATAGCCTGCGCGGCAAAGGCCTCATTGAGCTCCACGAGGTCAATGTCCTCCGTCCGCAATCCAGCCCGCGCCAGTGCCTTGCGCGAGGCCGGAATCGGTCCCAACCCCATGGTCGCCGGATCCACGCCGGCCACCGCACTCGCGAGCATGCGGGCAACCGGCCGCCAGCCCAGTTCACGCGCTCGAGCCTCCGAAGTTACGAGCAGAGCGGCGGCGCCATCGTTGATTCCGGACGAGTTGCCGGCGGTGACGGAGCCGGTCCCGTCCTGTTTGAACGCGGCCTTCAGTGATGCCAGCTGCTCGAGCATGGTATCGGGCCGGGGATGCTCGTCCACGCTAAGCTCGACGCTCTCGCCGCGCTTGACTCCCGGCGCCGATATCGGTACCACCTCGTCGGCAAAGCGCCCGGCATCCTGGGCCGCTTTCCAACGGCGCTGTGACTGGAGGGCAAAGGCGTCCTGCTCCTCGCGGCTCACGCCGCAGCGCTCAACGACGTTCTCCGCCGTCTCGCCCATGGAGTACGGGTAGTAGGCGTCGGCCAGCCGCGGATTGGTAAAGCGCCAGCCGAGGGTGGTGTCGTACAGCGTCTGCTCACCGCGCGGGAAGGCGGCGGATGGTTTGGCCATCACGAAGGGAGCGCGCGTCATCGACTCGACGCCGCCGGACACGAAGAGATCCCCGTCGCCGGCGACGATGGCATGCGCCGCGTCGATGACCGCCTGCATCCCGGAGCCGCAGAGGCGGTTGACAGTCTGACCTGGGACGTCGACGGGCAGGCCGGCGAGAAGTGCGGCGAGCCGACCAACATTGCGATTGTCCTCGCCCGCCTGGTTGGCGGCGCCGAAGATCACGTCATCGATGGCGGCCGGGTCGACGCCGTTTCGCTCCACGACGGTGCGGACGACATGCGCAGCCATGTCGTCGGGGCGCACCTCACGCAGGGCGCCGCCATAACGACCGAACGGCGTGCGCAGACCGTCGACGACGACGGGGGTACGACGGGGATCGATCTGGCTCATCGGTCCGTCATGGGCGGATCCCGCGCTCGGCGTATTCGTTCTGGCCCCTGGCCTGGAGGTAGATGCGCCGCAGGCGCCAGCCAAGCGAGACGAGCGTCAGGCCGTAGAGGATCCCGAAGGTACCGATCACCCACAGCACGGAGAAGATCCCGAGGCCCGGAAAGATGATCACGTAGAGCCCAAAGAGGACCGACAGAACTCCGGACAAGGCAAGGAACAGCTCACCCTTGATGACGGCCCGCAGGCGGATCGCGGCCCACACCTCGATGACGCCGGTGACGATCGCCCAGGACCCGATCAGCAGGAGCAGGACGAGCGCGGTGATCCCCGGCCACCACAGAGCCAGGACCCCCGCCACGATGCCTGCCACGCCCTCGATCAGTCCGAGCCACCAGTTGCCGTTGCCGCGCGCCTGCATGGTGTTCACCAACGCCCCCGCGCCGTCGATGAGCATCCAGACCGCGAATAGGACGACGAGCGTTCTCAGCGCGAATTCGGGAGCGAGGAAGGCCACGATCCCGAAGATGATCGCCAGCACCCCGCGCAGGATGAAGGTCCACCACATCCGGGCAAGCACGATCGCCAGGGTGAAGTTCAGACCCATGGGAGAGCGCCTCGCTTTCTTGTCTGACACGCCTGCTGCGGGAGGTCCCGCTGGATGATCCTAAACCCGTGGCGCGCCGCCACGCGATGGCCATCCGATGCGCTCGGTATTCGCGCGTTGGCGTGCGCCCCTCACGGGACGAGCAGGGCGTCGGCCCTACGCGCTGCGCCTGGCCGGGTGGGTCTCGGTCACGGCCACCAGGAGGCGATGCGAAGCGGCGGCAACTTCTTCAACCGCGCGGTTGAAGGCCGATTCGTTCGCCGGGGACGGCCGTCGGTAGCCACTCACCTTTCGCACGAACTGGAGGGCGGCAGCCCGGATCTCGTCGTCGGAGGCAGGCATGTCGAGGACGCGGAGGGTCTTGATGCTGCGGCACATGCCGTCAGGGTAGCGCACGTTGTCGTTGGCCTCCGGCGCAAGTGCGATTGACCACCAGGGGTGCCGTGCTCGTGACTTACCATTCCTCGCCATGCGGTCGTTGCCGATCGGTACCGTTACCTTCCTGTTCACCGATATCGAGGGGTCAACCCGCCTCGTCCAGGAGCTCGGCGACCGATTTCGGCCCGTGCTGGAGACCCATCATGGGATCCTGCGACGCGCGATCGCCGCTCGTCGCGGGGTAGAGGTGTCGACGGAGGGAGATGCGTTCTTCGCGGTCTTCCCTTCGGCGCTGGACGCGGTGAATGCGACCATTGATGCGCAGCGCGAGCTGGCTGCAACCGCGTGGGGGGACGGGCTCGCGATTCGTGTGCGGATGGGGCTTCACACCGGCGACGGTGAGCTCGGCGGCGACAATTACGCCGGGGTCGACGTCAACCGTGCGGCTCGAATTGCTGCCGCAGCCCACGGCGGACAGGTCCTCGTATCGGCGTCGACTCGTGCCCTCGTCGAGCCCGTGCTGCCGGACACCGTTCTCCTTCGGGACCTGGGACAGCATCGGCTGAAGGACCTCCGTGCACCCGAACACCTGCATCAACTCGTCATCGATGGGCTTCCGGGGGACTTCCCCGCCCTCCGCACACTCGACGCCTCGCCCACGAACCTTGTCGCGCCGGCGACACCCCTTGTCGGCCGGAACCATGAACTCGCAGAACTTTCTGACCTCCTGGCCGCGAGCCGACTCCTGACCCTCACCGGGCCCGGCGGCACGGGGAAGACCCGGCTCTCCATCGAGATGGGCAGCCGAGCCCGCGATCGCTTCAGCGACGGCGTCTTCTTCGTCGCGCTCGAGACCTTCAGCGAGCGGTCGGTCGTCACCGGTGCTGTTGCGCAGGCGGTCGGCGCGCGGGCACCCGGCCAACGCGAGCCTGAAGACGCCCTCGTCGAGCACCTCGCGGAGCGTCAGCTGCTGCTGATCCTGGACAACTTCGAGCAGGTAATCGCCGCTGTGCCGCTCGTTGTGCGGCTTCTGGTCGGGGCCGCGCGCCTCCGCATCGTCGTGACGAGCAGAATCCCCCTCCACATCTCGGGCGAGCAGGAATACCCGGTTCCACCACTCACGGTTCCTGACGCGAAGGCGGCAGGGGGAGTCGAGGTCCTGTCGCGGGTCGAAGCGGTCGCCCTGTTCATGGCGTGTGCCCGGCGCGTTCAGCCCAGCTTTCAGCTGAACGACAACAACGTCGGCGCGGTGGCCGCAATCTGTCGGCGCCTCGACGGACTGCCCCTGGCGATCGAGCTAGCGTCAGCCCAGGTGAGGCTGCTCTCGCCGAATGCCATTCTGACTCGACTCGAGCAGGCCTTGCCCATGCTCGGTCACGGCAGGGTGGATCAACCGGCCCGGCAGCAAACCCTACGCGCCGCGGTTGAGTGGAGCTACCTGCTTCTCGACGAGGCCCAGCAGGCCTTGTTCCGGCGTCTGACCGTCTTCTCCGGCGGCTGGACGGTCGATGCCGCGGAGCAGGTGAGCGCGCCGATTGGCGAGGCGGAGCCGCATTTGGACGTGCTGGATGGACTCGATGCCCTGGTCGACCAGAGTCTCGTGCGACCCGCTCCGGACAGTCCTCCGGACGACCCCCGGTTCGAGATGCTCCAGCTTATTCGCGAGTACGGAGCAGGGCGCCTGGCCGGGACGGTAGAGGGAGCAATCATCGGACGGCGCCACGCAGAGTGGGCCCTTGCACTCGCAGAGGAGGCACAGCCAGCCCTGGAAGGGGGCACGGATTTCGGCTGGCTCGACCGGCTCTCCCGGGAGCACGACAACCTACGCGCCGCACTGCGCTGGTCGGTGGACCACAACGAGCGTGAGATCGGCCTGCGCCAGCTCACCGCGGTGTGGCGCTTCTGGCAGCTGCGTGGTCATCTCCGCGAAGGGCGCGAATGGTTCGAGCGCCTCATGCCCGCAGCGAATGAGGGTGCGACCGTCGATGCCGGAGTCCTCGCGGCGGCGCATACCGCCGCTGGGGGCCTCGCCTACTGGCAGAACGCGCTCGATCATGCCGGCGCGCACTATGGAGCAGCCCTCGACCTTGATCGGGCACACGACCGATCAGATCGGCTCGGTGACGACGTGTACAACCTCGCGTTCGTCGCCATGGTGAGCGGGGACCTGGACACTGCACGACAGCGCTTCCTGGAGAGCGCCGGCCTGTTCGTCGCGGCCGGCCAATCGGCGCGGCTGGCTGACACGACCGCCGCGCGCGGCACCGTCGAGATGCGAGCCGGCAACCTGGAAGGCGGGCGGGACCTCGTCGAGGAGGGACGACGCCTCCAGCTGAAAGAGGGCAACCAGCGACGGGCAACTGACGCCGCCATGGTCCTGAGCAACATCTATTTCCGGCTCGGCGACGCGGCCAAGGCGCGGGAATGGATCCTCACCGCGCTGACGGAAGCCGCGGAGATGGGCGACGTCGCACGCTGGCCACTCATGCTCGACCTGGGTGTCGTGATGGCGTCCAAGGCAGGGCGGCCACGTGATGCACTCCGCCTCGCCGGAGCATCCGCGAAGCGGCGGGCCGACATGGGGGGCGGCGCGCCGAACGTCATCACGGACACCCAGCAGGCCGTCCTCGAGGCACGTGCCACGGTCGAGGAGCTGGACGGCCCGGACGCGGTGAACCAAGCGTGGGCAGAAGGGGAACGTCTCGGCGACGAGGCGTTGACCGCGCTCCTGGGAGTTGCCGATTCCATCGGGGCGGCTGGCTGAGGGCCGGAAACTACACCTCGGCCAGCAGCTCCTCGAGGGAGTCGATTACGCGATCCGCCGCCGAGACATCGGTCTCCGCGACCTGCGGAACGGCGATGCACGCCAGGCCGGCGGCCTTGGCCGCCGCGATCCCCGACGCGGTGTCCTCCAACGCCAGCGCATCCGCCGGCGCGACGCCCAGCCGCTCGCAGACAAGCAGGTAGATGTCCGGGGCGGGCTTGTGGTGAGCGACGTCGTCGGAGCTCACGACCGTGTCGAAGGCATCGGTCAGTCGGGCGCTCTTGAGGGCGGCATTGACAAGGAAGCGCGGCGAGTTCGACGCGAGCCCCATCGGAACGCGGCCGCGCAGCCGCTCCACCAGCTCGATCGCCCCGGGGCGCCCGTCGACCTGCTTCTGAAGCTCGTCGTGCATCAGGTCGCTCACCTCGTGGATCAGCACGGGCGCATGGTCAGGCGAGAGGCCCAGGCGGTCCGCGAAGAATTCACCGGTGAACGCAGCGCTGGTGCCCATCACGGTGAGCTTGTCCTCGTGCGTGAATTCGGCGCCATAGCGTGCGAAGAGGCTCGTCTCGGCGCGCTGCCAGAGGACCTCGGTGTCGAGCAACAGGCCATCCATGTCAAAGACGACGGCCCGATACCGATCGGGAAGCAGCTCGACCACTACCGGGACTCGAAGAACGACGCCTTGCGCTCCGCCATCGAGCGCAGCATGGGCACGACCCGATACCGCCCATCCGGGACCGCGGCGTGGAGTCCGTCGAGGGTGCGGACCACGTTCGCCAGCCCGATGCGCTCGCCCCACTCGAGTGGCCCGGACGGGTAGTTCGTCCCCAGGCGCATGGCGATGTCGATCGCCTCGGGGGTCGCGACCGCCTCGGCGACGGCGGATGCGGCCTCGTTGACAAGCAGCGCGATGACCCGGCCCGCGATCTGGTCGCCACTGAGCGTCAGCCGAGCGGGACCGCCCGGCCGTCGCGCGATCGGAGCCCAGGCCGCGCCCCGCTCGCCATCCTCCGCGTACTCGTAGAACCCACCGCCCGCCTTCCGGCCCAGTCGTCCCGCGTCCACGAGCATTCGCTGGATCCGGTGTGGGCGATAGCGCGGGTCGTGGAAGAACTGCTCGAAGACGGACTCGCTGACGGCGAGGTTGACGTCGGCACCGATGGCGTCGATCAGCTCGAACGGCCCCATCTTGAATCCGACGCCACGCAGCGCCTCGTCGATCGTTTCCACGCCGGCGAGCCGTTCGCCAAGGATCCGCAACGGCTCGAGGTAGAACGGGCGAGCAACCCGGTTGACGATGAAGCCCGGCGTATCGGCCGCGATGACCGGCGTCTTGCCCATCCGGCGCGCGGTGAGGGCAATCGCGTCGACCACCGCCGGCTCGGTCATCGGTCCGACAACCACCTCGACCAGCGCCATCAACGGCACGGGATTGAAGAAGTGCATGCCCAGCACGCGTCCGGGACGCTGCGTTGCGGCAGCGATGCGCGCGATCGGCAGGGAGCTCGTGTTCGTGGCGAGGATCGTTTCCGGCGGTGCCGCCGCGTCGAGGCTGCGAAACGCGTCAAGCTTGAGCTCCAGGTCTTCAGGGATTGCCTCCACGACGAGGTCCGCGGCCGTGAGCGCCTCTGCGTCATGTACCTCCTCGATGCGTGCGAGAGCGAGCGCCGCATCCTCCGTGCTGAGCTCTCCCTTCTCCGCCTTGCGGTGCAGGAATCCGCCGATCCGCTCCAGGGCGCGGCCGACGGCGCCGTCCACCGGGTCATGGATCAGGACGTGCAGACCAGCCTGCGTCGCGACCTGGGCGATCCCAGAACCCATCGTCCCGGCGCCCAGCACGCCGACCCGGGCGATCTCCTCCATGCGCGGGCCCTAGCGGCCGGAGAAGCGCGGTGCACGCTTCTCCGAGAAGGCGGTGACGCCCTCGACGTGGTCCTGCGTCCGACCCGCAAGCTCCTGCAGTGCCGCTTCTTGCGTCAGGCTCTCGGCCAGGGTTGCGGTCTCGGCGTGGTTGATGGCCCGCTTTGCGTAGCCGATGGCGCGCGTTGGCGCCTGCGCCAATCCCTCGGCGACGCCGCTGACGAGCTCGGCCAGATCGGAGGCCGGCGCCACGCCGTTTACCAGGCCTGAGGTGTGGGCGTCGGCCGCCGCGAGACCCTCGCCAGAGAAGATGAGCTGCGCGGCGCGATAGCGCCCGAGCGCCCGGACCAGGGCCTGTGTTGACCCGGAGTCGGGGACGAGGCCAATGCGGACGAAGGCGAGGATAAACTGCGCCTCTTCCGAGGCGTAGATCAGGTCGCAGGCCAGGGCCAGGCTCACGCCAGCACCGGCCGCGACGCCATTGACCGCGGCGATCACCGGCTTCGGAAGATCGCGAATGGCCATGATCAGCGGGTTGTACTCGGTCGTCATGACGCGACGGAACTCGCGCTCCGTCGACCCGCCCCGCAGGTCGGCGCCACTGGAGAAGCCACGCCCCTCGCCGGTGATGACAACTGCTCGTACCGACTCGTCCTTACCCGCGGACTTGATCGCGGCGAGCAGCTCGCGGCGCATCGCGGCGTTCAAGGCGTTCAGGGACTCCGGGCGGTTGAGGGTGATGGTCTGCACGCCGTTGGTGGTCTCGACGCGGATCGTCTCGAAACCAGTGTCCGGGGCGCCGCTCTTGTCCTTCGCCTGCTCAACCATCCGCCGATTCTACGGTTCGCCCAGCGGGTGCGGCACCTCGGGGCTGCCTGCCGTCCGCGGGCCGGCGCCTGTCGCCGCTGCTGGTCGCTCCGGTTGCGCGCCTCGTTCGGTCGAGTCGACGATCCGCATCGCCGGGATGAGCCGCACGGCGAGCACGAGCGCGATGACCGCGGCGATGAGCAGGATGAGGTAGATCCATCCCAGGCCGGTGGCCAGGTGGCTCCGTTCGGCGGCGAGTGTTGATGCGGAGATCGTCGTTCGCGCCACCGGGTCGAGGATCGCACTGGCCGTCGGGCCAACCGTCGCCGCCAGCAGCCCGCCCAGGACGCCCGTTCCAACCGCTCCCCCGATCGTCCTGCTGAATTGCACCAGGCCAGTCGCCTGTCCACGTTGGTTCCAGCTCACCGCGGTCTGGATCCCCACGAGCATCGGCGCCGTGGTCAGGCCCATGCCGAGGCCAGTGACCCCGGTCGCAATAGCTACGTAGCCTAGCCCGTCGATCCGCACCGCCTGGGTCAGCAACGCTGTACCGACGACGAGCAGGCCTGCTCCGAGCAGAACGAGAGGCCGGACGCCGAAGCGCAGCATGGTCCTCCCCGAGAGGATGGAACCGATCGGCCAACCAATCGACATCGCGCCGACCGCCAGGCCGGCGCCGAGCGGCGACCCACCATGCACGCCCTGCACCAGTGGCGGCACGTACGCGGTAAGCCCGAACATCACCACCCCTGCCAGGGCGCCAACGGCGAGCCCGGCAGAGACGATCGGCCGTCGAAGGAGCTCGGGCGAGATCAGCGGCTCGGCGACTCGGCCCTCGGTCCTGACGAAGATCGCCAGCAGAACCGCTGCGCTGACCGTTAGACCGATGAACGCCGGCGAGCCCCAGCCGATCTGACCTCCCTCCGAGACGGCGAGCAGCAACAGGGCGACCCCGGCGGTCAGCGTCACCATGCCGACCCAGTCGAGACGATGCTCGCGACGCTCGAACCGCTCGTGAAGGGCCAGCCCGATGATCAGGGCCGCCACCGCGCCCACCGGGACGTTGATGTAGAAGACCCAGCGCCAACCGACGGTCGATGTGATGAGGCCGCCAAGCGCCGGCCCGACGATCGCGGAGACGCCCCACACGCTGCTGAACAGGCCTTGCATCCGCGCACGTTGGCGGGGCTCGAAGATGTCACCGACGATCGTGAAAGCGATTGGCGCCACCGCACCCGCCCCCAAGCCCTGGATCGCGCGGAAGATGATGAGCTGGAACATCGAGCCAGAGAGGCCGCACAGCACCGACCCGCCCACGAAGAGTCCCAGCCCCGCCACGAAGATGGGCTTGCGGCCGCGGCTGTCGGCGAGGGTCGCGAAGATCGGCACCGTGGTGGTCGCGGTCAGCAGGTAAGCCGCGAAGACCCAGCCGTACTCAGAGATACCCCCAAGCTGGCCGATGATCGTGGGCATCGCCGTCCCGACGACCGTGGAATCGAGGGCTGCAACAGCGATCCCGGCCATCACCCCGGCGGTGACCAGAATCTGATTGCGGGAGACGCTCGGCACCTCGGTGGCGACTCCAGATGCCATCCGACCGATTCTAGCCGTCCACCGACGGGGTGCCTCGTCGTCACCACTGACGATAGATTGACTGGTGACTGTCGCGTCGGTAGGATTTACATCACTCGGACATCCCCAAACATTGCGGCTGGAGGAACCGATGGACCGGTCAGACGTCGAGCGCTGGATCACCGACTATCGCAAAGCCTGGGCGAGCGACGCGCCGGAGGAGATCGGCGCGCTCTTCACCGAGGACGCGACTTACTCGCCGTATCCATTTCCGCGCGAGCGGATCGGCTGGCAGGGGCGGGACGAGATCGTGCGCAAATGGATCGGGCGGGGAGACTCGAGGATCGAGTGGAGCTTCGAGCACGAGATCCTCGCCGTCGAGGACGATACCTCAGTGATCCAGGGCTGGACCTCGTACGGTCCGCGCGACGGCGACCCGCCTTCTGAATTCGCCAACATCTGGCTCGTTCGCTTCGCCAATGACGGTCGCGCCCGCCGTTTTGCCGAATGGTGGGTGGAGCGCCCGCGGGACTAGGTTCGGTTGCGTTTCCACCAACCCGCCAAGGGCCCGTGACGGGAGGCTATCGATCGCGGAGGAGCGTAAAGACGCTGCCGGACGGATCGAAGCCGGCGGCACGATACAGGGCAAGCGCAGCCTCCCGATTCGTCGCGGCCTCGACCACCGCAGACTCGGCTCCAGCCTCTGACGCCCAGGTCAGAGCCGCGTCGAGCAAAGCAGCGCCGATTCCGCGACCGCGCATCGGCTGGGTGACCAGCAGCTCGGCGATCCACGCCTCGGGCCCCTGCGACCGAAGGGTGGCGCGATTCTCGACCGTGCAGATGCCGACCGGTTGCCCGCGGATCTCCGCGATCAGCGAGCCATTGGCTGGTCGACGGACGATCTCACGGTAGGCGCGCTGAACGGCGTCCAGGCGGTCCGGCACCGGCGAATGGCGTGGACCCAGCTCCGCCACGAGGCGCGTCGCGGGCTCGAAGTCCGCGACGGTCAACCAACGAACATCCAGCTCGTCAGGCCGCGCCACCCCGCGGCTCCGGAGCGGCGCCATCCGGAAGCGCAGCTTCGACTCCTCGAATCCAATGCCGCTCAGCAGGGTTTGCGCCGCCTCCTCGTCCTGCCAGGCGTCGACGCTGAGCCGATGTGCTCGGCGCAGCCGCCACTCCTCGATTCCCACCCGCAGCAGCGCCCGGCCGATCCCGCGCCCGCGGAAGCGCTTGGCCACGATGAGTTCCGGGATCCACGCCTCCCACGTCGCGAAGTTCAGCCTGCGGCGGAAGGTGAGCAGCACGAGACCTGCCGGCTCGTCATCGGCGATCGCAAGGAACGGAGCCGCGTCAACCGAACCCAGGTGGGCCTCCCAGGTGGCTTGTGCTGCCGTCGGGTTCACCGGTGGCGGCGCAGAGGTCCGCTCCGCGAGCAGGCGCAGCACCGCGGACAGGTCGTCACGACCTGCCGGACGAAGCTCCACGCCCGCAGGAGCGGGGACCGCCAACCCACCCACGGGGCGCTCGGGCCCGCCGACGTTCATTCGGTAGCCGGGCCCACTGGCCGCATCGGACTAGCGCCCCTTGAAGTCGGGTGCCCGCTTCTCCAGGAACGCGGCCATCCCCTCCTTCTGGTCCTCCGACGCAAAGAGCAAGTAGAAGAGGCGCCGCTCGTGCGCCAGAGCATCGGTCAGGCCCATTTCGTATGCCGCGTTGACCGATTCCTTGGCGAGTCGCAGGGCGACAGGTGCCTTCGTGGCGATGGTGGCGGCGAGGGCAAGGGCGTCCTCGACGAGCAGCTCGTCCGGCATGACCCGGCTCACCAGCCCGCGGGCGAGCGCCTCATGGGCAGCCATTGGCTCACCGGTCAGGATCATCTCCATTGCTCGGCTCTTCCCGATCGCCCGCGTCAGCCGCTGGGTCCCACCAGCGCCGGGAATGACTCCGATGTTGATCTCCGGCTGCCCGAACTTGGCGCCCTCCCCGGCGACGATCAGGTCGAGCGCCATCGCAAGCTCGCATCCGCCGCCGAGGCACCAGCCTGCCACGGCCGCGATCACCGGCTTGGTGACGCGCCGGATGCGATCCCACTGCGAGATCCGGTTGCCATTCAGCATGTCAATGGGGCTGGCATCTGCCATCTCGCCGATGTCCGCGCCCGCGGCGAAGGCGCGCTCGTTGCCGGTCACGACCATCACGCGCACCCCCTCCTCGCGATCGAGCTGCTCGAGCGCGACGCAGAGCGCGTCCATGGTCGGTCCGTTCAGGGCGTTGAGCTGCTTCGGTCGATTGAGGCGGACGAGCGCCGTACGCTGCTCCGGGTGGCGCTCAGTGAGGACCAGCGGTTCGGGCGTCGGCTCGTCCATGGCTCGCGGATTCTCACCCGGCGCGACGGTCATGGGACCCCCTCCTGGAGTGCCGAGAGCGCCGCTCCACACGCACCGCAGTATCCGAACCGCATGGGGATGCCGGTCTCGCCGCAGGTGGGGCAGGTCTGTCCCTCCCCCATCTCAACCTGGCGCAACGCCTCATAGCGGGGCTCGCGCTTCTCGTGGAATGCGGCGACCGCTTCGTGCGTCTCGTCCGATGTGGAGTGCACCGCCAGCCAATCGCGCGCGTGGCTGATGGTCTGTGACCAGACCAGGTCACGCCACCAGTTCAGCTGGGTCTTCGTGTAGCGCAGCGTCTCCGGCAGCTTGCTGCGCAACGACGCCGCCAGCTTCGCGACCTCTGCGTCAAGCTGCGGGCGCGGAACGACCCGCGAGACCAGGCCCCAGTCGAGTGCCTGTTGGGGCGAGATCTCCTCGCAGAGCATCAGGATCTCGCGAGCGCGGCGATCCCCGACGACGAGCGGCAGCCACTGCGTGGCCCCTCCGGCCGGAACCGACCCATGCTCGGGTCCCACATGTCGGATGTAGGCGTCATCCACCATCACCGCGAAGTCACAGGCCAGCTGGAGCTCCTGTCCGCCGCCCACACAGATGCCGTTGATGCTGGCGATGGTTGGCTTCCCGATATGCCGCAGCCGATCATGCATCTCGATGAAGGCGCCCATCCAGCGCCAGTACTGGCCGCTGGTCGAGCCCATCCGTCCCTGCTCGTCTAGATCGGCTCCGGTGCAGAAGGCCCGTTCACCGGCACCGGTGATGACAACCGCCGAGATCGCGTCGTCCCATGACGCGTCCTCGAATGCGCGTCCGAGCTCGCGAAGTGTCCGGAAGTCGAATGCGTTCAGGACGTCGGGGCGGTCGATGGTGACGGTCGCCACGCCGCTCGCCGCGTCCTTCGCGTATCGGATTCGATCGAAGTTGAATGCCTCGGCCGACGACGCTCGTGGGGCATCAAGCTCTGGCATCTCCCGTCCTCCGCTACGCGCCCGGTCCGACGACGGTGGACGTGGCGTCGTCAACGATGATGAGGGTCACTCCCCCGTGGGCGAACGTGCGGAGATCTCGCCCGCTCTCGCGACCGGGATCGCTGTCGAGTGCTGCGTCGAGGTCAGAGCGGCTGTCGAAGCCCATCTCAGCCATGAGGTAGAAGGCGGGGTCGCGCCCGGCCACGCCATCGGCCTTCGTCACCCGAAGATCGCGGAGCCCCGGGTAGGCCTGCACGATCGGCGTGTGGACGTCTCGATAGTGCGCATCGAACGCGGCAGGGTCGTCCGGGCGGCTGAAAAGCGCGATGAGGCGAGCGGCCACGCTTACTTGGTCGTGAAGTAGTCGGCGTTGATCTGGATGTAGTTCGTCCACTGCTCGGGGACGGCGTCCTCGGCGAAGATGGCGGTCACCGGGCATTCCGGCTCGCAGGCGCCGCAGTCGATGCACTCATCAGGGTCGATGAAGTACATCGTGTCGTCGTCTGTGGCGTGTATGCAGTCGACCGGGCAGACGTCGACGCAGCTCGCGTCCTTGACGCCGATGCACGGCTCGGTGATGACGTAGGTCATTTCCTCCTCACGCTGATGCGTGCGCGCGGCAGGTTCGGCACGGCTGAGGATACACCGATGCCAGCCTTTTCCCGTGCGGACAGCTAGCGCGTTCCCTCGCTGAGACCCTATTGCGTCAGTGGTGCACCGGCATCGTGCTGACCCACTGCGACCGCCATGCCGGCGGGTCAAAGTCCTGGGCGAAGTAGCTGGTGATGTGGGAGATCTTGCCGTCGCGCAGTTCGATCAGCGAGATGATGTGCCACATCGTGCCGTCCGGATACTGCGCGTGCCCGACGCCGACGAAGTGATCTGACGTGCCGCTGAAATGCATGAATCCAAAGCTGGGGCCCACCACCCATCGGTCTTCGCTGCCGACCACCTCGTCGACGACCGATTCGGGCAGGCCCGCCGCCTCGGCACCCGGATAGTTCTCGATGATCGCGCGCCGGTTTGCCTTCCCGCGGATCAGCTCACCGGACTGCGGGTAGTCCTCGGTCACGTCGTCGTGCAGGAGAGCGTCCTGCGTGTCCAGGTCGTTGTCGCGTAGCGCCTTGGCGAAGCGCTCCACGACCTCGCGTGAACTGAGCTCAGCCATTGCTCCACTCCGATCGGTGTACGCGCAGCATAGATCGGTCAGGAGGACGGGTTCGACTCCAATACCGAGGATCCCGCGAGCCGCTACGCTGCGCAACGTGACCGTATCCCGCGAGCTGATCGTTGCCGCAGCCATACCACTGACCGATGGCGGACGCGCCCTCGACGAGGCGGCCGTGTGGCCCTACGTTCGTTTCCTGACCGATGCCGGCGCCGACGGGGTGTTCGCGTGTGGAACCACCGGTGAAGGGATCCTGCTTACCATCGAAGAGCGCAAGAAGGCCGCCATCGTCTTTCGAGCGGCGCTCCGGGGCCGGTTGATCGTCCACTGTGGCGCTCAGACGACCGCGGATACCGCGGACCTCGCCGCACACGCCGCGGAGATCGGTGCCGATGCCGTCGCGGTCATCCCGCCTCCCTATTTCCCGCTCGACGATGCCGCGCTCGCCGACCACCTGCTTGTCGCGGCGGGCGAGTGTGCCCCGCTGCCGTTCTTCATCTACTGCTTCGCGGCCCGGAGTGGCTATCCAGTCAGCGTGGGCGTGATCGATCGGGTCCGCGACGCCGCCTCGAACCTGGCTGGTCTCAAGGTGAGCGAAGCGCCCTGGGAGAAAGCCGAGCCCTACCTCCAACTGGGTCTTCCGGTCTACATCGGGTCGGAGCCGCTAATTCCGAGGGGATTGGCCGCGGGGGCCGTTGGTGCCGTCTCAGGTCTCGCGGCCGCCTTCCCGGAGGCCGTGCGCGGCGTCCTCGACGGGCCAGACGATGCTGGCGAGTCGAACCTTCAGGCCCTGCGCTCGGCGATGGAAGCGCAACCGTTCATCGCCGCCATCAAACACGTCCTCCGGCGCCGCGGCCTGCCCATCGGTCCGGACCTCCGCGCGCCTTTACGAGCGCTCACGCGTGAAGAGGCTACGCGCCTCGACGCCTCGTTGGCCCAGATCGAGGCGCCGCTCGCCGTGTGACGGACGCCGAGTCAGCGACGCAGCCAAGCGCCGCGCAGCCTTGGCGAGCGGTCGCTCTATGTGAATCTGGCGGAGTGAAGGCACGACCAGGTCCACGCCTTAGCCCGTCTCGCTGCCGGTCAGGTGCGAGGTTCCCGTGTCGAAGGCAGCATCCGCGCCGCGAATCGGGCCGGGGGTGGTAGCGGCCTCGTTCATCTCATAGCGCGACGGCGGTGCATTGGCGGCGAGCTGGGCGATCTCGGCGTCTGTGAGCTCGTATCCGTACCGGATGGCGGCCAGGTTCTCGTCGCGGAACCGCTGCGGTAGTGACTCGCGGATCGAGCGCTCGTCGTACTCGATGCGCGCCAGGTTCATCAGGCGGCCGAGCGCAATCATGTTGCCGAAGAGCTCCTTGCCGAAACGCTGGCTGCCAAGCGTGGCGAACGGGATCTGCTCGTCCGTTGGGCCGGCGAGCCCCAGGTCAGTGACCACCTTGCGCCCCGAGATCCGCAGGTGACCCTGATTCGCCAGCTTGAGCATGATGTCGGCGTCCTCCACGACCGGATTGTCGATCGGTACGTCGTCGAAGATGACGAACGCGTCCGACATGCTTCCGCGCACGCTCGAGTCGTAGTCGAAGAGCACGGTGACATGCTTTCCCATGTGGGCCAGGAGATTGCCGAGGACGCCGGCGATCAGCCGCACCCCCTGACCACCCACCCCGTCGAGGGCGATCGACGTAACCATCCTCAGGTGAGCGCCTCAGGATCGATCCCTGCCTCTCGGAGGGCATCCGGGAGGCTGATCTCTCCCTTGGCGACGCGCACCTTCACGGCCGCGTCGAGCTGCTGCATGAGCGCCAGCTTCTTCTGGCTCTCGGCTCGACGCCGAGCCTTCTCCTCATCGCTGGCCTGCGGTTTTGCTGACCCCGCGGGAGCCAATGTCGGAGCCGGAGCCGATGCCGGCGCCTCAGCTGCTCCCGTGTTTGAGGCCACCGCTGAGGCAACCGGACCCTCATGCGACGCGCCGGCGCCATCGGTCTGGCCGTTGCGGGAGGGATGTCCCTCGGGGTAGACCGTGCCGAGCTCGAACGCCTTGAGTACCTCCGCGCCCTTTGGCGCGCGCTTGTAGGTCTTCCGATAGAAGGTAAGCATCTCGTTGGCGCTCGCGAAGCCGATGCGCCGCCCGTTGTTCTCGATGCATTGACTCGTGATGTCGACGAAGGCGAAGCCGCCCCACTCGATCGCCTCGCGCATGGCATTTCGCATGTGGAGCAAGTGGTACACGGTTGTCTTCGCGTACATCGCGTTCGGTGAGCTGCGAACGATGCCCTGGAGGTTGATGGGCGTGTTGGGGTTGCCGATCGGGCTCGTGAGAGTCTTGGTGCCAGTCGGCGTCGTGGGTCCCGTCTGGCCGCCGGTGAGGCCGTAGATCTCGTTGTTATTGCACAGGACGGTGACCGGTGCGTTGCGTCGGATGGCGTGTACGAGGTGGTTCCCGCCAATGCTCGCCGTGTCCCCATCGCCTGCCACCACGATGACGTTGAGCTCTGGGCGGACCGTCTTGATCGCCTCGGCTACCGGCAGCGTCCGGCCGTGAAGCGTGTACACGCTCTCGTGCTTCAGGTAGGAGCCCATCCTGCCGGTGCAGCCGATGCCCGTCACGATCACCGTGTTTCGCTCGTCGAGACCCATCTCGTCGAGCACGATCGCCAGCTGCATCATGATCGTGCCGATGCCACAGCCCGGGCACCAGATGGTCGGAAAAAGCTCGACCTTGAGGTGCTTCTTGTAGCCAAGCTCGGCCATCGCCAGCTCAGGCATCAGCCGGCCACCTCGAGCGGAGACGGCCCCACGCGCTCAGCCGGCGCGGCGGGAATTGGCGGCTCGGATGGGCCGCCGGCCAGGACCCGCTCGATCCCGTCGCGCACCGCCTCGATGCTGATGCGGCCGCCGAGCAGTGGCACGCGCTTCACCTCGCGCCGGATCGCCAGCTCCACCATGTCGGCGTACTGGCCGTCGTTGGCCTCAATCACCACCACTTCCCGATAAGCAGCTGCGACCTCGCGCAGCTCCTCCTCGAGCATCGGATGGATGCGGATCGGCCGGAAGAGCGCGTACTCCGTTGCGAGCGGAGATGCCACCCGGCTGACGATCCCATAGCAGACGATCAGGACATCCGCATCGTGATTCCAGCCGTGCTCGTACAGGGCGTAGCGGCGCGCGACCTCGACGTGTCTGTGCTTGGCCTCGTAGTACTGGCGCATATACTCGTCGGCGTCGGCGGTGGCCGGCTCGCCGGCTGACGGGCCCGACTCGTACATCAGCACGCCGGCGAAGAAGCGCGGGCTCCCTGCCTCGTGCTGGCCCAGCGGGGGCATGCTGCGCGGAACGACCTCCGCTGACGCGATCAACTCATCGATGTCCACGACTTCGTTGAGGTGCGCCACGAACGTGTCAGAGAGGATCACGACGGGCGAGAGGGATTCCTCCGCGGCGTTGAAGGCTTGTATCGTGATGTGGAACGCCTCTTCGACCCCGTTCGGGTAGAAGGCCAGGGGGGTGTAATCGCCGCTGCTCCCCCACTTGACCTGCATGATGTCGCCCTGGCCCGGCATGGTCGGCATGCCGGTCGCTGGACCGACCCGCTGCACGTCCACGAAGACCGAGGGCACCCCAACCTTCTGGGCGTAGCCGATCGCCTCCTGCATCAGCGAGAAGCCCGGGCCGGACGTGGCGGTGAACGCTTTTGCGCCCGCCAGGCTGGCGCCTATTACCGCGTTGGCGGACGCGATCTCGTCCTCCGCCTGGAGGAATCGAAACTCATGGTGATGAGCCGCGGCATAGGCCGAGGCGATATTCAGGATCTCTGTTGAGGGGCTTATTGGGTAGCCGGCGTAGTAGTTGGCTCCCGCCGCCACGGCCGCGCGGAAGACAGCCTCATTCCCCTGGATCAGCTTCCGCATCGGTATGGAGCCTCCGTCAGTCGGACGAGGCGGCGGCCTCGGCCTTCCCCTCAGAGGCGCGGGCCGCGTGCGCCGCGACCGACGCAGGAATCATCTCGATCGCGAGGTCCGGGCAGTACCGCTCGCAGAGCCCGCAGAGAATGCAGTTGTCCTCCTCGAGGATGGCGTCGTTGCGGAGCACCAGGGTGTTCTTGGGGCAGATCTCGACGCAGATGTCGCAGCGCTTGCAGAAGACCGGGTTCCAGCTGATGTTCTCGTAGTCGATCCAGCGGATCCCGTCTTGATGGTCGGTGGAGATCCCCGCCCCGAAGCCCAGGGCATCCTGCACGCGCGGCTGTGTCATGGGAGCGCGATTGTAGACCGATACGTGCGGCAAGGCCGCGGCTCGCCGGCCGCCGGGGGTTTCTGCGTCATCGGTCCTTCACGCGCCAGTCATACTCTGGCCGCCAGATGGCAACTGTCCTGCTCGTCGACGACGACCCCAAGATCCGCGACCTGCTGCGCCTCTACGTGGAGCGCGAGGGCCACCGGACGCTCTTCGCCGCTGACGGCGAGTCGGCGGTCACGACCGCGTTGCGGGCACGGCCGGACATCATCCTCCTCGACGTGATGCTGCCGGGTCTCGACGGCTTCGAGGTCGCCCGTCGGATCCGCGAGGCCAGCGACGTGCCGATCCTGCTGCTCACCGCCCGAAGCGGCGACTCGGACAAGGTGGTCGGCCTGGACCTCGGGGCCGACGACTACGTCGTGAAGCCCTTCTCCCCGCGAGAGCTGATGGCGCGCGTCCGGGCGCTCCTGCGCAGGCGTCGCTTGGAGTCGGAGAGCGACCAACCGATCCTGATCAGCGGGCCTCTGGAGCTCGACCCCAATGCCGTCGAGGCACGACTCGACGGCCGCCCGCTCGACCTCACGCCCTTCGAGTTTCGACTTCTCGCCGGCCTGATGCGCCGGCCCGGCCGCGTCTTCACCCGCGACGACCTGATCGATGCCATCCATGGAGACGACGACCCGGGGATCATCGATCGGACCATCGACGTGCACCTGGGCCGGCTGCGTCGCAAGCTCGGCGACGATCCGAACGATCCGCGCTTTATCGCAACGGTCCGCACCGTCGGCTACAAGTTCGTGGCATCCGTGGAAAAGCGTGACCCCGCCGCCAGTCCGGCCTGATATGCCCGCCTAGACCGATGCCCACGCTGCGCCTGCGACTGATCGGCCTCTTCGTCGCGCTGGCGCTTGCGGTCGCCGGGGTCATGATCCTGGCCGTCGATCGGTTCAGCTCCGATCAGATCATGAAGATGGCCATCGCCAGCGGCTCGTCCCCGACCGAGGCTCAGGCCATGTTCGACGCGTATGTGGCGCGCGTACTGTTCATCGGCGCGGGGGCCGGCGTCGTGCTGGGGGCGCTGGCAGCGTGGTGGCTGCTGCGTCGCATCCTGATGCCGCTCGAACGGCTCGCCGATGCGACGCGAGCGATCGCCTCCGGCGACCTGGCAGCACGCGTTCCGGACCCGCCCGATCCTGAGCTCCGAGGCCTGGCCGATGCCTTCAACCAGATGGCCGCCACGCTCGAGCGCGCGGAACAGCTGCGGCGCGCGCTGGTCGAAGACGTGGCGCATGAGCTCCGCACGCCACTCACCAGCCTGCAGGGCTACACCGAGGCACTCGCCGATGGCGTTCTCGAGCCGACGCCGGAGATGCTGCGTACCGTGCAGGAGGAGATCGTGCGTTTGACGCACCTCGTTGAGGAGCTCGATCAGCTCGCTCGCGGCGCGGGTGGTGAGCGCGCACAGGCACGGGCCGAGGTCGACCTGGCGGCCGTCGTGCAGCGCGCGGTCGCGATCGCCTCGCCTGAGCTGGCGAGCCGGCGGATCAAGGTGCGCGTCGAGGACGCGGCATCGCTGCCGCACCTGCTCGCCGAACCGGACGCCATCGGCCAGGTGGTGGCGAACCTGATGCAGAACGCGGCGCGCTATACGAACGATGGTGGTGAGGTGATCGTGCGACTTCGGGCCGAGGGCGGCTGGGTCCGCTGCGAGATCGAGAACACCGGCGCCGTCATCCCACCCGACGAGCTGCCCTACATCTGGGAGCGGCTCTACCGCGTCGACCGGTCCCGCGCGCGTGCCACGGGTGGCTCGGGGATCGGCCTGGCCATCGTTCGCCAGATCATCGAGGCCCACGGCGGCCAGGTCGGCGCCGGGTCCGGCGAGGGCCGCACGCGCATCTGGTTCCGACTGCCAGTAACCCAGGCGTAGGCCGGGGCAACGGAAGCGTCGCGCGTGTTCATCACTGGCTCCCGGTGGCTACCATAGCGCCGTGAAGACCCCGGCGACGCTCCGAGGAGTCGCCGCCGTCGCGGTCGTGACGCTCCTGGT
>Ga0070708_100000779_pt1 | contig 23967 bp, 19 predicted proteins | sample KBSK5503metaG_FD_65469 | JGI IMG/M metagenome (GOLD analysis project Ga0070708, IMG submission 65469) | Corn, switchgrass and miscanthus rhizosphere microbial communities from Kellogg Biological Station, Michigan, USA - KBS K5-50-3 metaG | ecosystem: Host-associated > Plants > Roots >... | reverse complement strand
CCCGCGGCCAACGACGCGACGATGGCCGACCTCCTCCACTCCCCCAGGCTCATCAGCGCCGAGAGAACGAGGGCGTTGACCGCCACCACGACGAAGGTCACCCCCCAGACCCCTGTCACCGAGGCAAGGGGCAGCAGGAGCCCGTTTGCGTGCTGCGTATTGCCCAGGACACCCCACGTGAACCCCCCGAGCGGCCACACCGCCCGGAACCAGTCCACGGCGGTCCAGAGGGCCGCCGCCGCACCCGCCGACCGGACCGGCCTGCCGTCGTTCCACAGCAGGGGCAGCAAGGCCCCGAACAGCGCCACGTATGCCGCCTGGCTGATCACGAGCGGCATCCATGCGATCAGGCCGAACGGCAGCAGCCAGTACAGGACGAACCCGTAGTAGACGAGCCCGAAGACGAAGCCCATCAAGGCTCCCCTGCGAGCGCGGACTCCCCGCAACGCCCACAGCAAGGGAACGAGCGCGATGAAGGCCAGCGGACCGACGTCCGCTGACGGATTGGCGAGGGCGGCGAGCGCCCCGGCCGTCCCCGAGGCGACCAGGGCCCCGGCGAGGCCGAATGGGTTCCGCGTCAGGCGCAGTCCCGGCAGAGCATGCGGGTCTTGTCGACCAGCTGGCTCCGGATCGGCTTGACGAGGTGGCACTTCCGGCACACGAACTCGGTGTCCTTCTTGGGCTCGACCTTCACCGAGAGCGTCTCGATGCGGTCATCCTTGCCCAGGGCAAGGATAGACTCGTCCTCGTCCTCTTCGCCTTCCGAGGCGAGCTCGTCGGGCTTCTTGGCCAGGATCTCGTCGAGGCTGGCCTCTCCTTCTTCTTCAGCCTCGCCGGGCGTCCCCGCGGGGCGCTCCTCCTCGTCGCCATCCTCTTCGGCGTCGGGCGTCGATTCCTCTTCGTCTTCCACTTCTTGCCTCACTGTCGTGCTCCCCCCCTTGCACGGACTGGCGAATTGTACGCTCGGCGCGCAGGACGATACCCGCGCGCAGGGCCACTAACCAGTAGGCGGGCGGGTTTGTTCCGGATGGGAAGAAGAGTAAGGACCCAAGAGACCTTTGGGGCCGCGGGCGCCGGGGCGCCGCGCGTTCTCTACTCGGCCTCTTGGGTCCTTTGCCTTCCGCCCGAGGGCGGAAAGCGGGGTAACTTTAGGCCGCCCAAATCGCAGTGTCAATCGCGCGGAGAGCGCGACGACCGACGTGGACCGTGTCATACGCGAGTCGTTCGCGCATACCGTCGGTTTCCCAGCGTGTCGGAGGCCGGCCGTATCCTATGCGCCGATGGTGACGCTTCGAGCCGACCCCTGGACGCCGGAATTCGGCATGGGCTTCGAGCCGACATTCGAGGAATCCCCGCTTCCTCGGGCCGACCCCGCGGTCGAAACGGACGACTGGTCTGTCCCCATCGCTCCCCCGCCGGCCGTGCCCGGCCCGATGTGGTTCGTGGACGGCGTCCGCCGGGTCGACCTCCGGCTGCTCGCCGACGACGATGGCCGAAGGGTCCCCGGGCTGTTCGGTTCCTACGCCGTGGGCGCCGTCCGGTGCGACGGCCGGGCTTCGTTCAAGGCGAGCAGGGTGTGCCGGTCCGTCGTCCTGGGAGGCGGGGTGGTCCCGGACCGGGCGGAGGTGCCGTGCGGGGCAGAGCGCCTCGAGTTCGAGCCTGAGGTCGACCCGGGCACCGACCCGAACAGTCCCCTCGAGCGGCTTCAGCACCTGATGCGGGAGGCCGAGAACGCCCTGGCGGCTCGCGTGGTCCTGGACGGTGCCCCGCTCGTGGTCGCCGACGGACCGCTTCGTCTCGGTGAGGTGGGTGCGCTCCCCGTCGTGGGCGTGATCAAGCGGTTCGTCCGCCGGTATCTCGGGCCGGAGCACGAGTCGCTTCTGGGCCGGCTGGGGCCGGGGCAACGAACACCGGTGTTCGCCTTGCAGGATCAGCAGGCGGCCGTGCGCGGGTTCTCGTGGTACTCGCGCCTGGTGGAGCTGCGGCCCCCGTGGCATGACCACACCGGGCTCGTGCGGTGCGAGGTCCGGGCCGCGGTCGGCCTGGAGACGGCCCTCGGACTGGCCGATCACCTCTCGGCGGTCCTGCCGGCGTTCGCCGGCCGGGCCTCGGATCCACGAACCCCCCAGAACCTGGCGCCCGTGGCCGGGCTGGAGACGTGGCTCCGCCACCGCATGGGAGACCGTGCGATGATCCGCCGGGCCCTGGTGGCCTGGCTGGCGGCACCCGAGGGGGGAACGAGCGCATGAGCGATCGCGGCGGGCGGGCCGCAGACGTGGGACCGATCGAGGACGTCAGCGAGCAGGTCGGCATGGTCCTGGGCACCGAGGACGCCACCCCGCTGACCTTCTGGGTCGCCGTGGCTCCCGATGCCTATCTGCAGCTCGACGACGCGGTGATCGTTGACCGAGAGGTCCCCGGGCGCGGGGCGCTCCGGATCGCCGGCATCGTGCAGGACGTACGGGCCCGACACGAGGGCGCGTCGTTCGACACCGACGTCTTCCTGGTGGACCGGGGCATCCTTCCGGTGGACACGGCGGTGGCGGCGCAAGTCGTGGCCACGCGGTTCGAGCCCGAGATCTTCGTCCCTCCGCTGCCGGGGCTGCCGGCCTTCCGGGCCCGGGGGAAGGACCGGGACGAGGCGCTGTACCTGGACCAGATGGAACGGCGCGTCGCTGCCGGGATGTCGCGGGACGGCGAGCCGATGTTCCTGGACCTGGACTTCCTGGACGGCTCGCGAGGGGCGCACGTGAACATCAGCGGGGTCTCCGGCGTGGCCACCAAGACCACGTACGCCCTGTTCCTCCTGTACGCCCTGTTCCACTCGCCGGTACTGGGCGGGTATGGGGCGAACACCAAGGCCCTGGTGTTCAACGTGAAGGGCGAGGACCTGATGTGGTTGGACCGGCCCAACGCCAGGCTGGGCGAGGCCGACCGAGCCGACTACGACCGGCTCGGCCTGCCGTCGGGGCCGTTCGAGTCCGTGGGGCTGTGGGCGCCGGTGGCAGAGCGTTCCGGCGGGCAGGCCGTCCCCGCCACGTCGGGGCGGAAGGACGGCGTCCGCGCCTATTACTGGACCATCCGGGAATTCATCCGCGAGCGATACCTGCGCTTCCTGTTCGCCGAGGCGGAGGACGAACGGTCCCAGATCGCCGACCTGGTGGCCCGGGTGGAGTCGCACCTGGACCGGGAGTGCCAGGACGACCCCGACCACGAGGCCACCGTGACCTATGGCGGCTATCCGGTGAAGGACTTCGACCGGCTGTGCGAGATCGTCCACGAGAACCTGGAGGACGAGCACTCGTCGTGGCGAGGGAGGATGGCCGAGGGGACGGTGGCCGCGTTCCAGCGCCGGCTCGAGGCCGGGCGGCTGCGCATCCGGCATCTCATCTGGGGACGGGAAGCCGAGAACCCGGACCGCCACCGCATCGACTGGGAGGCTTCCCAGGTCAGCGTCATCGACATCCACGGCCTCCACGACCGCGCCAAGCGGTTCGTCACCGGCGTGGTCATCAAGCGGCTGTTCGAGGAGAAGGAACGCCGCGGTACGCGCCTCCCGCTCATGTTCCTGGTCTTGGACGAGCTGAACCGCTACGCCCCGCGGGAAGGGTGGAGCCCGATCAAGGAGGTCCTGCTCGACGTGGCCGAGCGCGGCCGGTCCCTCGGAATGGTCCTGATCGGCGCCGAGCAGACCGCCAGCGAGGTGGAGAGGCGGGTCATCGCCAACGCCGCGTTCCGCGTGGTGGGTCGCCTGGACACCGCCGAGGCCCAGCGCAGCGAGTACGGGTTCCTTCCCGCGGTGACGCGGGCCCGGGCCTCCATCCTCAAGCCCGGCTCGATGATCCTCCAGCAGCCCCACATCCCGATCCCGATCCAGATCCGCTTCCCGTTCCCGTCGTGGGCCACCCGGGCCGAGGAAGCCGCCGAATCCGGCGCCGATCCTTTCGCCACGTTCCGCCCCGACTAACAGCCGGAGGGCTTGGCCTTCGAACTACCAGCGCCCGCGATGGACGACGTCCTCGAAGGGTCGCCGGTTGGGGTTGCGGATCGGCGCCAGGGGCCGGTCCGCGGGGTAGCCGAAGGCGATCAGGTAGGCCGCGCGGTGATCCTCCGGGAGGCCGAGGACCTTCCTGGCCCGGTCCTGGTCCATGACGGCCGAGTGGCCGCTGCCCATGCCGACGTCCGCGGCGGCCAGCATCATGCTCATAGTGACCTGGCCGAGGTCGTACTCGATCGAGCAATCCGTCTCGGGATCGTCGGTCTGGGGCGCGATCAGCGCCACGGTGGCGGCCGACGCCGCCACGTGCCGCCCATACCGCCACACCTTCGCCAGCTCCTGTAATTGCTTCCGGTCGGTGACGACCACGAAGTCCCAGCGTTGCTCGTTCATCGAAGACGGCGTCCGCCGCCCCGCCTCGAGGATCCGGTCCAGGTCCTCCCGTGAGATCGGCCGGTCCGTGAACTGGCGGACGTTGCGCCGAGCGCGGATGGCGTCCCAGGTATCCATGCGCACCACTCTAACGAGCGCGTGCCTCGGGTGAGACTCTGTGCGCGAGCCGCCGCTACCATGTGGCTCGCATGGCGAGCGAACCGCCCGTTGACACACCGGTCGCTGCGGAGCCTCAGGCCTCTCCGCCCACCCTCTGGCGGCATCGCCACTTCGTGCGGATGTGGACCGGGCAGACGGTCAGCCGGATGCTCGGGCGCGCCATCGCCACGAACCGGTTCGCCGTGTGGGGGGTCATCCCGATCGGCGCGCTCGTGGGGGCGTGCTGGGCAGCCGGATCGGCCTGCGGCCGGCGCTGTGGATCGCCGCCGCGGGGCAGCTGCTGGCGTTCGTGCCGCCGCTGCTCTCCGGTGCGGCGCCTGAGGGACCTGCCCGATTCGCCCGTCTCGTCCTGAACCGTCAACGCGCTCGGCTCCATTCGACCTTCACCGTCTGACGCCAGAAGCCGAGGACCGAGGGGTCGCCCTGCACGTCGAGCCCTTCGGGCGATCGCCGGTTCCACAGGAGGAGGTGAAGGTCCGAGGCAGGGGCGCGGACGACGCAGTCCGCCTGGGCGTGGCCACGATGCACCTCCACGTCCTCGTCGAGTCGGACCAGCCATTCGCCGTCGGCGTCGGTCGCGTGGAGGTGAAGCGTCCGCGGAGGATCGGTTCGCAGTTCCTCGTTCGGTCCCCTGAGGAAGCCGAACAGCATCTCCTCGATCCCGTCGACCGCGAAGTCCGCTGGAAAGGGCGTGGTCCCGCCGGCCCCGCCCGGACTCTCGGCGTCGGCCCGATGGATGCCCGTCTCGTGGGCCTGCCGCCGGGCCCAGAACGCCACCGGCGAGGGCGCCGGGAGGAACGTCCAACACGTCGTGTCCGGGTTCGCCGTCTCCAGCGTGCGAACCAGGCGTGCGTGCCCCTCGCGGAACCAGTCGACCAGGTCGGCGTCGTTCGGCGGGGGGCCGGCCACCTCTGGAAGTTCCCTTCGTCCGATCGGCTCGAGCCGGCCCTCGGCCACGTGCGCCCTGGCCCACCGGTGGACGTCGCCGATGTGACGAACGAGGTCGCGCATCCGCCATTCCGGGCAGGTCGGGATCGAGATGTCGAGATCCGCGCGGCCGGCCGCCGCCGCAAGCAGGTCGCCCTCGCGGCGCAAGGCGTCGATGTGCTGGACGATCTCCATGACTCCGCAGTGTAGTCAGGAGGGGGGAAGGAGCTACCCGACGGACCGGGAGATCACCTGGAAGCCCTTGGCGTCGGTGCCCGCCTCCTCGATCCCCCAGGCCACCACCCGCCGCGGGCGGATCCGGATGAACTGGGGGGCGAAGTTCGGGAAGCGCGGGTTGGCCTTCTCGCCACCGGTCTCGTGCAGCTCGGCCGTGCCTCTGATCTCGATGGCCCGAGCCCGCCGGGGATTCTGGAGGACGTCGTCCACCAGGATGGTGACCTCCGGGTTGCGCCGCGCGTCGCGCCACTTCTTGGTGCCGCCGAAGAAGATGCCGTCGACGTCGATCGTGTCCTCGTCGGGGTTGTAGTGGAAGGTGACCGGCGTGATGTGCGGCTGGCCGTCCGGACCCACCGTGGCGATCCGCCCAAGCGTCTGCCCGCGCAGGTACTCGACCTCGGCTTCGGTGAACACGCTCATCGCTGACAGCGTACCGGCTACCCGGGAGCGTCGGCGAGCGATAGGCTGCCGGTGCAATGAGGACGGAGACGCTCGACCCGCTCCAGTCCCCTCCGCCGGCGATCGGCCCGGCTGAGGCCGAGGAGATCGCCAACCGGATCTTCGGGATCGCCGGGCTGCTCACTCGGCTGCCGAGCGAGCGCGACCTGAACTTCCGCCTCGACGACGGGCACGGGAGATCGTTCCTGCTGAAGCTGCAGAACCCCGCCGACGGCACCGCCGTGGTCGAGATGCAGACCGAGGCCATCCTCCACGTTGCCCTCCACGAGCCCACGCTCCCCGTCATGCGCATCGTGCCGACCCGCGACGGGGAGCACTGGGCCGAGGTGCCGGGCGAGGACGGGAGGATCTCACTGGCCCGCCTGTTCACGTTCCTGGAGGGACACAATCCCGCCACGGAGGAACTGGACCCCAACGCACTTCGCGACTGGGGCGCGACGGTAGCCCGGCTGGGCCGCGCCCTCCGCGGGTTCTTCCACCCGGCCGCCGGCTACCCGATCCTCTGGGATATTCGGCGAGCTCCTGCGCTGCGCCCCATGGTCTCCTACCTCCGGGACGAGCCGCGACGGGCGCTGGTCGAGCACGTCCTCGATCGGTTCGAATCGAACGTCGCCCCGGTGCTCGGGCGCCTCCGGGCCCAGGTCATCCACAACGACATGAGCCTGGACAACGTCCTGGTCGACGCGCGCGGCAGCATCACGGGCATCACGGACTTCGGCGACATGACGCACACCGCCCTGGTGTGCGACCTGGCGGTGGCGCTCTCGGACGTGCTGGACGGGCGCCCCGACTCGCTGGAGGTGGCCGGGGCCATGATCGAGGGTTACGGATCCGTGACGCCCCTAGAGGACGACGAGGTGCCGGTGCTGGCCGATCTGGTGGCGACGCGGTCGGCCATCGCCATCGTCATCTCGGCGTGGCGACTGCACCTCTATCCGGAGAACGCCGCCTACGTGTCGACGTTCGGGGACGGCGCGTGGCGGCTGTTGGAGATCTTCGAGGCCGAAGGGTTCGATCGGGTAGGTCGGCGATTCGAAGAGGCCCGGCGGCCGAGAACGCTCCCCTACTCCTCCGCGCCGAGCGACGAGCTGTTGGCGCGGCGGCGTCGAGTCATGGGCCGGGCGCCGCTCTCCTATCGGCGACCGGTCCACGTGGTCCGCGCCGAGGGGACGTGGATGTTCGACGCGGCAGGCCGTCGCTACCTGGACGCCTACAACAATGTGCCGGTCGTCGGCCACGGGCACCCGCGCGTCGTTGAGGCCGTCGCGGCGCAGGCCCGCCTCCTGAACTCGAACACCCGATACCTCCACGAGGGGGCGGTCGAGCTGGCCGAGCGGCTCCTGGCATCCATGCCGGGCGGGACCCGGTTCGACCGGGTGCTGTTCGTGAATTCCGGCAGTGAGGCCAACGACGTGGCATGGCGGATCGCTCGGTCGGTCACGGGCGGGTCCGGCGCGATCGTGTCCGAGTTCGCCTATCACGGCATGACTGAGGCCACGGCCGACCTTTCACCGGAGGAGTGGCCGCCCGGGTCCACGCCGGCACATGTGGCCCTGATGCCCGCCCCGGACGGGTATCGCGGCCGGTACCGGCGTGAGGAGCCGGGTTGGGCCGAACGGTACGGCGCAGAGGTCGCGGCCGCCGCCACGGCGTTGGAGGGGCGAGATACGGGACTGGCGGCCATGTTCGTGGACTCGGCGTTCACCAGCGACGGGATCCTGTGCCCCCCACCCGGGTACCTGCGCGAGGCCGCGCGGGGCGTCCGGCAGGCCGGTGGCTTGCTGGTTGCCGACGAGGTCCAGGCCGGCTACGGGCGGTTCGGCGACGTGCTGTGGAGCTTCCAGGCGTCCGGCATCGCCCCCGACCTGGTCACCACGGGCAAGCCGATGGGGAACGGGTTCCCGGTGGCGGCCATCCTCACCCGGTCGGACCTCGTGGACGGGTTCGCCGAGCGGACCGGGTTCTTCAGCACCTTCGGCGGGAACCCGGTGGCATGCGCCGCCGGGCTGGCCGTACTGGAGGTGATCGAGGACGAGGGACTCATGGCGAACGCCGCGGAGGTGGGCGCGCACCTTCGGGCGGGGCTGACGGAGCTCGCGAGCAGACACGAGCTGATCGGCGACGTCCGAGGCAAGGGTCTGTTGGTGGGTGTGGAGCTGGTGGTGGACCGCTCGACTCGGCAGCCCGCGAGTGGCGAAGCCGACACCGTGGTGAACGATCTCCTGGCCAGGGGCGTCCTGATCGGAGTCACCGGACCCGCCGAGAACGTCCTGAAGATCCGCCCTCCCCTGGTCTTCACCGCGGCCGAGGCCGACCTGCTGGTCTCCGCGCTGGACGAAGCGCTCTCCTCGCCCGGCCGCTAGCACGAGATTCCCGCCCCCTGTGGCCTCGGCACCCGGCCGTGGTAGAACTTCAAGCCGAGGCGGAATCACATCGATGTGATTCTTGTCACTCTGGCGGGTAGGCTGAGGCCATGAGATTCCTGCACACTGCCGACTGGCACGTCGGGAAGCACCTCCGGGGACGCTCCCGCGACGAGGAGACCGCCGCCGCCCTGGACCAGGTGGTGGAGATGGCCCGCGAGGCCTCGGTCGACGCGGTGCTGATCGCCGGTGACGTGTACGAGCACCGCACGGTCTCCCCCGACGCCGACCTGATCGTCTTCGAAGCCCTGGCCCGCCTGCGTGACACCGGAGCCGCCGTCGTCCTCATCCCGGGGAACCACGATTCCTGGCAGCGCCTCGAAGCGCTGGGCAAGCTGCTCACGCCGCTGGGGATCCTGGCTGTCCCTCGGGTGCTTCGGCCCACCGAGGGAGGGATCGTGGAGGTTCCGAGCCGCGACGGGAGCGAGGCCGCGCTGGTGGCGTGCATCCCGTTCGTCCCGGAACGGCGGTTCGGCGACGCCGCGGCGCTGTTCGACGACCGGGCCTCCGCCTACACCGCGTACGACGAGGGCATGGGTGCGGTGATGGCCGGGATGGCCCGGGCCTTCCGCACCGATCGCGTCAACGTGCTACTCGGCCACATGATGATCGACGGGGCCAAGATCGGGGGCGGGGAGCAGGAGCTGACCATCGGCATGACGTACGCTGTCTCACCCACGCGGCTGCCGGCCACGGCGACATACGCGGGCCTCGGGCACCTCCATCGGCCCCAGACCGTTCGGCGGGCTCCGTGCCCGGCCCGATTCGCCGGCTCGCTGATCCAGCTCGACTTCGGGGAGGTGGACCAGGACAAATCGGTGGTGCTCGTGGAAGCGAAGACGGGCAAGCCCGCCAAGGCGAGCGAGCTGCCGCTGTCGGCGGGCCGCCGGCTGATCGACGTCGCGGGCACGCTCGACGAGATCCTGACGACGTCGGACGCCGCAGCGGACGCCTACCTGCGCGTGATGGTCAAGACCGAGGGACCGGTTCCCGGGATCGCCGAACGGATCCGCGAGATCCTCCCGAACGCGGTGGTGGTCGAACTCGATTACGAGCGCGCCGGTCACGACCGGCCTGAGGGAGGTGTCCGGACCCTCCACCCTCGCGACCAGTTCGTCCACTACTACCAGCACACGCACGAGGCGGGTCCGGACCCCGACCTCATGGACGCGTTCGAACGCCTGTATGCCGAGGTCGCCGAGGGGGCCGGCTAGCGATGCGTCCCGTGCGGCTGGAGGTGAAGGGCTTCACCGCGTACCGAGAGGCGCAGGTCCTCGACTTCGAGGACCTGGACCTGTTCGCGATCACGGGTCCAACCGGATCGGGGAAGTCCTCACTGCTCGATGCGGTGACCTACGCGCTGTACGGGAAAGCCCCGCGCGTCGGCAACCGGGCCAGCCTCCTGATCGCCCAGGGCCAGCCGCGGCTGGCCGTCATGCTGGACTTCGCGGTCGACGGGGAGCGGTATCGAGTGACCCGGTCGACCGGCCAGAAAACAGGAAGCGCCACGGTTCGCCTGGAGCGGAACGTCCGCGGAGAGTGGCGGTCCTTCGGCGACGGAGCCGACCGGGTCCGTGACGCGACGGGATTGATCGAGGATCTCATCGGGCTCGACTACCCCGCCTTCACCCGCTCGGTCCTGCTTCCACAGGGCGAATTCCAGGAGTTCCTGGTCGGAGATCCGGCGGAGCGCCGGCGCATCCTGACGGAGCTGTTGGGCCTCGAGCTGTTCGTGCGGATGGCCCGGCGAGCCGGTGAGCTGGCCGGCGAGGCCAAGGCGGGGGCGCAGGCCAGCGAGAAGATCCTCGACGATCAGTACGGGGGCGTCGACAAGGGCGCCCTCCGCGAGGCCCGGAAGGTGGCGAAGGAGGCCGCCGCACGGAGCGAGGCGATGGCCGGCGTGGAGCGATCGCTGGAAGGGCTGGCGAGGGAATGGCAAGCCGAGGCACGGCACGTCGAAGCCATCGAGACGCTGGTGGGCGAGGCAGACGAGCTCGCTGCGTCCGCTGACCTGCTGGCCGAAGGGCTCGAGCAGTTGGCCGCGGAGGTCGAGGCCGCGGAAGTTCGCGCCGCCTCGCTGGAGGAGTCGGCCAAGCGGTCGGCCCTCGAGGCCGAGGAGGCTGGCCGCTCGCTGGCGGAAGCCGAGGAGCGACTGGGCACGGGAGAGACGTTGGCCGCGCTGAGGGCCACCTTGGAGGAGCTGCGGCGGGTGGACGGACGGACCCTGGCGGCGGAGTCGGCGCGTGCGGAGGCCCGGACGCTGGCCGAGGCGAGGGAGACCGCCCTGGACCAGGTTCGCCGAGCGGCGAAGGAGGCCGGGGCGGCCCTGGAGCGGGCCGAGGCCACGGTCAAGGAAGCCGAGGCGGAGCACGAGCGCGTGCACACCGCCGACCGGGTTGCGGCGTTGGTCCGCGGCGTCGTCGCGGGTGACCCCTGCCCCGTGTGCGAGCGACCGTTGGAGGTCGTCCCGAAGGTCGACGCACGAGGCTTCGACGAGGCCGTCAGGATGCTGGAGACGGCACGAACCATGCGGAAGCGAGCAGAGGACACATGGAGCCGAGCCGACCGCGACGTGGTCGCCGCCGAACGCGACCTCGCGGCCGCGCGCGAAGAGATAGAGCGACGCGAGGCGGACCGCACCGGGTGCGTCGCGGAACGCGAGAGCGTCCTCGTCCACGTCGAGTCGGCCTTCGGCGGTGCGCTCCCCGACGACCCTGCAGCCGAAGTCGACACGCGGGCCGAGGAGCTGCGGGGCTTCCGCGAACTGATGGGGCACGCGCAGGGCGTGGCGAAAGAGGCTGACACCGAGGCCAACCGGGCCCGCGAGGGGGTGCGCTCATTGGGCGCGCGCACCGGGGAGCTGGTTGGGTCGCTGCGGGGCCTGCCGGTGGCCCGGCTGATGAAGCGGACTCGGGAGGCGGTCCCCGGCCTTGCGGTCTTCGGGAAGGCCCCGAGCGGGCTCGGGTCGGAGCCGGGACCAGCCGCCGTGGCGGCTCGAGACCTCGCCGCGATCTCGCGGGGCGTGGGGGCCGGTCTTCGGTCCGCGACCGCCGAGTCCAGGCGCGCCCTCCAGAGCATGGTGGACCGGGCCCGTGACGCGCTGCCCGCGGGGATGCCGCTGGCGCTGGTCACTGATGTCGAGGAGGTGCTCCGAGCCGTTCGGGCCACGGCCAAGGAGTTCGTAGAGGGGGCCACTGCGGCGCGGAAGGACGCTGAGCGCCTGGCCCAGCGGCTCACCCAACGCCAGGAGCTGGAGAAGCAGGCGGGGTCGCTCGAGAACGAGGCCGCCGTGTACCACGCGCTGGCGGCAGAGCTGCGCGCCGACCGGCTGATCGACTTCCTCCAGGAGGAAGCCCTTGAGATGCTGGCGGCCGCGGGCTCGGAGCGGCTGCTATTCCTGTCCCAGGGCCGGTACCGGCTGGCGTTCGAAGACGACGAGTTCTTCGTGGAGGACGGGCAGAACGGGGACGAGCGGCGATCGGTCCGCACGCTGTCGGGCGGCGAGACGTTCCTCGCGTCGCTGGCTCTGGCACTCGCCCTGTCGGACCAGATCCAGTCGCTCGCGGTGACCAGCCGGGCCCGGCTGCAGAGCCTGTTCATCGACGAGGGGTTCGGGGCGCTCGACCAGGAAGTGCTGGAGGTGGCGAGCGAGGCGCTCTCTCAACTCGGTGGGCAGGACCGGTTGGTCGGCGTGATCACCCACGTCTCGGAGCTGGCCGAACGCCTCCCCGTTCGCGTCGAGGTAAAGAAGTTCCCCGGCGGGAGCCGGCTGGAGCGAGTGTCCTGAGCAGTTGCTAGCGGGCGAAAACCTCGCGGCCGCGGGAGACCGTGAGAACGGGGCGAAGCTCTCTGATCTCCGGAGCCGTGAACGGATCCGCCTCGTACGCCGCGAAGTCCGCCTGCATCCCCGGGCGAAGCTGGCCCTTCTTCTCTTCGAGGTGGGCCAGTCGGGCGCTGCCGATGGTGAAGAGCCGGATGGCCTCCTCCCGGCTCATGCGCTGGCCGGCGGCGTGGTGATTCTCGAGGGACCACAGCCCGTACATCGGGTCGAGCGGCGTGACCGGGGAGTCCGAGCCAGCCCCCACCTCCAGCCCCCGCCCCAGCAGCGTCCAGAACGGGTTCATCCGGGCAGCCCGCTCGGCTCCCAGCCTGATCTCGTACAGGGCGCCGGGGTGCCCCCATTCAGCGTCGAACGCGGGCTGAACGGAGATGGCGAGCCCGAGGGCGGCCGCGCGTTCGACCTGATCGTGGCCGGGGAGCTCGAAGTGCTCGATGCGGTGGCGGCGAGCCCGGAAGTGCCGGCGTTGCCGTGAGTCGAGCGTCCGATAGACACGCTCCCACACCCGCAGCGCCTGCTCGATGGCCGCGTCGCCGATGGCGTGCACGGCGACCTGAAGACCCCCCAGGTGCGCGTTGTGGAAGACCTCGGCGAGGTCGTCGTCCGATTCGTAGAGGATGCCGTTCCCGTCCGCGTCCCTGTAAGAGTCCGAGATGGCTGCGGTCCTGGCGCCGAGCGAGCCGTCCAGCGAGAGGTCGCCCCCGAGCGTCTCCAGGCCCAGGTCCATGATCCACGGGATATCTTTCTCGGCCACGTAGACCACGACCTCCACGGGGAGCTGGTCACGGTGCTCGAGGAGGACCTCCACTTCCCGCCGCCCGTGGTTGGGCGGGACGGCCATCTCGTGGACGCACGTGATCCCGCGCGACGCGGCCATCGCGGCGGCCTGGAGATGGAGCTCGCGGAGCTCATGATCGGTCAGGGCCTGGTGGAACCACCGCTGGAGCCGGCGATTGGCCGCCTTGCGCACCACTCCCGTCGGTCTGCCCGCCGGGTCCTTGTCCACCCCGTCCTCCTGGATCGCCCCGGATCGATCGAGCGCGGCGGTGTTGGCGAGGGCGATGTGCCCGTCCGCACGGATCAGGATGATCGGGATGTCGGCGAGCTCGTCGATCTCGTCCAGGCCCGGCAGGTCGGGCGCGTCCCAGTGCGTCTCGTCGAACCCGTGAGCGAGGATCTTGCTGGGTCCGTGCGTCAGCTCCTCTGCCACCAGCCCGAGCAATTCCTCTCGCGAGCGGGCCCGCTCCAGCGGGATCCCGATCGCGGACAGCGTCGTCCCGGTGAGATGGACGTGTGTGTCGATGAACCCCGGCATGATGGTGGTTCCACCCAGGTCCACCTCGCGGTCGGCGAGCGGCGGATCGCCCACCCCGACTCGTTCGACGTGCCGGCCGTCGACGAGCAGCCACTCCCCCACAGAGGGGTGACCCAGGGTGTAGATGCGGGTGGCTCGGTACAGGGTCTTCATGCCCGCCATCTGCGAGCTGGACACGCGTGTGCCCCCATGCGCGAAGTATAGGGAGGCAGCGAAAAGCGGATGTCGCGACAGCCGGCAGGGCGGGGCCCAGAGGCACGGACGGGCGGGCCCGGACGCCGCTTCCGCTGAACGGCTCAAGCCATCCACCGAGGCCGGTCCCCCGTTGGCGTAACCCTTCCCGGAGGGGGTGTCCTCCTTTGGGCCTGTTTGCGCGAGAAACGATGAATTTGGCGGAAGCGATGGACGAAACCTCATTCAAGGAAGGTGATGCTGGAATGCGACCGCTGAGAATACCCAAGCGCAGCCTCACCGTCGGAATGCTCGCGGCATTGGGGCTCCTGCTGGTGGCCAACTTGGCTGCTTCGGCCCTCGCCAACGGTGATTCCAACCAGATCCAGGCCTGCTACAAGAGCGACTCTCCCGGCAACGGACAGGTTCGGATCGTCCAGTCCGCCGACGAGTGCAAGAAGAACGAGACCTCGATCGCGTGGAACGCGATGGGTCCCCCCGGCGAGCCCGGGCCACCGGGTCCGGCCGGTCCTGCGGGCCCTGCCGGTCCTGCCGGTCCCGCCGGTCCCGCCGGTCCCGCTGGTGCCCAGGGTCCTGCTGGTCCGCAAGGGCCGAGGGGTGGGGAGGGTCCCGCCGGTCCAGCGGGTGCGGATGGTCCCGCCGGTCCAACAGGTCCTCAAGGTGCTCCCGGCCCGCAAGGCCCCAAGGGCGCTGACGGTGCAGCCGGTCCCGCTGGTCCAGCCGGCCCTACGGGTCCAGAGGGTCCGCGAGGCCCAGCTGGCCCAGGCCTCGCCAGCCTCGAGGTGATTGAGGTCGTCAGCGACGTGAACAGCGTCAGCCCCAAGCTGTTGACGGCCGATTGCCCCGCCGGAAAGCAGGCCATCGGTGGGGGCGCACAGATCGGCGGTCCTGACGTCGTGGCGCTGACCGAGAGCGACTTCGTCCTGGATGCGAATGGGAACCGGACGGGCTGGCTGGCCAGGGCGACCGAGACGCTCCCCACGGGGACGTCGTGGGCGCTCGTGGTCCACGCGCTGTGTGCGGAGGTCTCTCCGTAGCCTTTTCGCGGCTGCTCGTCAGCCGGGGACGAGCCTGAGCTGCACACGCCGCGTGTTGTTCTCGCGGTTGGGATCGACCACCACGACGCGTTGCCATGTCCCGAGCACCAACCCGCCCCGCTCGACCGGAAGCGTGAGCGACGGGCTGAGGAGGGCCGGGAGCAGGTGGTCCCCACCATGGCCCGTCGAGCCGTGGCGATGCCGATAGCGATCATCGCGAGGCAGTAGGCGCCCGAGGAGCTCCTCGAGATCCTCCTCCGAGCCCGCACCCGTCTCTATGAGCGCGAGACCGGCGGTGGCATGCGGAAGGAACACGTGGACGAGCCCGTCGGCTTCCGACGCCGTGCAGAACGTCGCCACTCGGTGGGTGATGTCGATGACCAGACGGCCCTTGGTGTCGATCTGGAACTCGTCCGACCGCATCGCGGCCAGAGCCTATCGCTAGGAGGCCGGCAGGAGCTCCCGGGTGTGCTCGCGCCACCACTCCCGGCCGGACTGCGCCAGGGTGTAGATGGGGTCGTAGTAGGGATACCGGCGCCGGAGTGCCTCGGGGTCGTCGTATTCGATGCCGGTCCGGTAGTTCTTCGTCCAGTAGGAGATGCCCTTCTCCCGGTCGTACTCCTCGACCATGTGGACCCACCGCTTGCCCACGAACGGCACGTCGCACACGACCCGGGGCGTGGCGAACCCGGGCAGGTACCCCATGAGGGCGTGTTGGAGGGCCTGAGCCTCCCACACGGCCGTACGCCAGTGCTCGGAGTTCGGGATCATGTCGCACATGTAGAAGTAGTACGGGAGGATCCCGCAGTGGTCGAGCAGCGTGAAGCATAGATCCAGGAGGTCCTTGGGCGTCGTGTTCACTCCGCGCAACAACACACCCTGGTTGCGAACGTCGCGGAAGCCGAACTCGAAGAAATAGCCCGTGGCCTTCGCCACGAGGGGCGTGAGCTGGTTGGCGTGGTTCACGTGTGTGTGAACCGCGATGCTTACCCCGCGGCCCGTGGCCTTTCGCCCGAGCCGCTCCATGCTCTCCAGGACGTCGGCCTGGAGGAAGTGCTGCGGCAGACCCATCAGCGCCTTCGTGGCCAGCCGGATGTCCCGGATGTTCGGGATGTCCATCAGGCTCGAGACGAACTCCTCCAGGCGCCTGGCCGGCATGTTGGCCACGTCGCCGCCTGAGACGACCACGTCCCGAACGCTGGGCGTCTGGCGCAGGTAGTCGAGCATCATCTGCAGCCGGTCCGGCTGCTTGAGCTCGAACTTGTACTTGGCGACCGTTGGCGTGGAGTTCCCCACCAGGTCCATGCGCGTGCAGTGCCCGCAATACTGGGGGCACGTGGGGAGGATCTCCGCCAGGACCTTGGTCGGGTACCGGTGGGTCAGCCCTTCCACCGCCCACATGTCGGCCTCGTGGAGGCTGTCGCGGGTGGCGTACGGGTGGCTGGGCCACTCGACCTGCCGGTCGCTGAGTGCCGGGGCCATGTAGCGGCGAACCGGATCGGCGGAGAGATCCTGCTCGTTCATCGTGTTGATCATCTGGGGCGGGATCAACATCGACATCGTGGCCCGCTCCAGCATGTCCCGCTGCAAGTCGGCGGCGAGGTCGTCGGTGAGGTGCGGGCCGAGCGTCGCCTTGAGCTCCTTCAGATTCTTGACGGTGTGGGCTCGCTGCCATTGGGCGCTCTCCCACTCCTCCTTCGTGACCTGGCGGTAGCCGGGCAGGCGGGTCCAGTCAGGCTCCACGAAGTCACGCGCCAACGGGTATCGGAACGGCTGTTCGGCGGCGTGGGCGTGGGGCTCCCGGTGGCCGGGCCGTTCCTGGTTCCGTGACAGCGGCTGGCCGGGCAGGGCCTGGTCTGTATGCGCGTCGCTCATCGCCGTACGGTCCTGCTCAACCAAGGTCGCCTCTTCGGAGGGTGATCGAACGAATGGTGGGTCCAGAGTAGCGTGACTGGTGATACTTCGGCAAATGATGCCGTTTGCCCTCGTTTGTTCGGCTCCACGGGCGGTTCTCGGATAAGATGTCGGCATGCTCGACAAGCGGGATGAGGCCATCCTGGCCGCTCTCCAGCGGAATGGCCGGGCCACCTTCGCCGAGATCGGCAAGGAGGTCGGCCTCTCCCCCTCGAGCGTCCACGAGCGGATTCGCAAACTGGAGCAGGCGGGCGTCGTTCGCGGCTACCGGGCCGAGGTGGACCCCGAGTCCGTCGGGTTGTTCGTGACGGCCCTGGTCTCGGTCATGCCCCTGGACCCCAAGCAGCCCGACGACCTGCCCCAGCAGGTCCTGGAGTTCTCCGAGGTCGAGGACTGCCACTCGGTGGCCGGCGACGAGAACTACATCCTGAAGGTGAGGACCCGGACCACGGCGGAGCTGGAGGACTTCCTGCGTCGGCTGCGCGAGAAGGCCGGGGTCCAGACCAGGACCACCGTGGTCCTCTCCACCCCGTTCGAACACCGCCCGATCTCACGGTAGCCGTCCCGCTCGGGGTGTGTCGGTGGGCCGGGCTATGGTCCCGCTCATGAGGCGACGACGATCCTGGATGATTGCCGTCCTGGTTGGGGCGACGGCGGCCCTGGCCCTGGGCTGTTCGTCCGGGTCCAGCCGCAGTCCCCCTGCCAGCTCCTTGCGTGCGCCAGTGACGAAGGTCACGGACGGCGACACCATCCACGTCGCCTACCTGGGCCACGACGAACGGGTCCGCCTCATCGGGATCAATACGCCGGAGGTTCCCTGGTACGGGGGGAAGGGCGAGTGTTATGGGGTCGAAGCCGGGCTCTACGCGCGGAGGCGCCTCTCCGGGAAGAGCGTCCGGCTCTCCTTCGACGTGGCTCGCCGCGACCGGTACGGACGGCTCCTGGCCTATGTGTATCTGGATGACGAGCTGTTCAACCTGACGCTGGTTCGGCTGGGGTATGCGACGTCCGATCCGGTGCCTCCCGACACCGCTATGGCGCCCGAGTTCGCCGCTGCGGAGCGAGCGGCTCGTGGCATGCGCGCAGGCCTCTGGAAGGCCTGTCCGAGCCCTGGCGTGTGAGGTCGGGCGGCTCGGCTGCGCCCGCCTCTCCCGCACGTTCCTTTGGCCATCTCGGGGGCTTACCCTTGAGGCGCCGTGGACGAGCGAGTGCTGCTGGTCGAGGACGACGCGTCCATCAGGGAGATCGCCTCTCTGGGGTTGAGGGATGCCGGGTTCCGGGTCACGGCGGCCCTGGACGGCAGGGACGGGCTGACCCGCGCCCTCCACGACCCCTTCGACGTGATCGTTCTCGACGTGATGCTCCCGTCGCTGGACGGCTTCCAGGTGTGCCGCGAGATCCGCAAGCAGAGCCGCGTGCCCATCCTCATGTTGACGGCTCGCACGGACACGGTCGACGTGGTGGTGGGCCTGGAGTCCGGGGCGGACGACTACGTGACGAAGCCATTCGAGATGCCCGAGCTCGTGGCCCGGGTCCGGGCTGTCCTGCGCCGCGCCCAGGCGATCCCCGAGGAGACGACGATCTCCGTGGGCCAGCTCGAGGTCGATCCGACCGGGTTCACGGCCCGGAAGGACGGCAAGGACCTGCCGCTCACCGCCACGGAGTTCCGGCTCCTGCTCGAGATGGCCCGCCGTCCCGGCCAGGTCTTCACCCGCGAGCTGCTGCTCCAGCGAGTGTGGAGCTACGACTATCTCGGCGATTCCCGGCTGGTGGACGTGGCCGTCCAGCGACTGAGGGCCAAGCTGGAAGACGACCCAGCCCACCCCTCGATGATCAAGACCGTCCGAGGCGTCGGCTACCGCCTCGACCGGCCCTGAGGGATGCCCCGCCGCATCCGCCCCGGCCGCCTCCGGCGCCGGCTGGCCATCGCCTACGTCCTCGTCGCGGGGATCTCGGCCGGCGCGCTCGCCCTCGGGTCATTCCTGCTGGTTCGGCACGACCGACTCTCCGACTCGCTTTCGCGCGCGAAGGACTCGGTCACGTTCCAACTCGGGACGCTGGCACCGAACTTCCTGCCCTTGACGGAGAAGAACATCGAGGACCTGAAGACGAGCTTCGAGCACACGGATCAGCACATCGTGCTCGTCACGAGGGGCGACGTCGTGGTGCCCTCGAACACCTCGTTCGACCCGCCCATCCCTTCGGGCCTCCAGCGTCTGGTGCAACGAGGGCAGATCGGCTACCAACGCCTCCAAAGCGGGGGTCATCACCTGCTCATCGTCGGCGGGAAGATCCCCGGCTCGACCGACGAGCTGTACTTCCTGTTCGTCGAGGATCGCAACTATCGCGACCTGGCCCAGCTCCGCAACGTGCTCCTGATCGGGTGGGTCGTGGTACTCCTGCTGGCCGGGGTCGTGGGGAGGTCGCTGGCCAAGCGGACCCTCGAGCCCGTGGCCCAGGCCAGCCTTGCCGCCCGGTCGATGGCCGAGGGGTTGCTCGCCACGCGCCTGCCCGTGGAGGGGCAGGACGAGTTCGGGACGTGGGCGACCTCGTTCAACGAGATGGCCGACGCCCTCGAAGCGAAGATCACGGCGCTGTCGGAGGCCCAGGCTCGCGAACGCCGGTTCACCTCCGACGTGGCCCACGAGTTGCGCACGCCGCTCACCGCGCTGGTAGGCGAAGCGTCCATGCTCCGGGAGCACCTCGACCGGATGCCAGCGGAGTCCCGCCGGCCTGCCGAGCTGTTGATCCAGGACGTGACGCGGCTCCGGCGGCTCGTGGAGGAGCTGATGGAGATCTCCCGGTTCGATGCGGGCCGGGAGACCGTGCAGGCGGAGCCCGTGGAAGTCCTGCCGCTGGTGGGTGCCGTCCTCCGGGCCCGCGGGTGGGACGGAAGCGTGTCGGTCGATGGCGACGGCCTGGTGCTGTCCACCGACCGCCGCCGGCTCGAGCGGATCGTGGCGAACCTGGTGGGGAACGCGCTGGAGCACGGCGGGCGCCAGGTTCGCGTCACCGTGGGCCGGGACGGACGCGGCGCGTTCGTCGAGGTCAACGACGCCGGGCCGGGGATCCCTCGGGAACACATCCCCCATCTGTTCGAGCGGTTCTACAAGGCCGATCCCTCCCGGTCCGGGACGGGCAGTGGGCTGGGCCTGGCCATCGCTATGGAGAACGCCCGGCTCCTCGGAGGCGACATCGCGGTTCGCAGCGAGCCCGGGCTGGGGTCGCAGTTCCGGCTCATCCTGCCTGTGACGGAATCGTTACCCTCCGGAGAAGGCACGGTTGCGAGCGATCACGACCATGGGGCGCGAGGTCCTCGAAACCAAGGAGGAACGGGATGAAGCGCCTCGTCATGGTCGTCCTGGGAGTGGGCCTGCTCGCGATGGCCTGCGCGAAGAGCGGAGCGTCCTCGCTGGGGCCGGCTCCGACCGGCACCGGGCCGAGCCCCACCCTGACGCCTCCGGTGAACCCGTCCGGGGCACCCAGCGTCACTCCAGCGCCCAACGGGAGGAAGCTGACCTTCGAGGTGTGGTTGACGAAGGGCGGCAAGCTGTTCGTCACCAAGCGGACCGAGCCCTTCGACGTCGCGGTCGGCAAGCTGTCCCTCGAGGCGCTACAACGTGGTCCCTCCGCTTCGGAGCTTGGCGCTGGCGTCGCGACGGAGGTTCCACCCCCCCTCCAGCCTGCTGGTGGTCAACCCGGTGACTTCATCGGTGCGTCGATCGCGATCGCGTCGCTGGCAGGCGGTAACGCATTGGTTAACGTGCAGCCGCCGTGGCCCGTGCTTCAGCAAGGGACGCCAGCGGCCCGACTGGCCATGGCCCAGATCGTCTACACGCTCACCCAATACTCCACGATCAGCAGGGTGACGTTCCGCGGGGACACCAACCTCTACAGTCGAGCCGCGTTCGATGATCTCCTCCCGGCCATTCTTGTGGAGGGCCCGGTCATCGGCCAGAGGATCTCCAACCCGGTGACAGTCTCGGGGACAGCCAATGTGTTCGAGGCCACGGTGAGCCTGCGGATCCTCGATGGGAACGGGAAGACCGTCGCCAACACGTTTACCACCGCTACGTGCGGCACCGGGTGCCGGGGCGACTACAGCGTCTCGGTGCCCTACTCCGTGGACCGCGTGCAGATGGGGATCGTCGAGGTCTACGAGAGCTCGGCCAAGGACGGGTCGGCGATCAACGTGGTCGACATCCCGGTCACGCTCACGCCGTAGCCTCACCGATCGACCCCCGCGAATGACGGCGGAGGAAGCCGAGGCGGGGTCCCAGGTCGGTCCCGTGGCCGCCTGCGAAGACGCAGGACCAGCGCCGCGCCCAGCAGCACGCCGATGGAGGCGGCCGAACCGGCCAGCCCGTAGCCGATGGTGGGGTCGTCGTACCACAGGTGGACCACGTGGCTTCCCGCCGGGACCGGGATCCCCTGGACCAGGTAGTCGGCGGGGAGGACCTGGACGGGGCGGCCGTCCACCGAGGCGTGCCAGTTGGGGTCGTAGGTGTTGCGGACCACCACGATGGCCGGCCCGGGGGCCTCGACCTGGATGGTGGCGGCCTGGGGCCCGAGCTGCCGGTAGGTGGCCCGCCCCCCCGGACCGCCGGCCCCCCCCGGTGGGGAGGGCAGGCCCGGATCCTGCTCCAGGACCACGGTGTGTTCTGGATCGAACCCCGGGCCCGCGACCAGGTCCAGGGCGGCATCCGGCGAGCCCACCTGCGTCCAGCCTCCCAGGACGGTGGCCATGGGCGGGGTCCGGGCCAGCCGGTACAGGGCCCACCGCCCCTGCAGGGCCACCGGGGCGGCCCCGGGCAGGGGTGGGGAACCGCCGGCCCGTCCCACCACCCACCCCACCTGAAGGAGGTCCAGGGCCACCTCTGGCGGCCGCAGGAAGTAGTCGGACTGGTATCGGAGGTTCTTGCCCTCCTCCACGGCCCGCACGAATTCCCATACGCGCAGGGGGAGGACCGCGTTGTACCCCTGGGCCTCGCGGAGGCCGAACAGCAACGACTGCTGGTCCCCCATCAGACCCCATGTTGCCGGAGTCAGGTGCCCGAAGTATCCGAGCGGGTACCAGTCGGCCGGCGACGACGTCACGTAGCGACCGCCGCCCTCCGATCGGAGCGCCGCTGCGATGGGTCCGGCCCGGAGGAAGGCCGATCCGTCGATCTTCGTCCACGCAACCACGTCCTGAACGGACACGGCCCCTCGCGGCTCCCTCGAGATCGCGGCCAGCCTCTGACCCGAGAGCGGTCGACCGTTCAAGGATAGCTCGAGGGCCACGACCAGAGGGATCAGAAGGGCCAGCTCCGGCGCCCGCCACGCGGCCAGCAGGGCGATCGCCCCCAGCACGGCCCCGAGGGCAACAAGCTCGAGCCTCGAGGCGGCGGGGCGGAACAGCAACAGAAGGAGCGCCCAGGTCAGCACGCCTGGACCGATGGAAAGCATCCGATGGCGCATGGATGGCGCACGGACCCACGACTCGACGCCCAGGCCGGCGAGCACGGAAACGGCAACGAGGACTCCGGGCACGAGGCGGTTCGGTGCATGCAGGTAGGCGCCGCTCAGGAAACTCGACGCCACCCGCGGGTGCAGGATCCGCTCCGCCACGGGGAGTGTCAGCGCGTAACAGACGAACCCGAGCGACCCGAAGACGGCCGTGAGCCACCGCCGCTCCTGGATCATGAGCCCCCCGAAGCACAGCCCGAGAGCGATCGCGCCCTGGTGGATGCCGGGCGACATCGCCATGGCAAGAGGCCACGGTGGGGGGGACGTGCCCGACAGGACTGACCCAGGTCGTCCCCCAAACTGCAGATACAGCGTCTGAAGGTGATCGAAACCGAGCCCCAGTGGAGTCCTCCGCAGATAGACCAGACGAGGGATGAGGAACGCCAGGCCGACCAGCGCCGAGGCGGCGAGAACGAAGCTCACTCGGAGAAACGCTGGAGCCGGGGTCGAGCGCTTCGCCAGGACGTCGGTCACCGCCTTCGTGAGCAGGTACACGCCGAAGAATGCGGTCCCCACGACCAGGCCGGTGCTGAAGTGTGCCGACGCGAGCTGGCCCCACGCGAGCGCGCATGCGAGAGCCCACAGGATGCGGGTCGACCATCCGCGCGCATGCCAGAAGCGTGATGCCGTGGCCAGCAACACCGCGGTCCAGGCAAGCGTGCCCGATACCCACGGGAGCGAGAAGTTCTTCGACCCGGCAAGCGGGAGAGCGAGGACGAGACCGCCCACCGTCGCGGCGGGCCTCCCCAGGCCCTCGCTCCGGAGGAACCAGTAGATGCCGAGTCCGGCCAGGATCGGGAGCAGGATCAGGTACCAGCGCAGTGCGAGGTCGCACCGGAGGCCCGTGAAGAGGCCCATCAGGGGGACGTTCATCCAGCCCGACTGTGGATCGGGGGCGTACGGGATACCGCCCATGACGTGGGGGTCCAGCGACGGGATGTGGCCGGCGCGCAGGCTCCGGCCGAGGAAGCAGAAGGTGGTTTGCCACTCTCCCAGCAACTCGAACTGACGCGGGAACAACGAACCAGTGGCGAAGTCCTTCAGGATGACGAGCACGCTCGCCACGATGAGGAACGGCCCGGCGACCAGCTTCAGGACGTCGAGGCCTCTGCCGGCCGTCGCCCTGGCCGGGGAAGGGCGCTCCCCATCGCGCCCTTCCCTTTGGGACAGGCCCGTGTGATTCGCTCCGCCTCCGGCTTTCCCGCCGACGCTGATCGAGTCAGGGGGAGGCCGGCCCATGGGGCCAACTTACACGAGCCCCTATTCGCCCGCGAGGCTCCGGCCGATGACCATGCGCTGGATCTGATTCGTCCCCTCCACGATCTGGAGCGCCTTGGCCTCGCGCATGTAGCGCTCCACCGGATACTCCTGCATGTAGCCGTATCCCCCGTGGACCTGCACGGCGTCGGTGGTCACGCTCATGGCCGTATCGGAAGCGAACAGCTTGGCCATCGACGCGGCGATGGAGGAATCGTGACCCGCGTCGCGAAGGCGGGCCGCTTCGCGGTACAGGCGGCGGGCCGCTTCGATCTGGGTCGCCATGTCGGCCAGCATGAACTGGAGCCCCT
>Ga0070708_100000778_pt1 | contig 23991 bp, 25 predicted proteins | sample KBSK5503metaG_FD_65469 | JGI IMG/M metagenome (GOLD analysis project Ga0070708, IMG submission 65469) | Corn, switchgrass and miscanthus rhizosphere microbial communities from Kellogg Biological Station, Michigan, USA - KBS K5-50-3 metaG | ecosystem: Host-associated > Plants > Roots >... | reverse complement strand
CTTTCACCGGCTCGAGCGTTCCCGGCACGACCGGCGCGCCGGCTTCCACAGCGGCCTGCCGCGCGGCGACTTTGTCGCCCATCCGGTCGATGACCTCGGGCGGGGGACCGATGAACGTGAGGCCCGCTTCGGTGATCGCGCGCGCGAAGTTGGCGTTCTCTGCGAGGAATCCGTAGCCGGGGTGGATCGCCTCGACCCCCGACCGCTCGGCCGCTTCGAGGATGTGCCCGATGTTGAGGTACGACTCCGCCGGCGGAGCCGCGCCGATCAGGTACGCCTCGTCCGCGTGGCCGATGTGGAGCGCGTCGCGGTCGGCCTCCGAATACACCGCCACCGACGCCACGCCGAGCTCTCGCAGCGCACGCAGAACGCGCACCGCGATCTCACCACGGTTCGCCACGAGTACCTTCGAGAACATCGGTTCGCGGAGGGTAGCACGCTGACCCGAGGGCCTCACCGCGTCGCCGTCCCCGTCGCTGGTAGCCTCCGGCGGCGTGGAACGCGAGCAGTTCGACCCCGCAGAATTCGAATCGTCGGCGGGCGCCGCCCCGTGGGTGCGACGTGTCGTTGCCGTGCCCGAGCTGGACTCAACGAACGCGGAGGCGCTCCGCCTCGCCGCGGCCGGCGAACCCGAAGGGCTCGTGATCGTCACCGACGCGCAGACCTCCGGCCGGGGGCGGCTCGGACGGACGTGGTGGGCCCAGCCGGGGACCTCGCTCCTGGCGTCGTGGCTGCTGCGTCCGACACTTGAACCCGAACGTCTCCCGCTGCTTTCGCTCGTCGCAGGTTTGGCGGCCGCCCGGGCGGCTTCCGCGGCGGGAGGCGTCGAGGTGCGCCTCAAATGGCCGAACGATCTGCTGCTCGACGGGCGCAAGCTCGGAGGGATCCTCTCCGAATCGGACGGGCACGGGGCGGTGGTCGTCGGGCTCGGTCTGAACGTGCGGCAAGACGTGTTCCCCGACGACATCCGGGAGACGGCGACGTCGCTTGCGGCGGGTGGGGGGCGGACACCTGCGCGAGCGTGGCTGCTCGCTGCGACGCTATCGGGCTTCGGCGCTCGAATGGAAGAGCCGCAGAACGCGCTGGACGATTACCGCGCGATGTGTGACACGCTCGGCCGGGCCGTTCGCGTCGAAAGGAACGACGCTCCGACGCTCGAGGGCGAAGCCGTCGGCATCACCGACACCGGTGCGCTCGTGCTGGAGACTTCGTCGGGCCCTGCGGTCGTTGCCGCGGGCGACGTCGTGCACCTACGAACGGGCTAGTCGCTAGGCGGACTGGCCGGTCGAGATCTTCGTCATCGTGATCTGGAACTCCAGATCGAAGACGATCGGGACTTCGCCTTCGACCCCGGGGATTCCCCCGATCGTCATCGTTCCGCGCATGAATCCGTCGCCGAGCACGGACTGAAGCAAACCGTTCGCTGTGAAGATGGTCTGCGTGACGTCGAAGCCCATGTTGCCGACCATCGTGATGGAGGCGTTGCCGGGGATGTCGCCCCCGTCTTCGCCGTTGTTCTTCGCCTGAGCGACGAGCTGCTTGTGGCCCAAACGGAAGTTCAACGGAACGGTAACGATCGAGTGGATGGTAGCCGCATCGTTACCGCTGATCTTCCTGCGTTCCACGAGCGTGTTAACGGCCTTCACGTGCACCGTGCCGAGATCCGGAACGGACTGGCTTGCCTCCACCGTGTATGTCTGCCCGGGGGTCACCTTGTTCTTGGGGAAGAGCGCGCCGGCGTTCGAGGGATTCACGAACTGCCCGGCCGGGTTGATGTCCTCGAGACCGTACGGGTCTCCGCCGTCGATGCCGATGACCGTCCCGTCCGGGCGCATGCGAACGCTGTACGCCGCACCCGCGCCCGGCGGCAAGGTCGCGCGTCGGCCGTCCTCGGAGAAGTGGAAATCCGTCAGCGTGAAGTTGAGAGTCGCGTTCCCGTCTTCGTCCACGGCGCCGGTCTTCTGTGTCATCTCCGCAGCGATGCTGACGTCTGTCTTGAAGCCACCGTTCAGGTTCCCGCCCCTGCCTGTCATCGTCATCTCGAGGTTGTAGGTGTGTGTCTCACCGGAAACGAACTTCACCTTGAGGTCGGACGCTCCGGCGGATGATCCGAAGAAGAAGTAGGCGAACAGCGCCGCAGCGACGATGATCGCCGTGACGACGACCCCGGCTCTCTTCCCCGAGACTCGGGACGGCGATTCGAACGGCGGAGGCCCAAGTCCCGCCGGCGGCGCCGACGTGGGCACGCCCGGCAGTCCGAGCATCGGCGGCGACATCCCCGCCGGCGCCGGGGGCGCTTCGGCCGGCCCGGGAGGGGCCGCCCAGGGTGGTGGGTTGGACGGCCCGAGCCCCCGTGGTGTGTACGGGTCCGCGTCGACCGGCTGGGCCGGCTGTGCTTGAGGCGCCGCGGGCGTCAGCGACGCGCCGGGCGGAGGCGGTGGGGGAGGCGGCGGTGCATTCCTGCGCTGCAGCCGTTCCTGGATCTCAGGGCGTGCGAGGTGGCCCGACGGGCAATAGCCGTCCTTGCCTACCTGACGTCTGCATTGCGGGCACAGCATGGGTTCACGGTACCGGAGCCATGAAAGAGGCGGAATCCCTCAACCGGCCTATCTTCGGAAAGGGATCCTGGTCCCCGGGTTCGCCCCACGACCGCGCTCGGCGTCGGCGTCGCGTTGCCGCTGCTTGGAGGCCGTTGATAGATTCCGCCCGCGCCGCGGGGACCGCCCGGCAGGCGAGCGTTCGAGGAGCGAGGTCCTGTGCCGATAAGCGATCGCGTCGCCGTGGTAGGAGTCGGTCACGCCGGCTTCGCGCCGATCACCTCCGGCGTCTCCTACAAGGAGCTCACCTTCGAGGCTGCGCAACGTGCCTACGCCGACGCGGGCGTCGATCCTCGAACCGAGGTCGACAACTTCGTCACCGTCGCCGAGGACTTCCTCGAGGGCACCTCGATCTTCGACGAGTACACCCCCGATCAGGTGGGCGCTGCGATGCGTCCGATGCACACGATCACCGGCGACGGCCTCCACGGCCTGGCCACCGCGGTGATGCTCATCCTCTCCGGCGTCGCGGAGGTCGTCGCTCTCGAAGGTCATTCGAAGATCTCCGATGTGCTCACGCTGGACCGGATCATCGACTTCGCGCAGGACCCCGTGATCAACCGGCCGCTCGGCCTGCATCCGTCCTACGTCGCGGGGCTCGAGATGCGCCGATACATGGAAGAGACGGCGACGACCCCCGAGCAGGTCGCTCGCGTCGCGGTGAAGAACCGGCGCAACGCGCTTTCGAACCCAGCCGCCGCGTATCCGGGGACGACGTCGGTCGAGCAGGTGCTTGCCTCGGCGGCCGTGTCGACGCCGCTTCGCGCGGCGGAGGTCGCCGGGCGCGCCGACGGCGCGGTGGTGTTCGTGCTCGCGTCGGAACGCGCTGCGCACCGGCTTTCCGAAAAGCCCGTGTGGGTCACCGGGGTGGGTTGGTCGCAGGACGCGCCGTCGCTCGAGAGCCGCGAGTGGAGTGAGGCTCGGTACATGCGCTTGGCGGCCGATCGCGCGTACGCGATGGCCGGCATTCGCGCGCCGAGGCGCACGATCTCCCTCGCCGAGGTGAACGACACGTACGCGTACAAGGAGCTTCAACACCTCGAGGCGCTGAAGCTGGCGCGTCCGGGCGAGGCCGGCGTGCTCGTCGAAGAAGGAGCGACCGAGCCCGACGGCGACTTGCCGGTGAACGTCTCCGGCGGAGTGCTGGGACGCGGCAACCTGTTCGAGGCGAACGGGCTCGCGCAGGCCATGGAATGCGTGTTGCAACTCCGCGGCGAAGCCGGCGAGCGTCAGATCGCCGACGCGACCTCCGCGATCGCAGCGTCGTGGCGGGGCGTGCCGACGTCGACGGGAGCGGTGGCGATCTTCGCCGCCTGACGATCATGTTGAAGCGAGTGGACAACGCCCACTACTGGACGAAGGATATGGACGCGACCGTCGCGTTTTACCGCGACACGCTCGGACTGTCGCTCCGGACGCAGATGGGGGAAGACTGGGCCGAGTTCGACGTCGCCGGTACGACGGTCGCCTTGCATGGAACGCGCGAGGGACACGCGCCGCCGCAGGACGGCGCCACGATCGTGTTCGAGGTCGACGATCTCGAGGTCGAGAGCAACGCGCTGCGCGGGAAGGGCGTCGCGTTCGAAGGTGAGGTCCAGGAGGTCCCTCATTACGGCCGGTTCGTTTCCTTCCGGGATCCGGACGGCAACCTGCTTCAGATCTTCGAGCGCGCGAAAGGCGGACATCACTGATGGGCCGACGGGTCGCGATGGTAGGTGCGGGGATGACGAAGTTCGTCCGCCGCGCGCAGGAGACGGGCAAGGAGCTCGCGTGGGAGGCGACGTCGCTCGCCCTCGAGTCGTGCGAATTGACGCTCGACGACGCGGACATGGTCGTGATGGGCTCGGCGCCCGACGCGTTCGACGGCGTGCACATGAAGGGCGAATACCTGTCCGACGGATCCGGCGCATGGGGCAAGCCGTACATGCGGGGCTACGTCGGAGGCGGCACCGGCGTGTTCACTCCCATCCAGGGCTGGTACACCGTCGCCTCGGGGCTCGCCGACGTGGTGATCTGTGTGTGCGAGGAGAAGATGTCCTCAACGCAACCGCATCCACAGGGTGCGTTCATCACGATCTTCGACAACTTCACCGAGCGAGCGCTCGGGCCGAACCTCCTCTGGATCTTCGCACTCGAGATGCAGCGCTACATGGCCGTGCACGGTCTCGAGAAGAAAGACATCGCAGCCGTCAGCGTGAAGAACAAGCGGAACGCCGCCGACCACCCGGCGGCGCTCCTCGGCGACCGGAACATCACCGTGGAGGACGTGTTGAACTCCGAGGTGCTTGCCTGGCCCGTGCAGCGCCTCGACGTGTCGCCGGTGACGGACGGGGCCGTCGCGATCATCCTCGCCGCCGAGCACGTCGCGAAGCGGATCACCGACAAACCGGTGTGGCTCTCGGGCGTGGGCTGGCATCTCGACAGCGCGTACTGGACGAACCGCGACCTCTATTACCCGGATTACGTTGAGTACGCGGCGCGGATGGCGTACGACATGGCCGGGATACGCGAGCCGCGCAAGGAGATCCACATCGTCGAGCCGTACGACCCCTTCGACTACAAGGAGCTCCACCACCTCGAAGGGCTGATGCTCTTCGACAAGGGCAAGGCGCCCGAAGCGATGCGCGACGGCGTGCTCTACCGCGACGGCGACCTTCCGTCCTGCCCCTCCGGCGGCTTGCTCGGCGTGGGGAACCCGATCGCGGCCGCCGGGCTGATGAAGATCTGTGAGCTGTTCTGGCAGCTCCGCGGCGAAGCCGGCGCGCGACAGGTGCCCGGCTCGCCCGAGACCGGACTCGCGCAGGCGTGGGGCGATCTGATGCAGGTGGGAACCGTCGTCGTCATGAGCCGGACGGGATAGCGCGTGTGGACTGGCAAGCGTTCCTATCCGAGAGACCCCTCGCGGTGCTCGCGACCATCGGTCGCGACGACCTCCCGCACGCAGTGCCGGTCGAGGTCGTCGTTCACGAGGGCACGGTCTACGCATGGTGCGAAAGTGGCTCGGCGAAGGTGGCCAACGTGAGACGCACCCAGAAGGCTGCGATGCTCGGCTACAAGGGTGTGGCGGCTGCGCTGGTTCGCGGTCCTGCGCGCGTACTGACCTCCGACGACACCTCCTACGCCGAGATCACGAACGCTTTCCTCACCAAGTACAAACGCGAAGAGACGTTCGGCAACGACGTGCTCGTCGAGATCACGCCCGAGCGTGTGACGGCCTGGGAGGAATGAGCGTGTCCCCGAAAGATTCGAAGAAGGACGTAGCGACGCCGCCGTTCGTCACGCGCGGGCCCGTCTCCTTGAGCGACGAGGACTTCAGGTCGGGGATCGCCGTCGACTTCGCGGTCGACGCCCGGTACTCATGGGACGCCGGCGTCGCGATCGGCGGGTACCTCGACGGCCTGAAGGATGGGAAGATCCTTGGACGCGCGTGTCACCAGTGCCGTCGCATCCTCGTCCCCCCGCGGATGTTCTGCGAGCAATGCTTCCGCGCGACCGACGAATGGGTTCAGGTCAAAGACACGGGTACCGTGAACACGTTCTCGCTCGCGTACATCACCTGGGACATGCGCCAGCTGACAGACCCCGACATCCCCGCGGTGATCGACCTCGACGGAGCGTCGCCGGGAATCGGGATCATGCACAAGCTCGGCGACGTCGACCCCCAGGTCGTGCACACGGGTATGCGGGTGCGCGCCGTCTGGAAGCCGGCCGCGGAACGCGAGGGGTCGATCCTCGACATCGCGTACTGGGCGCCCATCGACGGCGTCGGACCCGGTAAGAAGGCCGCCGCCAAGAAGTCGCCGCCGGCGAAACCCGGTGTCAAGAAGACGAAGGGCCGTCGCTGATGCTCGAGAAGATCACCAACCCGGAGCGCGTTCGCACCGTCGAAGGAGCGATCCCCGTACGTCACCGTTACACCGCGGGCGTCGCCGGCGATCGCTTCTTCCGGGCGCTGCGGGACCGCGGCGAGATCCTCGGGACGCCGTGCTCCGCGTGCGGCGTCACCTACGTCCCCGGCCGCATGTTCTGCGAGCGGTGCTTCGCGGAGCTCACCGAGTGGGTGAAGGTTGGGCCCGGCGGTACGCTCGAAAGCTTCACGGCGGTGCACCTCGACCTCGACGGCGATCCGCTCGATGAGCCGGCCTGGGTCGGACTCGTCATGTTCGACGGGGCGACGACGGTGCTTCCACATCGCCTCGAACCCAACGGCACAGAACCCCGGATCGGTTCGCGCGTCGAAGCGGTTATCGAACCCAAGTCGAAGCGCACCGGCTCGATCAACGACATCCGCGGGTTCCGGCTTGTCTGACGGGATCCTGCGCTACCCTTCGCGGTGAACATGAACTTCGCGTTCGAGCCCGAGCACGAGGAGTTCCGAAAGACCGTCCGCAAGTTCGCGGAAGAAGTCATCGCGCCCGTGATCCAAGAGTTCGATGAACGCGAAGAGTTCCCGGTCGACATCGTGCGCCAGATGGGGTCGATGGGCCTGTTCGGGCTCCCGTTCCCGGAACGCTACGGCGGCTCCGACAGTGACTTCATCTCGGTGTGCATCGCCGTCGAGGAGCTGGCACGGATCGATTCTTCCATGGCCGCGACGCTCGAAGCCGGGCTCGGACTGGGCGCGATGCCGATCCACATGTTCGGGACCGAGGAGCAGAAACTGCGCTGGCTTGTCCCGCTCGCACGCGGGGAGTCGCTGGCTGCGTTCGGCCTCACCGAACCGGAAGCCGGTTCCGACTCCCACGGACTGCGGACGAGGGCGGTCCTGAAGGGCGGCGAGTGGGTGATCAACGGAACGAAGGCGTTCATCACCAACTCGGGGACGCCGATGTCGCTGTTCGCCACGATCGCCGCGGTCACCGGCGAGGGACCGCAGATCTCGAACCTCATCGTCCCGAACGGCACACCTGGGTTCAAGGTGGGCAGCGGCTATCGCAAGATCGGATGGCACTCATCCGACACCCACGAGCTGATCTTCGACGACTGTCGCGTACCGGAGGAGAACCTTCTCGGTGACCTCGGCGCCGGCCACCGCAATTTCCTTGCGGTGCTCGACGGCGGGCGGGTCGCGATCGGAGCTCTCGCCGTCGGTCTCGCGCAAGGATGTGTCGAACACTCGGTCGCGTACGCGAAGGAACGCCGTACGTTCGGCAAGCGGCTTGCGGATCATCAAGCCGTGGCGTTCAAGCTGGCGGATATGGCGACGCAAACCGACGTCGCGCGGCTCGCCGTATACCGCGCCGCCTGGATGAAAGATCAGGGCATGCCGTTCAAGAAGGAAGCTTCCATGGCGAAACTGTTCGCCTCGGAGATGGCCGTGCAAGCGGCGCGCGATGCGGTCCAGATCCACGGAGGTTACGGGTACGTCAGCGAATCACCCGTCTCGCGTTTCTATCGCGACTCGAAGATCCTCGAGATCGGCGAAGGCACCAGCGAAGTGCAGCGCATGCTCATCGCCCGCGAGCTGATCGGGCCATGATGCCCACGATCAGCGATTCGTCGAGGCGACCGTAGGCGGCCGGAAGTTCAGTCCGTTGAATTTGCTCAGGTCGTAGGTCTGCCACGCGATCAAGCCGAGGACTGCAACCACCAGGACACCGGCGATCGCGCCTTGGAAGAGCCGCCGAGTCTTCAGCCCGATGAGCGCGATCGCGGCGCCACCGGCGGCGCCTCCTCCGAGAACGACGAGTCCCAGGCGGAGCAGGTACTTTCGCATCGCGGTCTTTCCCTCGGACTGCATGAACTTGGCGAGGGTTGCCGGATCCCTCGTAGCGGCGATCGCCTCCGGGGTGAGGCTGGTGCCGACGATGCCGGTGATCGTCCCTTCGATCTCGAGGAATCCGGAGTGCGTCTTCGCCTCGGCGGTGCCAGCCTTGAGGCCCAACTGCGCGAACTCAATCCCGATCGCCGTCTTTCCTTCGGTCGCCGGTTTCACGTTCATGTCGACGAGGAATGGCCCGACCCGGTATTCATGGGCGCCAAACCCCGCCATCGCGATCAGCGATCCTGCGATACCGAGCAGCACCGTCACGATCAGGTAGCCCTGACGTGCAACCTGCTTCGGAGGAGCGATCGCGGAGCCTTCCATCACGTCTCCTTCTGCTCGGGTATCGCGCAAAGGTCTTCGAGCGCGGTGGCGCCGTCTTCGGGCCCGACGGCCAAGACCCGGTCGCCGGCCAGTAGCGTAGTCGAGCCTCGCGGGCGGTAGATCCAGCGTCCGCCTCGCTGGATCGCGAGGACATCCATCCCCGTCTCGGTTCGCAACGAAAGCGCGCGCAGGCTTCGCTGGGCGGCCGCGGATCCTTCGGCGACCGTGCACTCGGCGACGATCTCGTCGGCCTCGGCGAGCGCCTCCGCGATGATCGGGTGCGGTTCCTCTTCGCGCTCGACGAGGAAGGTCATCTCTTGCGCCGCGTCGGCGATCCTCTCGGCCGCGAACGCGAGATGCAACAACCCCCGAAGCTCGTCGGGGTCCGCGCCCTCGCGCACCGAGCGCAGCACCCACATCTCGAGTTCGTGCTGCATCTCGTCGGTCGAATCCTCGAGCGATGAGACCTCCGCCGCGAGTCCCTTGTCGTGGAAGAGGATCGCCGAATATGCGAGACCCACCGCGACCTCGGACGCGTTCTTCATCTCGACGAGCAGGTCGACGGCGCGGTCGAGACCGGTGAGCGTTTTCTCGACGGGCTCCGCGAGATCGCGGCGCGGCGCGCCGGCAAGCTCGCGGATCAGGTCGACTCCCTCCCCGGGGCCTTGGAGGAACAAAACGTCCCCCGTGTTGAGTACTTCGTCGCCTTCTGGCGCGAAGATCCACTGGACGTCGCGGCGGATCGCGATGACCCACATCCCGGTCTCGTGGGGAAGGCCGAGCTCGTCGAGGGTCCTTCCTTCGATCACGTTCTCGTCTCGAATCCGGACGCGGGCCACGACCTCCTCGGCGTGACGAAGGTCGTCCCGCAGCTCGCTAGGCACCCCGAGGTCCTTGAGCACCACCCGGGCGATGTCCTCCGCGGCGTCGCCGATCTTTTCCATCGAGCTCGCGACGGCGAGCACGCCGGCCATGCCCTCAGCGTCTTCGGGCGAGCGCGCCGCGAGGATCGCTATCTCGCGGAGCTGGTTGATGTTCTGGCTCATCTTCTGCTCGAGATCGATAACGGCTTGGGCGATGTGATCGTCCCCGAAGAAGACGGCGGCGTACGCGAGATCCACCATGATCTCGGCCACGTCCTTCGACTCGACGAAGAGGTCTTTGACGGTACGCCGCTCGGCCATCGCTATCGCACCCCCAGGAGCACGACGGTGCCGACGACGGCGAGAACGCCGGCGAGGTCCATCGAGCTCGTGATCATCGGGATCCCATGATTATCGGGATCGAGGCCGAAGCGGAAAGTCGCGACGGCGGTTCCATAGGCGAGCAACGCTGCGCCCACGGTCGAGAAAGCCCCGGCGACGAGCGCGATCAGCACCATGTCGAAAAGCCCAGGGCTCGCTCTGTTCGTCGCGACGGCTATGAAGTGAGCGGTGACGCCGGTCAGCCCGAAGTTCAGCACCGCCCACGGCCCGGCGAGCGAGATGTCCAACGCAGCCAGCCGCTCCGGCAGGAGCCGCGGCCGGATGGCGCCGAGGTGCAGGCGGCTCGCGAGCCGGCTCGCGACGATGCCTCCCAAGGCTCCCGCGTTCTCGAGGAAAGCCGGGAGCATGACGAGGAGCGCCGGCAGCGCGATGAAGCGTTCGAGTCGGTGTTCCACGACTGTGCCGGCAACCAGGTCGATCGTCCCCGCGAGTGCGAGAACCACGACGCTCTCGCCCAGGATCCGCCGGGCGGTCGGCAAGTTCGTTCGTATCGCCATCACGAAAGCCCAGGAACAGATCGCCGCGCAGATCGCGCCGATCACGAGCGTCACGTTGCCTCTCGCCGCGATGTACGAAGCGGCGAACAACGCCGGCAGCGTGATCAGGTCGCCCATGAATGTGATGAGGGGAGCCGCAACCGAGTCGAGGTCCCAATCCCGCCTGTATCCCTCGCGCGCGAGCAGCACCGTGAGCACGAGGATGAACGCGCTCGAGATCACGCCGCCGAGCACGCTGATGACCATGAAATCCCACACGGATATGCTCGCGAGCCCGGTTGCGGATGAGACCACGCGAGCGGCGACGCCGAGGAACAGCGACGTCATGAAGGTCAGGAGCGTTGACGCGAAGACGTTCTGGTAGAGCACGCCATGTTTGTCCATCGACACCTGGAAGAGACCGGCGTGGATCGATGTACCCAGGCGCGACCCGAGCGCTCCGAAGATGTTGCCTCGCATCCCGATCGCGGCCGGGATGAGGATGAAGAGGCCGGGCAGCGCGCGGAGCTGGTTGGTCATGAACCCGAGCGCGAGGCCGGTGGGCAGGTTGCCGACCGCCGAGATGCTGAGCGCCGCCATTCCCTGGCGCAGCGTCGTCCGCTCCGCGCGCCAGTATCGGAACATGTCGAGGAGCGCGAGGGCCGGGCGTCGCACCGCGACGACCGGCGCTCGCGCGACCCCACGCGCGGCTTGTGCCGCGGCCTGGGCCGGGACGCGCGCGACCAAGCGCGTGCGCTCGATCCTGCGCCTGCGCCGCTCCTCGCGTATCCGCTCCCGGTCCTCCGGGGTCAGGCTCGCTCGGCTCGCCTTCCGGCCGGTCCGGTCCGGGGTCCGGATCTTGTCCGTCCACCGCACCGATCACCTCTGTCCGTCGAGGCTCGATGGTTGATGAGGCTTCCACAGCGGCGCGATTGTACTCCCGCAGGGCTACGCGGAAAGGGACTATCCGGACGCTACGCGTGCGCGTTGCGAAGACACCACGCGTAGAGAGCGTCGTAGACGAACATCCCGCGCTCCAGGAGCCGGTGATCGTCGCTCTCGACGTCCAGGCCCGCGGTTCCGATAGCCGAGATAGCGGCGCCGAACGGATGGGTTGATTCCTCGGCCTCGATGTCGGCCGCGTGGACGATCCGAGCCATCTCTCCGAGCGCCGGATCCTTGTCGGCGAGCCCGTGGTCTTCCACGAGAACCTCGAACGTGCACTGGTTTCCTCGGTGCGTGTAGCGAGCGCCTGCCGCGTCGAAGGAGGTCGCATTTTCTCGATCGGCGGCGGCGAGGACGTCGTCTTTCGGAACGAACAGGAACTCGGCTTCGGGATCGATGAAGCGGCGGATCAGCCACGGGCACGCGATCCGGTCGGTCTTCGGGCGCGCCCGCGTGACCCACTTCATCTCACTCGACCGGCTCGATCTCGGTGGCGTAGAAGTTGTAGACGCGTCCGTCGTCGAGCTTGACCTCGAATGCGCCCTTCTCGCCGGCGAAGCCCGGCGTGACCCACTGGATCACGCCTTCCTTGCCGATCACGTCCTCGGGCACCGGTTCGCCGGGTTCGGGGTCGGGCCGCAGCGCCACCACGCGGATCCGGTTCCCCGACTCGAGCAGATCCTTCTTGCGCGCCATGCTTGAACCCTACCCCTTCTACATCCCGGTGGAACCGTCGATCAGCTCCCGGGTGATGTCCGCGTGCCCGGCGTGCCGCGCGGTCTCCTCGAGCATGTGGTTGAGGATCCATCGCAGCGTCGGCACGCCGTCTTTGCGCGTCGTGTACTTCGCTTCCTCGTCGAGCGACGCGGCCGCGCGCACGATCGTGTTCGAGATCTCCCACTCCGACCGGTAGAGGCCGATCAGCGAAGGGATGGTCTCCTCTGTGGTGATCCGAAGGTCGGCGTCGGGGTCGTCCTCGGGATAGAGGTTTGCGCCGGCCTCGCCGTTGAAGCACACACGGAACCACCAGTTCTCGTCGGCCCGGAGGTGCTTCAGGAGCGCCATCAATGAGTTGGCGCCCGGCGTCGGCGCGAGACGCCCTTGCTCCTCGGTGAGCCCGTCGAGCTTCATGACGACGGATTCGCGCTCATAGTCGATGTGGGCGATGAGCATCTCTCGTTCGTCGGCCCCATAGGGCGGCGCGGCGCGCGTCATCGCGTGACGTTGCGCGCGATCACGACGCGCTGGATCTGGTTCGTTCCTTCGTAGATCTGGGTGATCTTCGCGTCGCGCATCATGCGCTCGACGGGGTACTCCTTCACGTAGCCGTACCCGCCGAGGATCTGGACGGCGTCGGTGGTGACGGCCATCGCCGTGTCCGACGCGAACGCTTTCGCGATCGCCGCCCAGTAGGTCACGCGCGGATCCTTGTTCACGACGGCGTTCGCGGCCTTGTAGACGAGCAGCCGAGACGCCTCGATCTTCATCGCCATGTCGGCGAGCATGAACTCGATCCCCTGGAAGCTCGCGATCGGTTTGCCGAACTGCTGCCGCTCCTTCGCGTACCCGACGGCGTAGTCGAACGCGCCCTGTGCGATCCCGAGAGCCTGCGCGCCGATCGTCGGCCGCGAGTAGTCGAGCGTCCGCATCGCATACGTGAACCCGAGGTTCTCGTCGCCGAGAAGATCCTCCGGCGCCGCTCGGTACCCGTCGAGGATCACCTCGCGGGTCGGCACACCGTTGATCCCCATCTTGTGCTCGACGCGCCCGAGGGAGAACCCGGGCTGGTCGGAGCGGACGAGGAACGCCGAGATGTTCTTGCCTTTCGTCCCGGCGGGGTCGGTGACGGCGAAGTAGATGTAGGTATCGGCGACGCCGGCGTTGGTGATGAAGCGTTTCGAGCCGTCGATCACCCAGCCGCCCTCGTCGCGCACCGCGCGCGATCGCATCGCCGCGGCGTCGGACCCCGACCCGGGTTCCGTCAAGCAATACGCGAGCTGGCGTTCGCCGCGCACGACCCCGCCGAGGATCTCCTTCCGCTGTGCGTCGGAGCCGGCCAGCATGATCGGGATCGCGCCGAGCCGGTTGACGAGTGGGATCAGCGACACTCCGGCCGAGACGCGGCTTATCTCCTCGACGAGAAGGCAGAATTCGACGGGCCCGCCCGAGCCACCGACCTCCTCCGGGTACCCGACGGCGAGCAAGTCGTTGCGGACCAGCAGCTCGTGCATGTCGGTCGGGTATTCGTCGGCCTCATCGATCTCAGCCGCGCGCGGCGCGATCTTCTCCTCGGCGAGCTGCCGCACGGTGCGTCGGAAAAGCTCTTGTTCGTCGTCGATCCGGAACGCGTCCAGTGTTCTCTCCTTACGACAGGTGCGGTCCCGAGTCATCGTACCTGCGTTTCCGAAGCGATTGGGCACGCCCCTGCTGCGCCGGTAGTATCGCGACGAAATGCGTCAGAAATCGCGCGCTCAACGCCTCCCGGAGCGATCGGCATGACGGTTCGGTTCGCCGTCATCGGCCTCGGCTACTGGGGCCAGAACTATCCCCGCGTCCTTCGGGACCTGCCGGGAGCGACTCTCGCTGCGTTGTGCGACGTCGACGCGAACCAGCTCGAACGCGCCGCGCGGCGCTGGCCGGACATCCCGACGTTCGACCGGATCGATTCGCTGTTCGACTCCGGCGTCGCCGACGCCGTCATCGTGGGGACACCGGCTTCCACGCACTTCGAAGTGGCGTCGCAGGCACTCGGGGCCGGATTGCACACGCTCGTCGAGAAGCCGCTGGCCTCGCGAAGCGACGAAGCGGCGAAACTCAACGAAGAAGCGTTGGCTCGCGGGTTGGTTCTGCTCGTCGGCCACACGTTCCTGTACTCGCCTCGGGTGGAGTACATCCGCGACGTCATCGCCGGAGGGGAACTCGGCTCCATCCGATACCTGTACTCGCGACGGCTCAACCTGGGAAAGGTTCGCAACGACGTGGACGCGCTTTGGAACTTCGGGCCCCACGACGTATCGATCGTGATGCACCTGCTCGGCTCGTCGCCCGTCCGCGTTGGCGCGCAGTCGCTCCATTGCCTCGGACGTCCGGTCGGCGACGTCTCCTTCGTGAACCTCGAATTCCCCGGACCGGTCTGGGCGCATCTTCACATGAGCTGGCTCGACCCGAAGAAGGTGCGTGAGATGGTCATCGTCGGCTCGAAGCGGATGCTCGTGTACGACGACGTCGACGGCTCCGAGCCGATCCGCATCTTCGACGCCGGCGTCACGCCCGACGCGGAGGGCGTCAGTTTCGCCGACTACGCGGAGTTCCAGATCAACGTGCGACAGGGAAGCGTCGTCAGTCCGAAGATCTCCGGCGAGGAGCCGCTCGCCCGCCAGTGCGCCCACTTCATCAGGTGCATCACCCAGGGCGAGACGCCGATCACGCCCGCCTCGCAGGGCGTCGAGGTCGTGCGCGTCCTCGAGGCCGCGACGCGCTCCGCCGAGCGCCGCGGGACGGAGGTGAAGCTTGTCCCCGCGTGAGGTGCAGCAGATCCCGCTCGTGAACCTTCGCCGGCTCAACGAGACGTATCACGACGAGTTCACCGAAGCCATACTCGACGTGGTCGGCAAGGCCAGCTTCATCAACGGGCCGTTCGTCGAGAAGTTCGAGGAGGAGTTCGCCGCTTTCGTCGGCGCGACGTACGCGATCGGCGTCGCTTCCGGAACCGACGCGGTGCACCTCGCGCTTCGCGCGTCCGGCGTCGGGCCCGGCGACGAGGTGATCACGGTCGCCAACACCTTCGCGGCGACCGTCGAAGCGATCGTTCACGCCGGAGCCACGCCGGTCCTCGTCGACGTCGACGACCGCACGCTGCTGATGGATCCGGACGCCACGGAGGCGGCGATCACGCCGCGCACCCGCGCGCTGCTGCCCGTTCACCTTTCGGGGAGGCCCGTCGACCTCGGGCGGCTCGGAGCGATCGCCGGGCGGCACGGGATCGACCTCATCCAGGACTCGGCACAGGCGCACGGAACGACGTACGAAGGGCGACCGCTCGGAGCGATCGGCAAAGCCGGCGCTTACAGCTTCTATCCCGGGAAGAACCTCGGAGCGTTCGGCGACGCAGGTGCGGTCGTCACCAACGACCCCGACATCGCCGCCCGGCTTCGTTCGCTCCGCGATCACGGACGGACGGGAAAGTACGACCACGGCGAGATCGGATACGGAAGCCGCCTCGACGCGCTCCACGCATCGGTGCTGTCCCGCAAGCTCGCGCACCTTGCCGAATGGAACCGCCGCCGCACCGAGGTCGCCGAACGCTATGTCAAGCACCTGGCCGACCGGGTGCGGATCGTCGAGGAGTCACCGAACGGAACCGGCGTTTTCCATCATTTCGTCATCCGGGTTCCCGATCGTGATCAGGTCCGCGCCGCACTGGCCGAGGACGGCATCCAGACGGTCGTCCACTACCCCAAGCCCATCCATCTCATGGAAGCGTTCCACTTCCTCGGTCTGCCGAAAGGATCGATGCCGGTATCCGAAGCGGCGGCTCTCGACATGATCTCGTTGCCGATCGACCCGATGATCACCGACGACGAAGTGGACATCGTCGCTGCTGCGGTGTTGCGCGCAGCCGGCTGACCGAGCGGAGGAGGATCCCCCGTGACCACAGACATCTATCCCGTCGGCCAGCTCCCGCCCGTCGGCGAAGTGCCGAAGAAGATGTTCGCTCAGGTCATCCGGCCCGAACGGTTCGGTGAGCCGGAGAAGGCGTTCCAGATCGAAGAGATCGAGGTTCCCGCGCCGGGCCCCGAAGACGCGCTCGTCGCCGTGATGGCGGCGGGCATCAACTACAACAATGTCTGGGCAGCCCGAGGGATCCCGATCGACGTGACGAAGGTGCACGGAAAGCTCGGCGAACCGTCCGACTTCCACATCGGTGGATCGGACGCGTCCGGCATCGTGTACCAGGTCGGTGACCGCGTCACGAACGTGAAAGTCGGCGATCGTGTCGTCATCCACTGCGGCCAGTGGGACTCGGAAGATCCCGTCGTGAAAGCGGGCAGGGATCCGATGTTCGGTAACTCGTTCCGCATCTGGGGGTACGAATCGAACTGGGGCTCCTTCGCTCAGTTCACGAAGGTCCAGGCGCACCAGTGCATGCCGAAAGCGTCTCACCTGACATGGGAGGCGGCCGCGGCGCCGACGCTCGTCGGATCCACCGCGTATCGAATGCTGACCGGGTGGCCGCCGAACATCGTCGAGGAAGGCGATCCGGTGTTGGTGTGGGGCGGCGCCGGCGGTCTCGGCTCGATGGCGATCCAGATCGTTCGCGAGCTCGGGGGCAAAGCCGTTGCCGTCGTCTCTTCCGAGGAGAAGGGCGAGTTCACCAAGAGCCTCGGCGCCGTGGGCTACGTCAACCGGAAAAGTTTCGATCATTGGGGGATGCCGCCGCACTGGACCGACAACGAGGGCTACACGAAGTGGATGGAAGGAGCCAAGGGATTCGGGAAGGCGTTCTGGGACGCGCTTGGATCGAAAGCGAGTCCGCGGATCGTTTTCGAGCATCCCGGAGAGGACACGGTTCCCACGTCGATCTTCATGTGCGACACCGGCGGCATGGTCGTCATCTGCGCCGGCACGACGGGTTACAACGCGGTCGCAGACCTTCGCTACCTCTGGATGCGGCAGAAGCGATTCCAGGGCTCCCACTTTGCGAACGACGATCAGTCGAACGCCTTCAATCGGCTGGTCCTGGACGGCAAGATCGACCCCTGTCTCTCGCGAACGTTCTCGTTCGACGAGATCGGCGCCTCCCACCAGTTGATGTTCGAGAACCGTCACCCCGAAGGGAACATGGCCGCGCTGGTGTCGGCGCCGAAGCCGGGCCTCACCGACCTGTCCTGACCAGGTCCGAAAGGGACTCCTGCGCCGGACGGCGAATCCTCCCGACTGAGCGTTCGCGATGCTAGATCCGGGAGCTGGGTAGTGCGTCGATCTGCGATCTTGACCGTCACGGTTGTGCTCGCGATCGTGGCCGGTTTCTCGCCCTCGGGGGCAGGTTCGGTTGGATCAGGGATGGCCGCACCTCGCCCCGGCCCGGCGATCCTCTACGCGCCGCTTGCGAGACCCGCGCTTCTGAGAAACGCCAACGGATGGAAGGCCGCGCCGATCATGGTCGGAGGGGCGGAGGCGTACCGCGCGGGCGAGTTCCTCTATCAGGACTACGTCTACGACGACTACGGCGCGAATACCACCGACGGACCAGTGCCGCCAGAGCCGACTCCCGCGTCGTCCGACGTGACTTTCTCCGGGATGACCGGCGACGTTGTGTACCCCACGAAGGAAGCGAAGTACGCGTTCGACGCGGCGGACCTGCTCGAGTTCCGGGCCCGGCTGGTCGCGGGCAGGGTGAGATATCGAGTGACGCTCAACACCATGATCGATCCGAAGGCTGCGGCCGTGGCGATCGGCATCGACCGGCGGCCCGGCGGAACGAACGACTGGGGCTACGGAATCGGATCGCTCGGGAACCTCGGTCTCGACGACGTCATCGTCGCATCCGGTGACGGCGCCAGGTCGACGTCGGTGCGCGGCGTGACCGCGACCGCGAACGCCGCGACGAATCAGATCGAGATCACCACGCCTCTCGTACCGGCCGCCGGAGCGAAGTGGCGGCACTACGTGGTCGTCGGATTGTGGAACGGATCCGCGTTCAAGCAGATCGCCGATGAACCCACCGACGAGGAGCCCGGCGGCGCGCACATGACCGACGCGCCGCCGGTCTTCAACGCAGGTTTCCGGTTCGACGAGCCCGCCGTCGCGAGCGACCTGCACGGCATCTTCGTGAAACCCGGTCGCTCGAACGGTGTTCGCACCCAGGGCGCGGGCAACTGGCGGGAGCACGCGCAGGCCCTCGCGCTCGGCGCGCGCGATATCTCCGCGTTCCACTCGGACATCGATTTCGGCAAGCTCGCGGCGAAGCGAAACGACGAATCGGGAGTTCCGAAGACCGGATTCATCGTGCGGCTCTACGCGTCGCACCTCAACCGCGGCGAGGGCGTGCAAGCCACACGTCCGATGCTTCGCGGCGTGATCCAGCCGTACGGCCTGTACGTTCCCACGACCTATCGTGCATCGAAGCCGGCGCCGCTCACGCTGGCGCTGCATTCGCTGGCTGCCGGCTACTGCCAGTACGCGATCTTCGCGCCGAACATGCTGGCCCAGCTCGGTGAGCAACGCGGATCGTTCCTGATAACACCCGCGGGGCGCGGCCCCGACGGTTGGTACCACGACGACGCCGAGGTCGATCTGTTCGAGGCCTGGGCCGACGCCGCAGCCCGCTACAACCTCGACGCGAGGCGCACGACCATCTCCGGCTACTCGATGGGCGGCTACGGTACCTACCGGTTCGCCTCCCTGTATCCGGACCTGTTCGCCCGCGCGTTCGCCGTCGTGGGCCCCGCCGACGAAAACATCACCGGCGGTCCGACCAACGGGCTGGTCCCCGACCTCGAGGACACCGAGAACACGTTGCACATCCTCGACAACATGCGGAACGTGCCACTCCTGATGTGGAACGGCGTCAACGACGAGCTCGTGCCTGTGGCGGGGGTCCTCAATACCCAGCGGCGCCTGAGCGATCTCGGCTATTACCACCGTCTCGACCTGTTCCCGGGCTTCGATCATTTCCTGTTCAGCCTCGTGGACGAATGGGGGCCCGGCAGGGCGTGGCTCGGAGCCAACCGCGTCGATTCCAATCCGTGGCACGTCACCTATCGCGCGATGCCGGAGATCGACCGACCGGCGCTCGGGCTGCGCCACGACCACGCGTACTGGGTGTCCGGCATCGTCGTCGCCCAGGGAGCGAGGAGCGGACTCGTCGACGCCGTGTCACGGGCACGTCCGCGGGTCGAACCGAAGCTCACCACCGTCCTTCCTGCTGGCACCGCTCCGGCGCCGCACGTTTCCTTCGGGATGGAACCGAACGGGTACACCGTGACCATGTCCACGACGAACGGCATCGATCTCAACCTCACCGACGTCTCCGCCGTCACGCTCTGGCCGCAACAGGCGGGCGCGCGCGCCGGGCGGTTCGTCGTCACGGTGACGAGCAACCGCGCGGTCACGATCACGCTGGCCGGAACGTTCGGGTCGCGCGTGCTCAAAGTTCCCGCGGGAACGGCGACGAAGCTCGTTATGCTCTAGGTCCGCGCTGGCGCTTCGCCGGCGTCGGACCGGGTTCGACGATCTTCCGCTCCGGCGCCGTTTTCCGTGTGGCCCTCGGCGACGCGGTCGCGGGTTTCGGGGCGGAGGCGACCGGCCTCGGATCCGGTTTCGGTGCCGACGCGCGAGCGGGCTTCGGGCGCGCGGGTTTCGGCTCCTGTTCCGCGAGCGGCCTCAAGTACGCCTTCGGCCCACGATCTGAGATCGGGCTGCGGATCCGAACCCGCGTGATGTTGACCTCCCGCGCGTTGAAGTAACTGGCGACGAGACCTGCTTCTGATTCGATCGACTCGAGGGCGCGCGGCGATGGGTCTTCGAACAGACCGATGCGGATGTCGATCTTCCGGTTCCCCAGCGCGAAATCCCACAACCCTCCGACGGCGCCTTCGATGAGGATCACGCTGGTGGAATTCACGCCGGTCTTGTCGTACAGGAAAGGCAAGAATTCGGGATCGGCGAACCGCACGCGCGACGCAGGCGCGTAACCGAGCGTGTAGGGGTCGAGCGCCGGCAAGAGGTTCACGCGATTGGCGACCGGCCGCGTCCCCTCGAACGCCTTCATGTCCGAGGGCCACATCAACAACCCGTCGCCGATGTCCTCGGGATCGTGCGATCGCAACGCTTGTCCGGCGTCGGCGGGCTCGATGCCGGACCATTGCGCGAAATCCTCAACCGTGGCCGGACCGAAGGCCTTCAGGTAGTCGCCGGCGAGCCACACGAGCGCTTCCGCGGGGTCCGCCTCCGGCAGATCGTGACCGAGCCATACTCGCGTGGCGGCGTACGTGAACGCGTTCGACGGAGGCTTCTCTTTCAGATAGAGGAGTTTCCCTTCCGCGGCCAGCGCGTGCAATACCGAACCGAGCTTCTCCGGCGGTTGCTTGATCGCCTCGCGGATCTCGGTCGCCGTCTTCGGGAATCCGGCGGCCAGCAGGATCTCGTGCTCGAGCCTCGCGTATTCGTCGTCGGTGATTCCCTGGCGTCGCAGGAGCGGCATCACCAGTGAGAGCTGATCGACAGCCCGGAACGCAAGATGTGCCGTCTCCGTGTGGAGCATCCACAGCGCGCGACGCATCGCGGGCAGCCGCAGCGCGATACGCGAGTCGATCGCGCCGTCGACCATCCCAGGCATCACGCGCGGGACGCGCGCGAGCAGCGAGAGCGGTCCGTGCGGATTCGCGCCGTACACTCCGACCACCGAGCGGAGACAGTCGTCGATCCCGCGACACGAACGGTCGAGGCGCTGTCTGCGCCAGGACCACCAGCGGATCTGCTCGAGGTCGGCGCCCACCCGGCTCCCGCGCCTTCGCCGGGTTAGACCCGGATGATCAGCGCGTCGCCCTGCCCGCCGCCGCCGCAGAGCGCCGCGGCGCCGACGCCGCCGCCCCGCCGCTTCAACTCCTGCGCGAGCGTGAGGATGAGCCGAGCGCCGCTCATGCCGATCGGATGTCCGAGCGCGACCGCGCCGCCGTTGACGTTGATCTTGTCCTCGGAGACGCCGAGCTCCTTGCCGGAGGCAAGCGCTACCGACGCGAAAGCTTCGTTCATCTCGTAGAGGTCCAGCCCGGCCGCGTCGAGGCCGGCCTTCGCCGCGGCCGCCTTGATCGCGTTCGCCGGCTGCATGTGCAGCGAGTTATCCGGACCGGCGACCTGGCCGTGCGAAACGATCGTGGCGAGCGGCTCGAGCCCCAGCGACTTCGCATTGTCGGCGCTCATCACGACCATGGCCGCCCCGCCGTCGGAGATCTGCGACGCGTTACCCGCCGTGATGGTTCCTTCCTTCTGGAACGCCGGCGCAAGCTTCGCGAGCGAATCCACCGTCGTGCCGGGACGGATCCCCTCGTCCTCTTCGACGAGGATGGGCTCGCCCTTGCGCTGCGGGATCTCGACCGAGACGATCTCGTCGCGGAGGCGACCCGCCTTCGTCGCGTCGGCGGCACGCTCGTGCGAGCGAGCCGCCCACTCGTCCTGCTCTTGACGGCCGATGCCTAGCTTGGAGTTCACGGTGTCGGACCCGTCGCCCATGTGCTTGTTATCGAAGGCGTCCCACAAGCCGTCGTAGATCATCAGGTCGACGAGCTTCGCATCGCCCATCCGCGCGCCGGTCCGGCCCTTCGGCATCGCGTACGGCGCCTGCGTCATTGACTCCATCCCGCCGGCCAGCGCGATCTCGATCTCTCCGGCGCGGATCAGGATGTCGGCGAGGTGGACGGCGTTCAGGCCCGACAGGCACACCTTGTTGATCGTGATCGCCGGGACGTCCATCGGAACGCCGCCTTTGGTGGCGGCCTGGCGCGCAGTGATCTGCCCCTGCCCGGCTTGCAGCACCTGTCCCATGATCACGTAGTCGACCTTGCCGGAGGGAAGGCTCGCCCGGCGGAGCGCTTCGGCGATGGCGAAACCGCCCAGGTCCATGGCGGTGAAGTCCGAGAACGCGCCGAGGAACTTGCCGATCGGCGTTCGGGCTCCGGAGACGATGACGGTCTCGCTCATGTGCCTTTCCTCCTCGTGATGGGACCTGCTGATCTTGGCGCTTCTAGGCGGTCTGCCAGGCCATTCATCCTAGCGCGCCGTCCGGGCCCGGTAGAATCCGGCCATCGTGTTCGACCGCGTGGACCACGTCGGCATCGCCGTCCGGGACCTGGACGCCGCCATCAGCTTCTATGAAAAGGCGTTCGGGGTGACGCTCGAGCATCGGGAAACGGTTGAGGAGCAGGGCGTCGAGGAGGCCATGTTCCGCGTGGGCGAGAGCTGGATCCAGCTGCTCCGCCCGCTTGGACCCGACACCCCTGTGGGCAAATACATCGAGAAGCGGGGTGAGGGCGTCCATCACGTCGGGTACGGCGTGACCGACCTGAAGGCCGTCCTCGAACACCTCAAAGCCGAGGGCCTGCAGCTCATCGACGCCGAGCCGCGGCCCGGCTCGCGTGGAACCATGGTGGCGTTCGTCCATCCGCGCAGCGTCGGCGGCGTGCTCGTCGAGCTCGTCCAGGAGTAGTCGCGTCATGCGCATGGGGCCGGGCCCGCCCGACGTCTCGATCGTGATCCCCGTCTACGACGAGCTCGAAAGCATCCCGGAGCTCGCCGCGCGACTCAACGCGGTGAAGGAGCAGCTCCCACCGAGCGAGGTGATCCTCGTCGACGACGGGTCCACCGACGGCACGAGCGAAGCGTTGGACGCGCTGCACGGCAGGGATCCCTGGTTCCAGATCGTCCGGCTCACGCGCAACTTCGGGCAGACCGCTGCGCTCGCCGCCGGGTTCGATCACGCTCGCGGCCGCGTGATCGTGACGATGGACGCCGACCTTCAGAATGATCCCGAGGACATCCGGCGCATGCTCGCGAAGCTCGAGGAGGGGTACGACGTCGTCAGTGGATGGCGCGTCGACCGGAAAGACAAGTACTGGACGCGCCGGGTGCCGAGCGCCGCGGCCAACAAGCTCATCTCATGGATCTCGAAGGTGCGGCTGCACGACTACGGTTGCACGCTCAAGGCGTACCGGCGAGACGTGGTCGACGAGCTCGAGCTGTACGGCGACGCGCACCGCTTCCTGCCGGCGCTGGCCGCGGTCGTCGGCGATCGCGTGGCCGAGATCGAGGTCAAGCACCATCAGCGCGTGCACGGGAAATCGAAGTACGGGATCTCCCGCGTATCGAAGGTGTTCCTCGATCTTCTTGCGCTTCCGTTCATGCTTCGGTTCTTCAACCGGCCGATCCGCTTCTTCGGCGGCCTCGGTCTGGCGTTCGGGGCTGCGGGATCGGCCGTCCTCGGCTATCTCGCGTACGAACGCCTCTGGGTTCATCATTCGATCGGAAGCCGTCCGTTGCTGTTCGTCGGTGCGCTGCTCGTGATCATGGCCGTGCAGTTCATCTCGCTCGGGCTCATCGGTGAACTCGTCATCCGCTCGTACTACGCGGCGCGCGGCCGCCGTGCCTACCACGTCCGCCGGGCCCTCACCGGCTGCGCGCCCGGCCATCACACCTGCGGCGCCGAACAGCCGATCCACCTGCCGTAGCGCGGCACCGGGCGCTCTTTCAGAGTTAACAACGGCTTCACCACTCCGAAACCTCACCGAAATCAGCGTCTGCCAGTATTGCCCGCGAGGAGGTGAAGACCATGGAGCTGATCGTTGGAGCGCTCGTCGTGATGATGGAGGACGACGAGTCGGACCGCGGGACGCACCGGTCCGACCTCGACGAAGTTCTCGCCGCGCGCTGCGCGACGCTGTAGGAAGCTCGGCGGTCCAGGCGGACGCCGGGAGGGGATGAGGGAAAGCGACGGCGAGGTGTGAGGTCCACCCCAGACGCAGGGGCGCTCGGCATCAAGCGGGCGCCCCTGCCCAATTTTCGGAGCCGGGAGGGCCAGATTTAATGAGTTTGAAACATCAGGGAAAACGCCCGGTAACACCCGA
>Ga0070708_100000776_pt1 | contig 24004 bp, 18 predicted proteins | sample KBSK5503metaG_FD_65469 | JGI IMG/M metagenome (GOLD analysis project Ga0070708, IMG submission 65469) | Corn, switchgrass and miscanthus rhizosphere microbial communities from Kellogg Biological Station, Michigan, USA - KBS K5-50-3 metaG | ecosystem: Host-associated > Plants > Roots >... | reverse complement strand
TGGCGTTCCCATGACTGTTCGGTTATCGCGCCGCCCACGCTGCCAGTGCACGGCCTGCCCCGGGCCCGCTTGATGGCCGTCAGCGGGGAGATGCCACCGCGGCTAGGGACTCGAGCGGCCGGAGGTCCGCACCGTCATCCCGGCCCCGTGCTGGCCGGCCAGCACCGACTGGGCCGCCGCGTAGTCGATCTTCCCGTTGGGCGCCCTGGGCACGTCGTCGACGAAGACGACCAGCCGGGGGACCTTGTACCCGGCCAGGGACCGCCTGGCCGCGGCGATCACGTCGGAGGCGTCCAGATGCCGATCCGCCCCGGCCACCACGAGAGCGGCGACCAGCTGGCCGAAGCGCTCATCAGGAACGCCCGCGACCAGGCACTCCTCGACACCCGCCAGCTCCTTGATGGCCTCCTCCACCTCCGCCGGATAGACCTTCTCGCCGCCCGTGTTGATCACGCTCGTGCCCCGGCCGATCAGCGTGACGCTGCCGTCGGCCTCGATCCGGCCGAGGTCGCCGGGCACGGCGAGCTGCTCGCCGTCGATGGTGAAAAAGGTGGCGGCGCTTCGCTGCGGATCCTTGTGGTAGCCCGACGCGGGGGTCGGGCCGGCGAGCAGGCCGACCTCCCCGCGGGGCAGTTCCCGCCGGTCCGGGCCGATCACCCGAAGCCCGCGGGCCGCCTCGAAGTTGGCGGTGGAGGCCGGGTCCCCCCGCCGCACGCGCCGGAAGCCGTAGGTGACCCCCTCGGTGGACCCGCAAAAGTCGATCAGGGCAGCTTGCGGCGCGTGCTCGAGCAGCCGCTGCTTGATGCGGGCGCTCCACGCGGTGCCCGCCGAGCAGATGGCCCGCAGCGATGAGGTCTCGTAGCGGCCGGCGGGAGCTCCGGCGTCGAGGGCCCGCAGCAGCGGGATCGCGAACGCGTCGCCGACGATGGCGACGACCTGGGCCCGGACGGCACCGATCGTGGCGAGGAGCTCGCGGGCGTCGAATGACGTGCTCTCCAGCGTGGTCACCTGCCCTCCCGAGGTCAAGGTGGGGAGCGAGGCGAAGGTGAACCCGGTGCTGTGCATGAGCGGCGACGCCGGGATGGCGACCAGGCGATTACCGTTGCGTGCCTGCTCGGCCGCGTAGTCCACGATGCCAAGCTCGCTGCTCGTGTCGAGGAACAGTTCGCGCAACCTGAGCGAGTTCGTCACGCCGCGGCCGATCGTGTAGCGGACGCCCTTGGGCAGGCCGGTGGTACCGCCGGTGTACGACAAGAAGACGTCCTGCTCGCTGCGGCTGACCCGGGCCGCAGGCTCGGACGATGCCACCAGCTCCTCGTAGCCGCAGGCGCCCGGAAGAGAAGCGGCGCCGACCTCGACCAGCAGGCGAACCCGGGGAACCTGGTGGCGGACCGACGCCACCCGCTCGCGCAGCGCCGAGTCGAAGAAGAGCGCTTCGGCATCGCAGTTCTCCAGCAGCGCCCGCAGCTCCGCGCCGCCGTAGCGGTAGTTCACGTTGGCGGGCACGGCGCGGATCTTGAGGGCGGCGAGGAAGGTCTCGAAATACTCGGGGCAGTTGTACAGGTAGCAGGCGACGGTGCTACCCCGGCCGAGGCCGTGCGCTCGGAGCGCGCCGGCCAGGCGGGCGGCTCGCTGCTCGAATTCCCCCCACGCGACCGTCCGTGCCCCGTGGGTGAGGGCCGGGGCGGAGGGGATCTCGTCGGCGATGGCCTCCCATAGGGTGGCGAAATGGAGCGGCTCGCCGCCCGCGCGCGATGCCGACGACACTGCCCCGCCCTCACTGACCCGGTCCGCCGGGTCCGGTCCGGCCGAGATAGGAATCCTCGACCTCGGAGAGCCGGTCCGCCAGCTCCCGGGGCTCACCGCTGATCTCCACGCGGCCCCGCCGCATCACGTACACGCGATCGGCGTAGCGGAGGACCTCGGCGACGTGCTGCTCGACGAGCAGGACCGCCACCCCGCGTTCCCTCGCGGCCTGCCGGACCGCGTCCAGGAGCCGGTCTACCACCAGCGGCGCCAGGCCGAGGGAGAGCTCGTCGGCGAGCAGGACCTTCGGGTCCCGGCTCAGCGCGCGGCCGACCGCCAGCATCTGCTGCTCGCCGCCCGACAGGTCGCCGGCCTTGACCCGCAGGCGGTCGGCGAGCTCCGGGAACAACTCCAGGCACCGCTGCCGGTCTCCCCTCCCGAGCTGGAGGTTCGCCGCCGTGCTGAGCCGCATGAACACCGAACGCTCTTCGGTGACGAACGAGAGCCCCTGGCGGGCGCGGCGGTGCAGCGGCGCCCGGACCACGTCGCCGTGCAGCCGGACCTCGCCGCCCAGCGGCGGCAGCTCGCCCGCCAGGGCGAGCAGCGTCGTCGTCTTCCCCGCGCCGTTGGGGCCGACCAGGCTGACCACCTCGCCGGCCGCCACGTGTAGGTCGAGATCGCGCACGACCGGCACCCGGCCGTACCCGGCCGACAGCTGCCTGGCCTCGAGCACTGGCGTGGCCACCTCACTCACACCCGGTCCATGGGCGCGTCCGCGGGCTCGTCGCCGTCCGCCGCCCGCGGACCGGGGCGCGGGCGGCCGGGGCGCGTGACGCCCAGGTAGGCCGCGATCACCTCGGGGTGGGCCCGGATCTCGGCGGGGGTTCCCGCTCCCAGTATGGCCCCGAAGTTCAGCACCACGATCCGGTCGCAGACCCCCATGACCAGGTTCATGTCGTGCTCCACGAGCAGCACCCCGATGCCCCTTCGGTCGGCGAGCTGGCGGATCAGTGTCGACAGCTCCGCCGTTTCGGCGTCGTCGAGCCCGGCCGCGGGCTCGTCCAGGAGCAGGATGGCCGGATCGGTAGCCACGGCGCGGGCAATCGCCACCAGCCGCCGCCGCCCGTAAGGAAGCTCCTGCGGCCTCGCGCCCAGGTCGGCCTCGAGCCCGAATTCGCGCACCGCGGTCACCGCGGTCTCGGGCAGGTCTCGCTTCTCAGCACGGACCAGGTTGCTCAGGTAGGCGGCCAGGTCCCGCGGATCGCAGGCGGCTTTCAGGTTTCCCGCACGGTCATGTCCTCGAATAGCTCCAGCGACTGGAACGACCTGGTCACCCCGGCGCGGGCCCGGCGAGCGGCGGGCTCGGCGCCCAGGTCCGCCTCGCCGAGGGCCACCCGGCCGCGCTGCGGGCGGACGTAGCCAGTGATGGCGTCGATCAGGGTGGTCTTGCCCGCGCCGTTGGGCCCGATCAGGCCCACGACCTCGCCGGGGTGCACGGCGAGGCTGACGTCGTTGAGGGCTCGCACGCCGCCGAAGCTCACCGTGATCCCCTCGACAGTCAGGCTGGCCGAACGAGCGCCGGCCGGCTGCCCCGGCGCGGCGGCGCCGCCCGGCGCGGCGCCGCCGCCCGGCGGGCTGGCGGTGGCCGGTACGCGCGGGCGCCGCCGCAGGAGCCCTTCGATCAGCCTGCGCCCGGGAAGCTTGGCCGCCGCGCCCGCCACACCCTCGGGGTTCATCAGCAGCGTAAGCAGGACGGCCACGCCGCCGATCAGCCCCAGCCACTCGTTGAGGCTGGCGAACCGGTTCAGGATGTAGGAGCCGACGCCGCCCGCCGCGAAGCCCGAACCGACCAGGGATCCGGGCACATGCCCGACCCCGCCGATGGTGGCCTCGGTGACGAGATTGACCGAGGACAGGGCGTCGAAGTTCGTATAGACGATCGCGTAGTTCTGAAATCCGAGCAGGACCCCGCCGAGCCCCGCGACCGCGGCGCCGAGGCCGAAGGCGTAGAGCTTGGCGGCCGTCACGCTGATGCCGAGCGAGGCGGCGGCGCGCTCATTGGCGCGCACCGAGACCAGTAGCCGGCCCACCCGGCCGCGCCGGACGTTGGCCACCGCCACCGCGGCGAGGACGAACCACACCAGGCAGAACACCGCATAGCGCCCCGGGTACAGGATCGGGTCGAGGTTGATGCCGAAGAACTTCGCGGGCCCGACGGTCGTGCCGGCCGTGCCGCCCGTGTAGTTCGAGTTGTCGAACAGGACCACCTGGACGGTGAGGGCCAGGCCCAGGGTGACCACGGCCAGGTTGACCCCGCGGGTGCGCAGCGCCGGGATCCCGAACAAGACCCCGACGGCCGCGGCGCCCAGCACGCCGGCGGGCAGCGCTGCCTCAAGCGGCCATCCCTGCGACGCGACGAGCCGCCCGGCCAGGTAGGCCCCGATTCCCGCCAGCGTGAACTGCGCCAGCGACAGCTGGCCGGTGTAACCGGTGACCACGACGACCGACAGCAGGATCACCGCGACCGTCAGCTGCACGTTGATGGCGATCGTGAGGTTCTGGGGCAGGATCGTGAGCATCGCCGCGCCGAGCAGGAGGCTCAGCGGCACGATCACCCTGGCCTTGACGACCCCGGTGCCCAGGCCCGGCAGCCGCTCGAGCATGTGGCTGCGCACCGGCAATGTCTTCCCGCGCACGATCAGCACCGCCATGATCGCGAGGAAGGGAAATGCGTCCGACACGCCCGGCTGATGGACGTAGCGGGCCATCTCGGACTGGACGATCCCGATCACCACGCCGGCGGCGAGCGTCACCGGGAAGGACGAGAAGCCACTGACCAGGGCCGCCGCCATCGCCGCCACCACCACCAGGGTGAGGCTAGAAACCGCCAGCCCGCTGAGGGGCACGACCAGTATTCCGGCCACCGCCGCCAGGACGGCGCCGAGCGTCCAGGTGGCCGTGGCCACCAGGTCGGGCGACCAGCCGAGGGCGGCCGCGGCCCGCTGGTTCTCGGCCACCGCCGACGGCACCAGGCCCAGCGTGGTGAACCGGGTCACCGCCCACAGGGCAGGCCCGGGGACTACGAAGCCGTCAACCACCAAGGTTCGGTGAACGTACTCGACGCCGCCGGGCGCGCCGTTGTGCGGCGGATCGTCATGCTGCTCAGCGCCGTGCTCTTCGACCCGTCGCAGACCCTCACGGAGGACTCGAGGGTGGTGCCGGCCGGCCCGGCGGACTCTCCCTACGTCCGCACCAAGCGGGCGGCGTACGACGAGGCAATGGCCCGGGTGTCCCGGGGGGCCGAGATCACCTTCGTGGTGCCCGCCGGAATCTACGGTCCCTCGCTGTTCCCGGAGCGGGCGCTCGTTCCCACCATCTTCACCGGGACGCTGATGAAGGCGGCCACCGGCGAGCTGACGAGGTACCTGCCCATGCCGATCTCCTGGGTGCTCGCCGAGGACGTGGCCGACATTGCCCTGCGCGCCCTGGACCGGGGCCGAAGCGGCGCCCGGTACCTCGCCATGGGCCGCGCCGAGGACGCGCGGTCAGTTCCCGCGTTCTGCAACACCTTCCTGGGGTTGGCTGGCATCGACCGCCGGGTGGCGGAGGTGCACCCGAACGGCGGGGCGGCGGGGGACGATCCCGAGTTCGGGCCGATGGTCCGGATGGTCCGGGCGAACTACCCCACGCCGTCGCACGACTGCACGCGGACCACCGGCGAGCTCGGACGGCCGCCCACTCCGCTCATCGAGGGCCTCGGGCTCACGATCGAGTGGCTCCGCCGGAACGGAAGGCTGTAATGGATTTCCTGCATGTCGGCATGAAGGTACGCGACATCGGATGGTCCGCCCGCGTCCTGTCTCCCGCTTGCATCGGCCGCCGATCGGCAAGCTGCCCATACGGCGTCATTTGCCTATAGACAGCAAGGTTCGTTAGATGATAACAATTAGGTAGACAATTTAGCTACCTACTGGTGATGCGGGTCACGCCCGTTTACCGTCCAGTCATCGTCTGTGTGACTTCCTGCCACGCCAGCGCTCCTCGGACGCGGCGCCGGACGGGCCAGTCACCGTCTCATCCCGGCCACCGTTGGGGGTCCGAACCAGTAATGAACAAGGCACGCAGAACCGCTCTGCTGCGGGCATCCGCGCTGAGCGTCGCGGTCGCGGCCCTGGCCGCAGCCTGCAGCAGTAGCAACAGCGGTGGGAGTACCACCAGCCCGACCACGGCCGCCTCTAGTCCCGCCGTCGTCTCGTCCGGGTCAGACCTGGTCATCGGCACGATCGGTAACTTCTCCGGCCCGTCCGGCCAGCCGGAGCACCTGGCCGGGCTGCAGGCCTGGGTCGACTCGGTCAACGCCAGCGGCGGCATCAAGGGCCGCCAGGTCAAGCTGATCGTCCAGGACGACCAGGGGGACGCGACCAAGTCCCAGGCGGATATCCGCCAGCTCGTCCAGGTAGACCACGTGCTGGCCGTTGTCAGCCCGGAGGCCGGAGGCACCGAGAGCGGCTGGGCCTCCTACGTCCAGCAGCAGCACGTGGCCGTGATCGGCGGCCAGGCCGACACCCCCGTATGGTTCACCAACCCGGCGTTCTTCCCGTCGGGGGCCACGGTCCTCACCTCCCTGGAGATGCAGGCGTACGCGGTGAAGGCGGCGGGCAAGGCCTCGTTCGGCGCGGTGTACTGCGCCGAGGCCGCCGTCTGCAAGCAGGTCCTCCCCGCGCTGCAGGGCTACGCCAAGGCACTCCAGCTGAACATGTCCACGAGCGCGGCGATCGCCGTGTCGGCGCCGAGCTACACGGCCCAGTGCCTGGCCGCCAGGCAGGCCGGGGCGCAGGCCCTGATCATCGACGCTTCCTACGCGGCCGGCTCGCGGTTCGCGCCCGCCTGCGCGCAGCAAGGTTACAGCCCGGTCTACGTGATCCCCTCGGGGGCATTCGACAACCGCTACCTGCAGCTGTCCCAGGTGAACGGCGCGTACGTGCCGACGACCAACGCACTGTGGTTCGACAGCACCCCCGCGGTGACCCAGTTCAAGGACGCCATGGCCAAGTACGAGCCGAGCACCGCGCTCGGGCCGAACCCGATATCCGGCTGGACGGGCGGCGTCCTGTTCGGGGCGGCGGCCGCGAGCCTGCCCGCCAAGCCGACCGCCGCGGACGTGTTCACCGCGCTGTACTCGCTGCCGAAGAACGACACGCTGAACGGCCTGGCGCCGCCGCTGGCCTTCCACTCCGGCGCGCCTTCCTCCCAGGTGACCTGCTTCTTCCTGGCCGAGATCCAGGGCGGCCAGCTGACCGCCCCCAAGGGCACCACGCCGATCTGCCCATGAGCCTGATCCCGGGGCGCCCGTCAGCCGGGCGCTCCGGGATCTCCAACCTACTGAGCGTGATGACCAGATGAATGCCCTGCTCCCGTTCGTGATCCTCGGCATCACCGCCGGATCGGTCTACGGCCTGACCGGAACCGGCCTGGTGCTGACCTACAAGACGTCTGGCATCTTCAACTTCGCCCAGGGCGCGGTGGCCACGACCGGCGCCTATGTCTTCTACATCCTGCACGACGACGTGCTCCATCTGCCCGCCGTGCCCACCGCGCTCATCTGCGTATTCGTGCTCGGCCCGGTGCTCGGCCTGGGGATGGAGGCGATAGCGCGCCGGCTGGCGGATGCGTCCGCGACCATGAAGGTGGTCGCCACGATCGGCCTGGTCCTCGCGGTCCAGGGCTTCTTCTCGGCGACGTTCGGCACGCTGGCGCGCACCTTCCCCGCCTGGCTGCCGCAGCATACGGTCAAGATCGGCGGCGTGTTCGTCGGCGAGGACCAGATGATCATCACCGGCATCGCGCTGGCCGCGACCGTGGCCCTGTTCCTGTTCTTCCGGCGAACCCGGCTCGGCCTCGCCATGCGGGGCGTGGTCGACAACCCTGAACTACTCGATCTGGGCGGCACCAGCCCGGCCCAGGTGCGGCGGTGGGCCTGGATCATCGGCTCCAGCTTCGCCACCCTGGCCGGGATCCTGCTGGCGCCGACCCTGAACCTAGACGCCACCGTGCTCACCCTGCTGGTCGTCCAGGCCTTCGGCGCCGCGGCGATCGGCCGTTTCTCTAGCCTGCCGCTCACCTACATCGGCGGCCTGGTGGTCGGGATCGTCGCCTCGGTCGCCACCAAGTACGTCGTCACGTCCAGTGCCGCGCTGGCCGGGCTGCCCGCCAGCATCCCGTTCATCGTGCTCTTCCTGGCGCTGATCTTCACGCCGCGGTCCAAGCTGGCCGACCGGCGGGTGTCCCGGCCCCGTCCGGCAGCGGTGTATGCGGCGCCGGCCCGCGTGCAGATCGCGGGTGCCGTCGTGGTAGGCGCCGTCCTGCTGATCGTCCCGCACCTGGTCAACTCGGCGCAGCTGCCCTACTGGTCGGATGGCATGACGCAGGTGATCCTGTTCCTCTCGCTGGGCCTGCTGGTCCGGACTTCGGGACAGGTGTCGCTCTGCCAGGTCGCGTTCGCGGCGATCGGCGCGACCACCATGGGGCACCTGACCGCCGGCTTCGGGCTGCCCTGGGGGGTCGCGCTGCTGCTCGCGGGTCTCGCCGCGGTGCCGGTGGGCGCTTTCATCGCGATTCCCGCCATCCGCCTGCCCGGGGTATTCCTGGCCCTGGCCACGTTCGGGTTCGGCGTCACGATGCAGCAGATGGGCTACCCGCTCTGGCTCATGTTCGGCTCCAGCTCGCTGGGCCAGGCGGTGAACCGGCCGTCGTTCGCCCAGGGCGACATCGCCTATTACTACCTGGTGTTCGCTTTCGCAGTGCTTGCCAGCCTGATCGTCATGTGGCTGGTGCGCAGCAGACTCGGCCGGCTACTCCGGGGCATGGCCGACTCGCCGGTCGCCCTGGCCACGCACGGGACGAGCGTGATGGTGACCCGGGTGCTCGTGTTCTGCGTCTCGGCCTTCCTCGCCGCTATCTCCGGAGCGCTGTTCGGCGGAGTGGTGCACACCGTCACCAGCTCGGACTTCACGGCGTTCAGCTCCCTTACCCTCCTTGCGCTGCTGGTCCTGATCCCGGGCCGGGAACCCTGGTACGCCTTCGGCGCGGGGTTCGCGCTAGTGGTCATCCCGTCCTGGATCTCTTCCGGGGCAACCGTGAGCGATTGGCTGAACGTCCTGTTCGGCGTATCCGCGGTGCAGGTGGCGCTTGGCTTCGCGCCGCGCAACGAGCGGCTGCACAGGTTCCTCGACCGCATCGGCGGCCGCCGGCCGCCGGTGACGGCGAGCCCGTCCCCAGAACCCGCACCAGCCACCGGGCTGCCGGTCCCGGCCGCCCCCGCCCCGGCCGCTCCCGCCCTGGCCGCGGCAGCCACGGCGAACGGTCGGCCCCGGCCCGTCCGGGACCGTAAAACCGCGGCCGCCGGCCTCGACCTGGCGCAAGTCACGGTGAGGTACGGAGGGCACGTCGCGGTCAACGACGTGAGCCTGACTGCTCCCGTCGGCCGGGTCACCGGCCTGATCGGGCCGAACGGCGCCGGCAAGACAACCCTGTTCAACGTGGCGTCCGGCCTGGTCCGGCCCGCGGCCGGCACGCTGCGGCTGCACGGCGCCGACATGTCCGGTCTCGATCCGGCCGCCCGGGCCCGCAGCGGCCTCGGCCGGACCTTCCAGAAGATGGAGCTGTTCGACTCGCTGACGGCGCGGGAGAACGTATCCCTCGGCCGGGAGGCCGGGCAGGCCGGGCAGCGCCCCTGGCAGCACGTGGCCGACAGCAGCAACGACCGGCACCGCCGGAGCGCAGCCGCCGAGCAGGCCATGGTGCTGGCCGGGATCGCCGACCTGGCCGACCGCCCGGTGGCGGCGCTGTCCACCGGGCAGCGGCGGCTGGTCGAGCTCGCCCGCTGCCTGGCCGGCGAGTTCGATGTGCTGCTCCTCGACGAGCCGTCTTCCGGCCTGGACGGGGCGGAGACCGAGCGGTTCGGCGAGATCCTCACCGGGGTCGTCGCGGAGCGGGGAGTCGGCATCTTGCTGGTCGAGCACGACATGGCGCTGGTGATGAACATCTGCGACTACGTTCACGTGCTCGACTTCGGGACGGAGATCTTCGCGGGTACCACGGCCGAGGTGAGTTCCAGCGACACGGTCCGGGCCGCGTACCTCGGCACCGAGCCCGCCGGCCGGCAACCGAAGATGGCGAGGTAATCGCGATGCTGGAACTGCGCGGGATCGAGGCCGGCTACGGCGAGCACACCGTACTCCGCGACGTCTCGCTGACCGTGCCGCCAGGCACCGTGGTGGCCGTTTTGGGGCCGAACGGCGCCGGCAAGACCACCTTGCTCCGCGTCGCGTCGGGCCTGCTCAGACCCTCGGCTGGGACAGTGCTCCTGGACGGCGAGGACGTCACGCGGGCCCGGCCGTACGCCCGCGCCCGGCGCGGGCTGTGCCACATCCCCGAGGGCCGCGGCATCTACCCGACGCTGACCGTGCGGGAGAATCTCATGCTGCACTCGCGCAAGGGCGATGAGGCAACCGCGCTGGACCGGGCAACCTCGGCCTTCCCAGTGCTCGGGGAGAAGCTCCGCCAGCCGGCCGGCCAGCTGTCCGGCGGCCAGCAGCAGATGCTGTCGCTGGTCCGCGCCTATCTCACCAGCCCCACGCTGGTCCTGGTGGACGAGGCATCGATGGGGCTGGCCCCCGTCGTCGTGGACAAGATCTTCGAGTTCCTCGGCGAGATCGCGGCGTCTGGCACTGCCCTGCTCATCGTGGAGCAGTACGTCAGCCGCGCCCTGGCCCTCGCCGACAGCGTGTACCTGCTGAACAAGGGTGGCGTGGTGTTCACCGGCAAGCCGCAGCACGTCGGCGACGATCTTTTCGTGCACTACCTCGGCATCGCCGCGGGCGCGCACTGAGAAGTGTGATGGGCAGCCAGTTGACGAACGCAGCCATGTGGCTGCGCAAAATGCCACCGGGTCCGCTACGTTCATCGCTTATGCCGATCTCGACGAGGCGCGCGCCGTTAATGCCCAGCTGGCGCTCATGCCACACCACGACGTCAGCACGGCCGAAGGGCTGGCACAGATCCGCATCGCCTTCGCGCCGCCGGGTGCCTCCGTGCTCAGGCCGGCCGAGGTGATGATCGACGGCCCCGGAGGCCCGCTGTTCTTTGAACGGAACGATCCGTGGCTCCACGGCGCCGGAACGCTGAGCCGGGCCGCCAGTAGCGCGAACGTGAAGAGTGTCACCGACGCTTCGTTTGCCGCGGACGTGCTGGACTCGTCCATCCCGGTGCTCGTTGATTTCTGGGCTGCCTGGTGCGGGCCGTGCAAGATGATGGCGCCGATGCTCGCGGACCTCTCGGACGAGTTCGCCAGCAGGGTCGCCGTGGCTAAAGTCAACATCGAGGATAGCCCGGGTACCACGGAGCGGTATGGGATATCGTCGGTACCTACCATGATCATCTTCTCGGATGGCAAGCCGGTGAAGACCATGGTGGGTGCCCGGCCCAGGGCTGCGCTGGTCCGCGAGCTCAGTACTTTCCTCTAGCGCCGGGCTCCTGCGGGCGGCCGGATGACGCCCCGCTCGCCCGGTTTTTCGCGCTGCCTCAGCCCCAGGGCGCTCACGCAACGCTGGTCAGCACCCTACTTCGAGCCCGACGCGCTGATCCAGCGTTAACTCCAGGTTCATAGGCCTTCAGCGCTGCAGCAGTTCCGTGGTGGTCATCCGGGCCCCCGGCATACGCACGCCCGTGATCTTCTCGGGGTCGAAGTCGTCGGCAACTGGCTGGAACGAAGGGGGCCGCTTCTGCACGAAGCTGTCCACGCCTTCGGTGAAGTCCGCGCCGCTGTTCAGCACTTCCATCAGCGCGTATGAGCGTCGGCAGGCCTCCTCGAAAGAGGCGTCGAGGTCGGCGAGCACCTGGTGGCGGATCGCGGCCATAGCGGCGGGGGAGCAGTGACGCGCCAGGTCCCTGGCGTACTCCCGGGCCGCGGGCAGCACCTCGCCGGCCTCCAGGACCCGGTTCACCAGCCCGAGGTCCTTGGCCTCGTCGGCTTCGAAGACCCGGCTGGACAGCAGCAGGTCGAGCGCGTTGCCCACGCCGACGTACCGGGGGAGGACCCAGGACATGCCGTACTCGGCCCCGAGCCCGCGGCGGGCGAAGGCGGTGGAGAACCTGGCTCCCCGCGCCGCGAACCGCACATCGCACATCATCGCCTGGGTCAGCCCGATCCCGGCGCACGCGCCGTTGATCGCGGCGATCAGCGGCTTGCGGAACAGCCGCGGGGCGTACTGCGGGCGGCGCGCCGATATGTCCACCGGACGGCCGGCCACCTCAGCCAGGCGGCCCATGTCCATGCCCGGGCAGAACGATGTCCCGGCGCCGGTCAGTACCCCCACCCGCACCGCCGGATCGCTGTCGGCTGCCGCCAGCACGTCGAAGTACCGGTTCTCCATCGCCGCGGTCCACGCGTTGCGGCGTTCGGGCCGGTTCAGCGTGAACGTCGCCACGCCGTCCGCGTCGACCTCGGTGAGCACCAGGTCCTCATCGTCTGCCATCGGTCGACCTCTCTGCCGGGGCCTATTGTTCTAGATTATCTGATTGAGTTATCTTATTATACTCACATGACGAACGCAGCCACGGAAGACGTCGTGCTGGCGGGCCTGCACCGCGGGCTCGGCCGGGACGGGGTCCCCATTCCCGCTTACCAGACCCTCGGTGTCGAGGTGCGCAGTGCCACGGCCGGGTCCGCGGTCGTCCGGGTGCCGTTGTCACCGCACCTCGTGGCGCCGGACGGCGCCTTGCTCCCCGGCGCGTTCGCCGTGCTGGCCGACGCGTGCTGCGGCTGCGCCATCGCCGCCGCCCTGCCCGCCGGGGGCGCCGCGCTGACGGCACAACTGCGCGTCGAGTTCATCCGCCCGCTGCCGGCCGGCCACGCCTGGATCGAGGGACGGGCCGAGACCGATGCGGTCGACGACGACAGCGGGCTGGCCCGCGCCGAGATCGTGGACGAGGCCGACCAGTTGCTTGGAGTGGCCTCGCTGCGCATCATCAAGGCATCGCACCAGGGGTTCCGGCAGGCAGCGCCGGCCGCCCAGGCCAGTACCGGTCCGGCCCCCTCCCCGGCCCGGGTTGCCGGCCCCGAACCGGCTGCCGCCTCAGCCCCGGTGGCGCGGCTCCTCGGAGTGGTCAGCAGGCTGGCGGACTCCGGCCGGTCGGCGTGGACATTCCGCCCGCCGCCGGCCGCGGCGAACAGCTTCGGGATGGTGCACGGGGGAGTGCTCGGGCTGCTGGCCCACGAAGTGGCCAGTGACGCGCAGCGGTCGCTGATCGGCCCGGGCGATGAACTGGTCCCGCTGGACCTGGTGGTCAATTTCTACCGCGGTGTCCCGGCGTCCGATCGCCTGGCCGCGGCCACGGCGCGGGTGACGCACCGCGGGCGCCGGTTCGTCGTAGCCGAGGGCGCGGTGACGGGCGCCGATGGCCGGCCCGCGCTGCGCCTGTCGGTCGGCGCCCATGTCCGTAGCGCTCACGCCGGCGAGCCCGGATGACGACCGGTGAGGCCGCGGGTGAGACAGCCATGCGGCCCCTGGCGGGAGTCCGCGTGGTGGAACTTGGCATCTGGGTGGCCGCGCCAGCCGCCGCGGCCATGCTCGCGGATTGGGGTGCGGACATTGTCAAGGTTGAGCCGCCTGGCGGTGACCCCAACCGGCGCACCCTGCGGCACGTCGGCCACGACGCCGACGCCGAGCCGCCGTTCGAGCTGGACAACCGGGGCAAGCGCAGCGTGGTGCTCGACCTTCGCGCGCAGGCCGGCCAGGATGCACTGGACCGGCTGCTCTGCCGGGCCGACGTGTTCCTGACCAACCTGCGCCCCGGTGCGCTGGAGCGACTCGGCCTGGATCCCGGATCGCTGCGTCTGCGGTACCGGCGCCTGGTCATCGGCACGCTGACCGGCTATGGCTGGGCAGGCCCCGAACGGGACCGGGCCGGTTACGACGTCTCTGCTTTCTGGGCCCGTTCCGGCATCGCGGCCATGCTGAACCCGGCGGGCCATCCGCCGCCGGGCATCCGGCCCGGGATGGGTGACCGGATGGCGGCGGCCAACCTGGTGGCCGGCGTGCTGTCCGCGCTGCTGCGCCGGGTACGCACCGGCGACGGCGGCGTGGTCGACGTTTCCCTGCTCCGCTCCGGCATCTACGCGGCAGGCAGCGACCTGGCGCTGCAGCAGTACTTCGGCAAGCGCGGCCGGACGCGCCCCCGCACCGAGCACGAGTCTCCGCTGTACAACTGCTATCAGGCCGCCGACGGGCGCTGGTTCTGGCTGATTGCCCTGAAAGGCAGTCGGCACTGGCCGGGGCTGGTGCGGGCACTGGACCGGCCCTACCTGGCGGCCGACGAGCGGTTCGCCACTGGGCGGGCGCGGCGGACGAACCGCAAGGAGCTCATCGCCCTGCTCGACGAGGAGTTCGGCCGCCACGACCTGGCCGAGTGGGCGCGTCGCTTCGACCGCTGTGATGTGTGGTGGGCGCCCGTGCAGACCCTCGCCGAAGTGGCCGCCGATCCGCAGGCAGCGGCCATCGGCGCCCTCGCCGATCAGCCCGGGATGGCGGGCGGCCCGCCGATCCGGACCGTGGCCACCCCGGTGCGGTTCTGGGACGAGGCTGACCCGAAACCCGGCCCAGCACCCGAACTGGGTGAACATACCAGCGAGGTCCTGCGCGAGCTGGGCCTGGAACGCGCACCGGCGGTAGGCAGGAACGGCGCCGACGTCGAGGATCACGGCTGACCGTAGTCGGCGCCCAGGTCCGTAGCGTTCACGCGGGCGGGTGATGCCGCCCCGTCCCCGGTGCCAGGGCACGGGACGAGGGGCAGGCACCACCGGCCGTTCGGCTCATGCTCACAAGACGATAAGCGGCGGGTACCCGCGGTCCGGCGGCCAGCCGAAGTCAGGACCCCGCGCGCCTGAGAGACCTGGCCCGCAAGCCGGCCTGGTAGGCCGCACCGGGGGACTCGGTCGCGCCTGGCGCCGGCCACCAGCGGCCCTGCCCGGAGGTAAACGGATACCAGCGGTCGTCGGGTCCCAGGCGGATCTGGACGCCGGCTCCAGGGTCGGCGATGACGCCCGGGGCGACGTCCAAGTCGGCGATGGCGACAGCACGCCGCTTCCGCACCTCGCGCTCGGCATCCTCCATCTGCTCAGGTCGTCCGGCGGATGGCTCGACGGTGGCGGATACCCCGCCGGGGCCGCTGTGCCGGTACGCGAGCACCAGGCGCCGCAGCTCATCCTCCGGTCGGCCGCTCAGACGCGCCGCCTGACCGATGTGCGACGCTCCTTGCGCGGTGGCGAGGATGCGCACCGCGTCGACGAGTGAGACGAGCGAATCATCGGCGAGCAGGTCGCTGGCCTCTACCGCCGGGTAGCTGCCTGCCAGCATCATCGCCGCGCGGTCCGCCGCGTCGGCCACCAGCAGCCGCAACGCCTCGACGCGAGGAACGGTCGCGGGCGGCGCGTCGTGCTGCCAGGCGTCGTGGCGCGAGACGTCCGCGTTCACGCGCCCAGGTCCTGGCTCAGGCTGACCAGGGCGCGCAGTTCGCCATCGTCGAGTTCGGTCAGCGCGCTTTCGCCGCTTGCCAGCACGGCTTCGGTCAGCTCGCGCTTGCGCTCGAGCAGGGCGGAGATGCGGTCTTCCACGGTTCCCTCGGCAATGAGATGGTGCACGTTCACCGTGCGGTGCTGGCCGATCCGGTGGGCGCGGTCGGTGGCCTGGTCCTCAACGGCTGGGTTCCAGGGCCGGTCGAAGTGGATCACGTGCCCGGCCCGCGTCAGGTTCAGCCCGGTTCCGGCCGCGCGGACCGAGAGAATGAGGGCATTTCCCTGTCCGGACTGGAACCGGTCGATGATCTCCTGCCGCCGCGCGGTCGGGGTGCCGCCGTGCAGGAACTCGGCGGGCATACCGCGCGCGAGCAATTGGGCCCGGAGCAGATGCCCCATGGAGACGTACCCCGTGAAGATCAGCGCCGCGTCCCCGGCACTGGTCACGGCATCCATCAGCTCCCCCAGCGCCTGAAGCTTGCCCGACCGGGACGCTTCGACATCAGCGTCCCAGCCGTCCGCGGACTGCCTGAGGAAATGCGCGGGCGAGTTGCAGATCTGCCGCAGCGACTGGAGCAGACGGAGTACCTGGCCCTTGCGGGCGACGCCGGCGCTGGCTTGGATCCGAGCCAGCGTGTCGGCGGTCGCGGCCTTGTACAGCGCGGCCTGTTCCCCGGTCAGCTGCACGAAGCGGTCGCTGACCACCTTGTCCGGCAACTCGGGCGCGACGCCAGGGTCGGTCTTGCGGCGGCGCATGAGGAATGGTGTGATGAGCCGGCTCAGCCGCCGTGCCGCGTCACCGTCCGCCTCCCGCTCGGCCGCCCGGCCGTAGCGCTCACGGAAGACGCCGAGGGTTCCGAACAACCCGGGATTGGTCCAATCCAGGATGGCCCATAGCTCCGACAGCGAGTTCTCGACCGGTGTACCGGTCACCGCGATTCTTACGCTCGCCGGGAGAGACCGTAGCGCGCGAGCGGCTTGCGAACGATGGTTCTTCACCTGCTGCGCCTCATCGGCCACCACCACGTCCCAGCGGGTCGCCGCCAGCCGGTCAGCGTCGCGGAGCAGCGTCCCGTATGTGGTGACGATGACCTGCCCGGATGTGAACTCCTCGAGCGAGCGGCCGGTCCCGTGGTAGCGGTGTACAGGGACATTCGGAGCAAAACGGGCGAACTCCCGCTCCCAGTTGGCGAGCAGCGACGCCGGACAGACCACCAGCGTCGGTCCGTTCGCCCGGCGCAGGTGGAACGCGATGACCGTCAGGGTCTTGCCCAGGCCCATGTCATCGGCGAGCAGCGCCCCGAAGCCCAGCGCGGTGGTCCGGGCCAGCCACTCGACGGCTCTGCGCTGGTAGCCGCGCAGGATGACGTTGAGCCCCTCGGGCATATCGATCGGGTCCTGGCTACCCGCGTTTCGCAGCATACCGATGAGGTCGATGAGTCGTCCGGCGGCGGTGCATGGGACGTCCTGTCCGTCGACGGCCATCTGCCCGGTCAGGGCCGCGCCCAGCGCCTGGGCGGCCGTAAGTTCGCCGAGGTCGCGCTCGCTGGCGCGCCGCGCGGTGGCCGGATCGATCAGCACCCAGCGTTCGCGGAGCCGTACCAAGCCGTCCGCGGCCGCGGCCGCTGTCACTTCCGCTTCGGAGAGGGGGTCGTCCTCGAGGGTCAACTGCCAGTCCAGGTCGACGTCGCCGAGGCCGCTTAGCGTGGACGGGCTGGCGCTTGTTCGCGACCGCAGAACCACGCTTGCGCCGAGCCCCCGGACCAGATCGCCCGGCCACTCGACTGTGATGCCGTGCGCGGCGAGTTGCTCGCCCGCCAGGCCGAGTAGTTCCACGGCATCCTCGCCCCGGATCTCGCCGTCGCGGCGTATTCGCTCCAGCGGCGGCCAGCACCTCATCGCCCGGCGCAGAACCCGGTGTTCGGCGTGGCCGAGGTGGTCGGCGCGAAGCTCGGCTCGCAGGGTTGGCTTATCGTCCGCGGGCATGTGGATCCGTAGCGACATGGGTCCTGGCGGGGTGGGATCGGCCGTCTCGGCGCAGCGATCCGCCCATTCCGCGGCGTCGGTGCCCAGCACGCGAGCGGGGCCCGCGTAGGCCCCGTCGCCGACCACAAGCCGTGCCCCTGGCGTCCGGAGCACGGCATTAGCGACCGTGTCCAGGAAATCGGTCTGGTCGGCGTCGATGTCCGCCAGCCGCCAGCAATCACGGCCGTCAGCGTCTAGCGCCGGATAGACGCGCCGTGCGGAGATCGCTTCGAGGGCCGACCGGGTAGCCGAAGCCCAAGTCCGTACCGACGCGTGCAGCCGCTCCGTCGTCACGTCGAGTGCGGCCAGGACGGGCAATGCCACCATAAGCGGCACACCCCAGCTCGCCAGCGGTTCGGGGAGCTCATCACCGGTGGGATGGCTGATCCGGAATCGCCGGCTGGCCTCGAAGTCCAGGGCGCAGCCGACGCCCAGGAGCCGGCCGAGGATGCCCCGCGGGCTGCGTGCCTCCGCCGCCTCCGCCCTGGCCAGCCGCGCTGCGGCGGACTGCTCCGATGCCACCAGCTGTTCAAGCAGCCCGGCCGCGGCCGCCACCTTCGCCTCGTTCTTGTTGCGCCCGTCCGCGAGGTTGGCATAGCTCCCCGTCGCATGCATGCACGTAACCGTGCAGGTGAACACCGGCGCATGCGGCGGGCCGCTGGCCACCTGCTCGTAGCACAGCGCGGCGATGTCCCCGCGTTGCGCCCACTCGTTCAGCACGGCCACGGGGTGGCGTTGGGATAGGGGCGCCTCCGGAACCGCGGCGGCGGGGGGAGCCAGATCCTGGAGCAACGCCAGGGCCGCGCCCGCCCTCGCGGCCTTGGATCCGGCCGCGTGACACGGCTCGCCGACGACCAGTCCATCCGCCAGCGGCATGAAGGCCACCGCCGCATACTCCCCGGCCTCGATGTAGCGCACCGTGGGCCATGACCGGGCCTGGCTGTACATGGATAGCACTCCTCCGGCCGCCGTAGGAGCGCTGATCAACGCCTCCCAGGCGACGGCACGGGCTTCGGCCCATCCCTGCGGGTCGGCCTCGAAGAGCAGGAGATACAGCGACCGAACGGACAGCGCGCAGGCTGGTACGAACCTCAGGAGCTCTGGGTCGGGTTCGGGTTTGCCTACCTCATGGTCGAGCCACAGCTCCAGCTCGTTAGCGATCAATCGCGGTGCCGCCGTCCCGGCCGATGCCGAGGCGGTCGGCTCGCGATCAGGCTCGTGATCCGGCAGGGCGAGCCCGGTGAGCTCGGCCAGCAGCGACAGCGCCGCGGCTTGCCGCGCGGCCTTCTTGTTGCTGGCGTGCCGCTGCTTGCCATCGACGCGTGCGCCGTCCCGCTCCAGCGATGCCTGAGCGGTGAACATGCCGTTCGTTTCCGACTCGGTGACCCGCATGCCGGCGACACCGAGCCGCTGAACTTCGGTGCTCACGACAGAGACCGCCATCGCGGGGTCGCGGACGGCTGCTTGTAGCGCTCTGTCACGAACGTTCGCCCAAGCCTGGTGGTCACGCGCGGCAAAGAGGACCTGGTGCAGCTCCCGGGGTCCCGATTCCCCGGACGTGATCCTGCGCTCCGCATCCGCGATCATCGCCCGGTTAGCAATGCCGTCCAGGCACGCGCACCTCAATGCCGCGAAGAACTCGTCATCAGGCAGTGCCGCGAAGTCTGTAGCCGGGTCGGCCACCAGGCTCCGCAAGGCCCGCTGTGCGCGTTCCTTCTCGATGTCGGCGCGGGTCCGGCCTTTCGGCGGCGGCTGCTGCTGCGGTAGCGGCTTCGGCCGGGCCCGGGCCAGATCGGCAGGTGTGGGCATTCGAGGGGATTGCGGCGACACACGACTTGTCTACCATCCGTCTGTCCCGATCGCAGGGACGGCGCCCCGGCTGATCCCGAGGCGTACGCTCTTTTCACGCCGTGCCCTTAAATGCCAAGTCGCCGCGCACGGCGCGTTTCCGCGGAAACGTCTTAGGCAATTGCGTTAGGCATTTGCCAAACGTCTCCGCGGAAACGCCGCATCCGCCTGGGTCCGGTCCGTGACGGCCAGGGCGGCAGGGGCCAGCCATCTTACGTCGTCGACGATTGCGGCTGACCGTAATGCCCGCCCGCCCGGAATGCGGTGGCGATCTCCTCGCGGCTGGCGCCGCCAGACAGCAGGACGTGCAGGAGCAGCCGCGCCTTGAGCGGATCGAGGAATCCGGCGCCGATCAAGCCGCGGCTGAGCAGGTCCTGCTCTGAGCCCGGGAAGCCGTAGGTGGTGGTCAGCGCCGATCCGGCGCCGGTCCGGGAGGCGAACACTACTGGGATCTGGTCAGCGAGGGAGGCGAGGATGGGGACGGTAACGGCAGGTGCGTGCCCGGCACCGAACGCGGCGACGACGAGGCCGTCAAAGCGGCCGGCGGCGGCCCGCAGCAGCTCACCGTCGTCGCCCAGGGTGAGGACGATCAAGCCAGTGCGCACCGGCCTCGGCGGCCCGGCCATGGGTCGCACGGGCACCGTGAACCGGCCGGCGGGGCGGGTGAGCAGGCGCACCTGGCCTTCGACGATCCGGCCGATCGGCCCCGCCGAGGGCGAGGTGAACGCGACGACGCTGGTCGCATCGGTCTTGCGGGCATAGCGGGCGGCATGGATCTCGTCGGCGAACACCACCGCGCAGCCGAGATCGCGCATCTGCGGGCTGATCGCCGCCTGCATGGCCGCGAGAACGTTCGCCGGCCCGTCGGGCCCGGCCATGGCGGGGTTGCGCATCGCCCCCGTCACGACGATGGGCTCAGCGCCGGTGTGCAGCAGGTCGAGCAGGAACGCGGTCTCCTCGATCGTGTCGGTGCCCTGGATCACCACGACGCCGGCCGCGCCCGACGCCAGCTGCTTCCTGATGGCCGCGGCCAGGTCGAAGACGTCACCGATGGCCAGGGACGCCCCGGGCACCCGCCGGAAGTCGTGCACCTCGACCCCGGCGCCGAGGGTGGCCAGGCCGGGCACCCCGTCCAGGAGTTGCGGCCCGGTCAGGGCCGGGGCCACGCCGCCGGCCTCGCCCGGCGCCTTGGTCATCGCGATGGTGCCGCCGAGGGAGAACACCGCCACGTGGCCGGGAGACGGACGCGAGGCGGCCATTGAGCTTCCTCCGATATCCGAGCGTCGTGCCCTCAGCTGCTCTTCGCGATGCCGCTCTTCGCGATGAGCTTAGCGACGATCGCGACATGCTCGGGGGAGTGCATGCTGTCCCGCTCCGCGGCCAGCGCGGTCTCCATCACCGTGGCCATCGCCTGCTCCAGGTGCAGGTTCACGGCCCGTTTGGTGCCTCGTAGCGCCGCGGCGGGCAGCGCGGCCAGCCTGCGGGCGAGGTCCATCGCCTCGTCGAGCAGTTTGTCGCGCGGCACCACCCGGTTCGCCAGGCCCAGCCGAACGGCTTCCTCCCCGCTCACCCGCTCGCCGAGGAACAGCAATTCCTTGGCCCGGGCCAGCCCGACAATCAACGGCAGCACCATGGCGCCGCCATCCCCGGCGACCAGCCCCACCTGGACGTGCGGGTCGGCGAGGTAAGCTCCCTCGGCCATCAGCACCATGTCACTGAGCAGGGCCAGGCTGCAGCCCAGCCCGACGGCCGGGCCGTTCACCGCCGCGATTACCGGCACCGGGCAGCGCACCATGCCGGTGATGATGCTGCGGGCCTCCGCGATGTTCTGTTCCCGGAATGCCTCATCACGCTGCACCCGGGTCATCACGTGAAAATCCCCGCCCGCGCTGAACGCCCGTCCCCGGCCGGTCAGCACCACCGCCCGCACCTGGTCGTCCGCGGCGAGGCGATCCCAGACGCCCGCCAGCGCGGTGTGCAGCGCCTCGCTGGCGGCATTCAGCTGCTCCGGCTGGTTGAGTTCGATCAGCCGGATGGGACCGTCAGCGGTCACCACGAGCTCCGGCACCAAGTTGTCCATGGGATCAATATAGTTAAATTTTTTAAATCAATCAATGAGCCCGAACGGAGCTGGTACACGCCCCGGCAAGCAGCCGCCAGCATGGGGAGCGGTGCCGCCACGGCGGCGTGGTCAGCCGTTCCAACCCGGACCCGTGGTATCGCAGCGACGCCACCTATTTCGAGCGCCTCTACGGAGAGGCGCTGATCGACTTGAGCCCGGAGGAGGTGGCGGACGGCGTCCGGGCCAGATTCTGATCCGCGCTGGTGCCGTCTTAGGGGGTTGCGATCACGAACCTGCCGGGGACTTGAGGTCGTGCAGAATAAGGTCCCAGACCTCCGCGCCGGTCTCGTAGGGGGCGTAGAACGAGACGCGCTCGATCAGGTCGCCGAACCTGCGCTGGATCTCCGCCGCCACGTCGGCTGGTTCGGCCACCACCGCGAACGCCCGAAGCACCTCGTCAGAGATGAGCCCGCCCATGGCTTCCCACTTGTCCTCCCGGTCCGATTTCGACAGTGCGTTGAGCTCGTCGCCGAGTCCGGCCCAGCCGTGCAGGTCAAGCACTCCCCGGTAGGCCGGGGTGCTTCCGTAGAAGGCGATCTGCTGGCGGGTGCCGGCCACCGCGCGGGCCATCTCCGCTTCGGTGTCCCCGGTCGCGATCATCAGCAGCAAGCTGACCTCGGCGTCCGCCCGCGACCGCCCGGATGCGGCCAGGCCCCGGGAAAGCGCCGGGAGCGTCACCTCGCGCAGGTAGCGCTCGGTGCAGAACGCGTGCGCCAGCAGGCCGTCGGCGACCTCGCCGGCCACCGTGGTCATGGCCTCGCCCACCGCGGCGAGGAAGACGGCAGGCGGACCGCTAGCCAAGGGCGGCGGCGAGAAGAACGGGGTCATCAGCGTGTGCTGGTAGAAGTCACCGCGGAAGCTCAGTTTCGTCCCGTCGTTCCACGCCGACCATATCGCCCGCAGGGCCATGATGAACTCCCGCATGCGCGGTGCGGGATGACTCCAGGGCATGGAGAACCGCCGCTCGACGTGCGGTTTGACCTGGCTGCCCAGGCCGAGAATGAACCGGCCGCCCGAATATGCCTGCAGGTCATGCGCGGTGTAAGCGAGCTGCATGGGGGAGCGGGCGAAGGCCACCGCGATGGCCGTGCCGACCGCCATCCGCTCGGTGTGCTCGGCGGCCAGCACCAGGGGCAGGAAGGGGTCATGCGCGGACTCCGACGACCACAGACCGTCATAGCCGGCCTTCTCGTGCCGCCGGGCCTCGTCGACCACCGCGGTGGTCTGCCAGGCCCCGAGCTTGCCGTCGACCTTCATCGGTTCCTCCGAGATGCCCGGGCCAATCAGCCAGCAAACTTGGCGTTTGGTCGCTAACGTAGGATAATGAATTAACTATATCAGGCGCATCCTCAGGGGGGCAGGCGTTGGACTTCGGCCTTACCGACGAGCAGGAGATGCTCCGTGCCACGGCACGCGAGTTCGTCACCGACGTCTGCCCAGCGGAGAGAGCCAAGGAGTGGGACGAGGAGTCGGCGGTTCCGCCTGAACTGTTCAAGGGCCTGGCCGACCTGGGCTGGTTCGCGCTGCCCTTCGCCGAGGAGGATGGCGGGGACGGCGGCGGCCCGGTCGAGCTGATCCTGATCGCCGAGGAACTCGGCCGGGCCAGCTTCGACGTGGCCATGTGCTACATCGGCGTCCTCATCCCGGGGATCACCGTGTTCCACTGGGGCAGCGACGCCCAGCGGGCGTTCATCCGGGAGCAGGTCATGACGGGCCGGCAGCGGCTCGCGGTGGCGGTCAGCGAGCCGGACAGCGGTTCTGACGCGGCTGCGCTGCGCACGACGGCCTTGGACCGAGGCGACTACTTCCTGGTCAACGGCCAGAAGATGTGGTGTACCGGCGCGGGCCTCCCGGATACCACGATCGCCACCTACGTCCGCACGGGCCCCCGCGAGCCCAAGCACGAGGGGATCAGCCTGCTCCTGATCGACCCGCAGGCCGACGGGGTGGAGGTACGGCGGACGCCGACCCTGGCCCGGCACATCCTGGGGACCAACGAGGTGTACCTGTCCGACGTGGTGGTGCCGCGGGAGAACCTGGTGGGCCCCCAGGACCAGGGGTGGTCGGTGTTGCTGTCCAACATCGAGCTTGAGAAGGTGATCATCACCGGCGGCTATCTCGGCGCCGCCCAGGCGACCCTGGACGAGATGCTCGCGTTCGCCAAGGCGCGGCACGCGTTCGGCCGCCCGGTCGGTACCTTCCAGGCGCTGGCTCACGCCATGGCCGACCTCCAGGTGGAAATCGACTCGGCACGGCTGCTGGCCTACCGGGCGGCATGGCTTCTCGCCCAGGGCCAGCCATGCGGCCGGGAAGGCTCGATGGCCAAACTCAAGGGCTCGGAAACGTACGTCGCAGCCGCGCGGCTCGGCATGCAGGTGTGCGCCGGGCACGGCTTCTCCACCGAGAGCATCATGAGCTTCCGCTACCGTGAGTCGATCGTGGCCACGATCTCCGGCGGCACCAGCCAGATCCAGCGCAACGGCATCGCCCGCAGCATGGGCCTGCGGACCTACTAAGGGAACCGCGCCGCATCCCCATTCGGCGCTTCCGCGCGACGCTGGTATTCGTCCCTACTTTCGAACCACCCTACCGTCGCCGCCATTGAGGCGATTTCATGATCGCGAAGGGTTTGGTACTCTATGTACGCGTCGGACAACAAGTTGTGGCTTCTGGCGGCGAGTCGGCCGGAC
>Ga0070708_100000775_pt1 | contig 24008 bp, 22 predicted proteins | sample KBSK5503metaG_FD_65469 | JGI IMG/M metagenome (GOLD analysis project Ga0070708, IMG submission 65469) | Corn, switchgrass and miscanthus rhizosphere microbial communities from Kellogg Biological Station, Michigan, USA - KBS K5-50-3 metaG | ecosystem: Host-associated > Plants > Roots >... | reverse complement strand
AGACCGAGCACCAGCCCGGCTCCTTTGGACTGCTCAAAAAGGAAAGTGAGAGATGCCAGTGATCCCGTTGCGAATGCCCACTTCCAGTCGGGAGACTCCAGCCATCGGACCGCGCAGTAAACCGCCAGGCACGCCCACAGCGTGCTGTCCCAGTTGTGCAGAACCTCAAAGCGATAAGGCAGGGTGGTGAGCGTCACTAGCCCGGCGACAAAAAGCGCGCTCCCACGCGAGCATACCCGGCGCGCCAGTAAGTAAGCGATAGTGGAATATATACCGCCAAAGAAAACCAGCGCGGTTCGTGTCGCCAGGAACGAGCTTCCGAAAACTTTGAACAGAAGCGCCAGAAAGTAGTAGGACCCAGGAGTGAAAAAGGAAAAGAAATCCCGGTAGAGCACCTCCCCGCGCAGGATGCGCTGCGCACCTTGCAGGACGATGCCTTCGTCTGGTTCCATGGAGGTGTAGCGACGAAAAAGCCACAGGTAAGCGAGCGTCACCGCGAATACAACAGCCGCAATCGCTCGGTCGGTGGGATCCAGTTCCGACCGCACCAGGCTCCTGGACGAAGCTTTCTCCTCCTCGCCCGCCCGCGAGTCCTTCAGTACCTGGCCTCCCGCCGTAATTTCGGCAACCTTCTCCACCCCTGCATTCTGCCTCATCTCTATCCCGCGTGCGCTGAAATGCATCGCCGGAGGTTAGGCCGCTGATTCCGTCGTTGTTCCCCCCTGGCGTCGGAGGAATCACGCTTGGTCATTTCAGAGCTTTTTCTGTGCAAGTTTGTGTCCATCTGTTCACACAGGCATGTGGACGTCGCCCGCTGCCTCACCCCCACCTCCTCTTAAGTTGTAGCTACAAAAGATGGATAGAAACGCCTGCGACGGGAGCGGCGATGCCTCAAGTGGCAGCGCAACTGCAGCATCCTTCCAGGCCTGCGGTCGGTTCATCCCGCAAAACCAGGCCCGGAACCCACGACTAAAAGGGGCCCCGGAGCTTATGATGTCTCCCAAATCCTCAGCGACTCATATGGACGCGCCTGGACCTACCGTCGCCACTGCCTCCCTCAGTGCCCCGGAAATTTCCGTCGTGATTCCTTGCCTTAACGAAGCCCGCTCTATCGGTATTTGCGTGGACAAGGCATTGGCGGCGTTTCGGGAAATGGGAATTCGCGGTGAAGTTGTAGTCGCCGACAATGGCTCGACCGATGGCTCGATAGAAATCGCGGAGAACCTCGGTGCCCGCGTTGTACATGTTGCGACCAGAGGCTACGGCAATGCCTTGCGGAAGGGAATCGAAGAAGCCAAAGGCGAGTTCATCATCATGGGCGATGCCGACGACAGCTACGATTTCTCGCAAGTGCCGGGCTTCGTCGCTAAGTGGCGCGAAGGGTCCGACTTGGTATTAGGCAACCGGTTTGAGGGAGGAATCAAGCCCGGCGCCATGCCCTGGCTTCACAAATACCTAGGCAATCCTGCTCTGACCGCGATCCTGAATTCATTTTTCCGCGCCGGCGTCGGTGATGCCTACTGCGGCATGCGGGGATTTACCAAACGAGTTTATGAGCGAGTCGATCCGCGGACCACGGGAATGGAGTTCGCTCTCGAGTTGGTCATCAAGGCTGCCAAGCTGGGTGTAAAAGTCGCGGAAATTCCGGTCACACTCTGGCCCGACAAAAGAGGCCGCCAACCTCATCTGCGGACGTTCCAGGACGGCTGGCGGAGTCTGCGCTTCATGCTCCTTTTCGCGCCGAACTGGCTCTTCCTGCTTCCCGGAGTCTCGCTGCTAGGGGTTGGCGTGGGGCTGGTTTTTTGGCTCTTTCCCGGGCCGCGCCACCTGGGGCGCATCACGATTGACGTGCACACCATGCTGTTTGGCATGATGTTCGCTTTGTTAGGAGCACAAATTGTCTCTATTGGTTTGTTCGCGAAAGTGTTCAGCTATGCTGAGAAATTCTCGCAAAATCAACGCTCACTGGAGCGATGGCTGCGCCGCGTCAAACTGGAGGACGGGCTTGTAGTCGGAGGGGGTCTGGCCCTGGGCGGTGCCGGGGGCGCTTTCTGGCTTTTGTGGAAGTGGGCTGTCAGCGACTTTGGTCCCTTCGATCAGATCCGTTCTGTCATCTTCTTCTCTCTATGGTTCTTCCTCGGTGTGCAGACCATCTTCTCGTCATTTTTCATCAGTATGTTAGGTATCAGCCGCGGGACTTATATTGGCGATTACGACATCAAGAAAGCACTGACCAAATGACCACGCCGATTCACTTCGACGATTATGCGCAAGCCTATGACGCCGCCCTTAATCAAGGTCTTGCAGCAACCGGAGAAGCAAAAGACTACTTCGCCCGGGGTCGTATTCAGTGGCTTTCCCGTTGCCTGCAACAGCTTTCGGAGCAGCCCAGGCTGCTCATGGACTACGGTTGCGGCGATGGCTCCTCTTCGGAGTTTTTGTTGGGTATGATCAGAGCAGACTTCCTCTTAGGAGTTGATACTTCGGATAAATCGCTTGAGCTAGCAAATCGTAATTATGGAGGCGAGCGCTTGTCGTTCCGTCCCATCGCGAAATATGAGCCCAGAGAGGAATTGGACTTGGTTTACTGCAATGGAGTCTTCCACCACATTCCGCTGGTAGAGCGTGCTTCGGCAACGGAATATATCTGGCGCTCGCTGCGTCCGGGCGGCATCTTTTCTCTGTGGGAAAACAATCCCTGGAACCCTGGCACTCGTTATGTGATGTCGCGGATTCCTTTCGATCGCCAGGCCATCACGCTTACGCCTCCCGAAGCAGCGAGACTATTGCAAGATGGCGGCTTTGAAGTCTTGCGCCGGGATTCGCTTTTTTACTTTCCCAAGCAACTGAGATGGCTGCGCTGGATCGAGCCTCATCTCTCCCAATTACCGCTGGGTGGGCAGTACCAGGTATTATGTCGCAAGTCTGAGAAGCCATCACCAATCGCTTGAAATTCATTTGCTGGTTTCCCAAGGCTCTAAGGTCGCGTTGCTTCAACTTGCTTTGTCGGATACGGTGAGATTTGCGGCGGAATCTTATCCGGCTCAACCAGCCAGACTTGCCGATCTTTGAAATGGTCGATCAGTTCCTGATTTTGCTGCGCGCCCATATCATTGGCCCAAATCACTTTCTGGCGGTCGATATTCGCAAGATTTTGTACCCAGTCCACCGGTTCGAGATGATCGTGCGGGTACCGAACTAAGGCAAGCTGAAATCCCGACCTCGACTCGAGCGCAGCCTGGACTCGTTCGCGGCTGAACTGGTCGAATAGATGGGGTGAGCACCAGGTAAGCGGCACCATTTGCGGCAGCGGTACGCCAGGTAGTGGGGCGACCGCACGTATTAAGAGCATCAGAAAACAGATCACCGGTGCGGCTCTGACGATCGCTAGGCCCGTGCCTTTGCCGCGCCAACGCCACCGCCGGATGCACTGCATGGCCGCCAGGAGCAATGCATAGATTACGCAACTGAGAGCTGCGGCGTAGGTGGGGCCGTAATATGTCGGCAACAGAAGGCCGAAAGCCGAGACCGAAAATACTGTTAAGAGAAGCCTAACATTGAGCATGCGCCGTCTGGATCCAGCTGCCAGCACGAGGAATGGAAGCGTCAGAGCTGGGCCAAGAAAGAACAGGTAGAACTGTATGACCCGCGTGATGCTGGAGATGACAAAGTGCGAGCGCGCGAGTTTGTGTTCGTCCATCTCCCCGCCGAAAAACACCGCTCGCATCTCCGTATGGGGTACGGTTCGTGGAGACTGCCACGGGAAGAGCGGAACCGGGTCCTGAGTTTGCAGATTTACTTGATATGGAGTACGAAATGGGCTGCCGGTAGTGCGCCAGAAATAATAGAGCATCGCCGCGAAGGCCACGGCCAGAACAAGCGCCGACGGGACCAGGACACGGGTAGCAATGCGTCGGGTGCCTGATCTGTAGCTCTTCCAGATCCATACCAGCAACGCCGTAACGATCGGCAAGCTGAATATCAAGCCCTCGAAGGGGCGGCTGCTAGCAAGCAGCGCCAGGCCGAAACCCATTAGCAGGGAATCACCGACCCGCTGCCAGCGCTTGATGCGCGGCAGCGCGCCTAAAACCAATGCTCCCCCAATCGCTGGCAGTGCGCCCCCGAAATAACTATTTGCCCAATAGCTAAATGTGCCGAGTCGAATCAGGGCGAGCAGCGCGCCAAGAAGCGCCCAAAATGCAGGAAACCAGCCTTGCAGCATCCAGCAAATTACTGCGCACATGATGCCGACACTAAGCCACACACCCCAGAACGGGTGGCCGAAGACTATTTGGCCGAATGCGAGAGGAACACCCTGCCCAGGAAAATATTTCGAAACATAAGTCGGCTGTTGGTTTACGGCAGGCGCCTCCAAGTGAATCCACATCGGATGCGTGGGGTTTGTCAAGCGTCCGTGCGCGAAGGTATCGGACATCAGCAAATAGCTGAACTCATCGGGAATGGTAGGTTGCGGGATCGGTTCTATCGGCAGTAGCGCCGCACGCAGCACAAGGGCCGTGACTCCGACGAAGACAACTGAAAGAACGCGATGCCCGCTGAGTTGCGAGAAACGCCGCTCCAGCTTCTCGAACCAGCGCGATCCGAGAGCGGGGTAGACGAAGGCGATCAACAACGACAGCAGGACGAAGCCGGTTTCAATCAGCAGCATTGCTATCGAGCTCCGTCAGCTGGGATTCTAAGATCGGCGTCGTGTAGGGCGATACTTTCGGCCGAGTCTCATCAGGCTCGGCGAGCCAAACCTGGCGATCACTGTAATACTTTAGCAGTTCTTGGTTCTGCTCCGGCCCCATGTCTCGAGCCCAAATCACTTTCGCCTTCCCGCCTTCGGCGCAGTCAGCCTCCACGCCGCGAACAGCAGCCTGAGTCAGAACGACGGCAATCTCGTAACGTCGTTCCTCACAGTCTCGAACAACGATTACGTGATGTGCGCGGCAGCAGCGAACACGCTCCCCACGACAAGGGTGCCACCGTCCGCCACTTCATCAGGCTGGACGCTCCTCGTTGACCTCGGGGGGCAGGCGGTATTCGGGCGAAAAGTGGCTTACCGGTGACTCTACCTCGGTGACGATCGCGCCGCAGAACGGAACGAGCAGCTGGGACGTCTCCGGTTGCGTGAGCTACACTGGAAGTGGACACTACCACTCCGATAGATGGGGCGTCGAATAGTTTTCTGGCTGACTATGCTGCGATCACGCCGAGCACTAACCATGCCCGCGCCCCGTCAACCTCTCCGGCTTTTACCCATCACCGGCTGGTGTGTTTCTATTTCGATTACAACTCAGGCGGCACACCATCACCCTCCCCGGCGCGTTGACCTCGCGGGTCATTGACACGAACGGGCCGACGATTCGAATCGGGGATGTAGCTTCAGCTTCAGGGGCAGGCAACCTATGCTGGCAGCAATCGGCAGGCCGCGGCCCAGATTCTGCTGAAAGCCGCTAGCGGCGGCTCACCAGCAGTAACAGTAGTGCAGCCGACTTTAGGAGGAATCAAGACCAACAGCACCAGTGGCACCAGCTTCGCCGCTCTTTATCCACTTGATGGGGACTTAATCGTAATCACTGGATTCGGCAGTGGAGCGGGCTGGCCCGTCTCTGGTTACACAAGGTACTTGCTACGACCGATCTAGATGTATTCACGAAAGTATGGCACACGGGAGACGCCCTGACTTACTCCGCGAGCGGGGGCGCCACAAACCATGACGAGAGCGTCGCCATCGTCCGCAATTACAACCCGACCGGAGTCACGCTGGTTTCACCAACCGTGGACACCAGCAACACGGCGATTCCCGTAGGCAGCGGTACGACAATAAGCTCACCCTCGATCGCGACTTGGCGGGCACGAGCGAACTACTGCTCGTGATTTACTTGGCTGGCGTCAACCCAACCGCGAACACTGCGACCTGGATGATTCCAGGCGGGCTTGGCTACGTTTTGAGTTACAACGCCAACAGCGTCATCTCCAGTGGCGAAGGCTATTTGCAGGCACCGTCCAATCCCACGGGAAATTTCACCGGCACGCTTAGTTCGGCTAGCAATCTCGGATCTGGCACAGTGACGTTCAAAATTGCCGCGGCTGCTTCACCGTCATGGAATCGGAAGAAGGGCGTGTTCTGAACGGCGGCGCCAGCAATCCGGGGTGTACTGAGACGCTAGTGCTTGTCGGCTTTTCAAGCACGCTCCCAACAAGCATCGCCATCACCCGGTACCCCTCAGCATTCGGATGCACGCCATCAGGAGAGAAATCTTTCTTCAGCAGTCCGCGTTCATCGACCATCGCGGAAAAGTAATCCAGGTAGGTGAGGCGATTGAGCTCACAATATTGCTTCAACCAGGTATTTAGCGCCGTGATTTTTCTCATCGGGCGAAAGGTAAGGGCGGAATCGAAGGTGTAGTTGTGAACGGGAAGTAAAGAAGCAAAGACTACCTTGATTCGGTTCGCACTTGAGAGTTCGGCGAGTGCGCGGTAATTGGCCTCGATTTCAGGCTCTCCCATATGTCTAGCAATATCGTTCGTCCCGGCCAAAATCACAACTGTTTCAGGCTGTAAGCTCACCACATCTTGCTCGAAGCGGAGCAACATCTGGGAAGTAGTTTGACCGGCAATGCCACGATTAACGTAGGGCCTGCCTGGAAAATACTTTGTCAAGTCCCAGAACGAGGTAATGGAATCGCCAAGAAAAACGACGCGATGCGGCTGCGCATTTAAGCTCTTGTTCGCATCCTGATAGTGGCTCAATTGGGCGAACTCGTCCCGCCACGGCATCTGATGAGCTAACCAGAGGTAGAAACCGAACAGTATCGCTGCTCCACAAACGCAGAGACGAAACACTCTCATTCAACCATTTTCCTCGGCGATCCCGGCTAGCGTTGGGATTCGCGGGACAAAAGGAATTTTATTTACTTGTCCATTGATAGTGCGGGAGTGGAAGTAGCGATCACGAACTTTCAGCATGGGAACCTCGATCAGCTTCGCCATCGCAATTCCGACCGCGCAGGACACGGCGACATACAGGACAAACCAGAACAGCGACGGATCCACGCTTTCAAAGAAAGTCGCAACTGGCCAGTGCCATAGATAAATCGAGTAGCTGTAAAAGCCAATCTTCGCAACCGGTTTCAACTTTCCAAGCCACGATGAATTGATGCCCCACACCAGAATGCAGCCGAAGCCGAGCGAACGCAGCAGCAGCATCCAGGTCGCAGCGAACGGTGATTTCCAATCATAAACGAATGAAGGCCAAAGCAGCGGAAAGGCGAGCAGCAACAGCCGAGCGCCGTAAGTCACACGCAGCCGGTTCGGATAAAAATGGTAGAACCAGGCCAGCGCGACGCCCAGGAACAGCGCGTCCGCTCTCGCATGTGACCAATTAGTAGAGCTGGTTCCACCATGGAAGCGCACGGCAAGACACGCGAACGCTATCAGCGGATAGGAATAGGGAATCCAGGAAAAATCATTTTGCGGCTTCATCTTCAAGGACAGGATCAGCAAAAGCGGCAGGGCTAAGTAGAAGTGCTCCTCAATCGCAAGTGACCAGGCGTGGCCCCAGAAGTGGGGTAGATACGATTGCAGGAAAACGAAGTCGGCCAGGCGGAGGCGATGAACCGTGAAGGGCAAGAGCAGTAAGAGGAACACATAGTACGCGGGATAGATTTTGAAGCCGCGCCGGATAAAGAACCGCTTCAAATCAATGCGCCCATAGAGCTTGTATTCCGCGAACAACAATCCCGCAATAAGGAACCCCGAGAGCGTGAAAAACAGATCAACACCCATGAGGCCGAATCGATGCCACGCATGGAAGTAGTCAGGTCCATGACGTCCGAGCACCAGCAGGATGGCTACTCCGCGCAGCACATCGAGCGATTGGTTGCGGGATTTCAGATCAGTCATTGCCGAACCGGCAGACTCGCGGACTTTCACTTTCGCTTAGTCGACCAGGCCTTCTTTTTGCCAGAAGCCTTGATCATAATCCCAGCTGGCTCCGAAGCCGTTTTTGTAGACCTGTGGGACCTCAGAGAGAGGCGCTCCGAGTTTTCGTGACACGTCGTGCTTGACCCTTTCCCAATCCTCGTTTGGAACCAGCACCTTGATCGAGATCAACTTTCGATCCTCAAACAGAAACACTTGGCCGTCACCCTTGGCGGAGCCGAGAAAGCCAGCATGGAGTTTTACGCGACCGACAGATCCGCGCTTCCCTTCGCATAGTTTTCCATGTTTTTTGTAATCGGATTGAAGTTTTCCCTCTTTCCCCGATGAGTTATCTGCAAAATCCGAGAGCGGTTCACCGATGTAAGCGCGGCGAAATTTGATGGGCTCCTGGGCGAATGCAGCCGAGGCCAGGAGCAGCACAGCTAGTCTTTTCACGAGGGACTCCAAGTCGGAGGGAAGGGCCACTACTCTCCCACATCTTCAGCGCCAGCGCAACGTTAACCAGTCTCGAAACAGTGCAAACCGTTGGTCCCAGACGCTAACAAGCTCTAAACAATGAACATATTGACAGCCGTCGAAACCTGTCACAAATATAGGGATCGGGCGACTCGCAGCGAGAGACATGGGCGAATAGCGTTGTGGGCGCCGACGTACGATTCTTTCTCGGCAACAGCGGCCACCCCTTGGTTCATCCTGACGAGGTGTTCCTTAGTGTGGACGACGGCTACAAAGGCCTTCCAGCGAAGACGCAAGCCATCGGCCGGCATGCTCTCCAGCAATCTTACGAATGGCTTTTCAGCACTGACGACGATTCCTATGTGCAGATCGAGCGGCTCCTCAAGAGTGTCCCTCGCGGGCTATGACTATGCCGGCCGGGTGCGCGGCCCGAGCGGAATTTTCCCTGCGCCTTATTGTTCAGCCTTCGGCTACTGGCTGAGCATGAAGGCGATGAAGGCCATCGCAGACGCCCCACTGAATGGCGACGACTGCGAAGACCGCTGAGTGGTGGAATGCCTTGCTCAAGGCCGGGATCGCGCCGCGGCATGATTCGCGCATCCGTGTGGTGAGCTCACAACGCAATGCGCGATGTGGCCCCGAGGGTCCGCGACAAGGTAATGACATCATCGCCGTCAGCGAATTCACTCCCGACATGATGAAAGAGGTTCACCGGCAGTGGCTTGAAGTTCCCTCCGGCATCAAAGACAGGCGGATTCACGGTGGCAAGCTCTCGCGGGTCTCCATTCTGGTCAAGAGTTTTTTGCGAGACGGCTACCTGTTTCGCTGCCTCGCAGGGATCGGCAGCACAGCGGCGCGTAGGGCCAAGGCGAGAAAACCGCAAAGCAGAAAACCCATTCGGCGTCTTCGCGCAGTCAAAGCGAGCACTTGTTCCGCCCGGCTGAACCACTTCGACCCCAACCAGGGATAGATTAACGCCACCAACAGCGCGCTCGAGACGGCCAGCGTCTCAATTGCCGTGGTCGAGAGCATTCAGTTATCGGCCTCTGGTATTAGTTAGTGAATTTTTGTGTTCTTGAGTTTCGACTGCACCTGAACTTGGGCATGAAGAGCACGAGTAGGCGGTGAGCCGAGGAGGTTTTTCATCCGCCTCCAGCAGCCACACGCGCCGGTCTTTGTAATAGTCAATCAGCTCCTGGTTCTTTGCGGCACCCATGTCGCGTGCCCACACCACCTTGGAGCCATCAATATCCGCCTCGTTATATACCCACTCCTCGAGAGCCTCATGGTCGGGTTTGTAGCGCACGATCACCAATTGCTTCTCCTGTTTTTTTTCGAGGACACCCAGCACGCGGGCGCGATCGAGATTATGGAAATCCGTGGAATACCAGGTGTGGATGACAGTCGGAGGAAGGGAAATATGAAGCAGCGGAGCGGCCGCCCGTAGCGGCAGAAGCGCGAAACAGATCACCGGCACGGCGCGGACAAGGAACCTGCCCGTGGGCCGTCCATTTGGGCGCCACAGGCGCATGGCACGCATTGCCTGCAGCACTAGGGCGTAGACTGCCGCCGTCAGGGCTGCGGAGTAGTGGGCCGGTGGGAGGTAAATCGGCAATGCTAGGCCGACAAAAGTTGTGCCGCAAACCAGCAGCAGGAATCGTGACTTGCGGCTCATCGGCCAGCGGAATCTGCCGCGTGACTTGATGGCAAACCAGGCAAGAAACGGAAGCGTCAGCGCCGGACCGAGGAAAAAAAGCGAGAAAGGCACGGGCTTCAACAACAATGTCCGGAGGGGATGAAGGTGCGCCAGTCTGTATTGGCCGGCCACCGGAGCGCCCTGATAAAACTCGCGCATCACCTCGTGGTTGTATTTCGCGCTCGGGTCCAACCTTTGCCAAGGAAAATAAACCAGGTGGTACGTCGCGATATTGACTTGATAGGGAATGCGAAAAGGGCTGCCGGTCACCCGCCAAAAGTAATAACCCATGGCGCAGAAGGTGATCGCCAGTAGCAGGCCGAGGGGCAGGACCACGCCTCGCGGGGAGATCTGGAGGGACGGGCTCTTCATTTCCGGCTTCTTCATCCAAACCAACAGAGTGACCGCGATAGGAATGCAGAAGAACAGACTCTCGTACGGCCGAGTGTTAGCCAGCAGAGCCAGGCCGACAGCCATCGCCGCGGCGTCACGCACGCGCTGGTGGTGCTTGATTCTGGGTAGCGCTCCCAGTACCAAGGCGCCACCAATGGCCGCGACTGCTCCTCCGAAATACGTGTTAGCCCAATAACTGAAGAGTGCAAGTCGTATCACTGCAAGGAAACCTCCGAGCAGCGCCCATCCGGGTGGCAACCAGGCTTGCAGCATCCAGCAGATCGCAGCGCACATTAAGCCGACACTCAGCCACACGCCCCAGAAAGGATGCCCGCCGAACACCTGGCCGGCGGCCAGGAAGAAACCCTGGCCGGGATAATACATGGAGGCGTACGTGGGCTTCTGATTGACGTGAAAAGTCTCGAAGTGAATCCACATGGGATGGGTGGGATTGGTCAGGCGGCCGTGAGCAAACGTGTCCGCCACCAGGAGGTGGCTGAACTCGTCATGAATCGCAGGTTCAGGAATGGACAAAATGGGTAACAAAGCCGCGCGCGCGCCTAACGCCAGCAGCCCGACGGAAACTACCGCGATAATGCGGCGGCGGGCGAAGCGGCCAAATCGCCGCTCCCATTTATCGAACCACTTTGCCCCGAGCTCGGGCGCGACATACGCGAGCGCGACTGCGATTGCAGTCAGGCAGATCTCGAGGGCTAGCAGCATGTTGCGCGCGCCAAGTGGGATTTGTTTTGGGCAAAGGTCATGGCGGGTCGCACCGTAGCTTCGGCGGTTAGCCGCCGCCCAGGTGTTCGAATTGACGGTGCAACCAATCGCCGGCGGATTGTGTCATGTGCGAAGTCCAATGGAAATCCCACTCGTAGCCCTTCTGCCAGGCGTTCGGGAGATACCAGACGTGTTGCGCTTTACGCCAGTAACGAACCCGGGTCGCGGGGTCCTCCGGGGCTACGCTCGCGCCTGCGCTCGCCAGGCTGAAATCAGCAGGCGGATCGGACGGCAGACTATAACCGTAGCCGTATTTCCACTGAATGTCATTGACCAGAGACATCCAGTATGCCTGGGCGATTCTTTCTTCTGTGCTTCGCCTTTGGGGAGCCGGGGCCGCATCCGAGAACTCCGCCGGCATATCCGAGCGCAGCCGGAATCTGGGCTGATACGACGCGTAGGTGAACAATCCAATGGCCAGTACCGGGACCAACAGCCAATCAACTTTTTGTCTTTTAAACAACATGGACGACTACTTCCCGAACCCACCAGCAACCGCTGCTGCAGCGGCGCTTCCCAGTTTATGAATGCCAGGCTATGAACGCCTGGCTATGGATGCGCCGCCTGTGCCGCCGCGCCAGGGGATGCTCCATCCACTCGTTCCAGCAGTACACTCAACTCATCACCGTAAATTTCCTTCCATTCCGGATCATGCTCAAGCACATACGTAAGAGGTTCATCGTGCGGAAACAGCACGTAACGGATTTTATACTTATCCAGAATGGGCTTTGGTTGTTTGAGCGACAGCAAATCGAGGTAATCCTGGAGAACGCCAGCATACTCGAAAATATCCACCCGGCTGTCGAGGAAGGTTTTTACGTTTCGGTCATTCAGTTCAAGGTAACCGCCCCACAGATAAAAATTCAACATGGGGCCGGCGGGCGGATGAGCTTTCAGGAAGGGGAGAACCTTGGTGGGGTACTGCCCGGCGACGGTACGCTGCAACTGGGCTGTTGATGGCCAGTAGTAGGCCATACCGGCGATCATCAAGCAAATCGCCAGAGCGTTGATCACTGGCGTATCCACTTCTGGACGATAGCGCGGTACGAAGTCCAGAAGTTTGGCCAGCAGGGGCGCCGCCACGATGGCAAGCAGGAACAGAAAGCGGATGTACGTGAGGCCGCTGTACAGGGCAAACAGAAGCAGGGTCACTTCCAGCAGAGTCCAGTGCCGGCGGCGCAACAATGCGGCCAGAAGTAAAGTGAGCAGCAGAACCAAAACCAGTTTGCCGCGCAGGTCGTGGAAGTCCACTGACACCCATTCCGCCACATGCGAAATATTCAGCTTCTGGCGGAAGGCAAGATCGAAGGGGTAAAACACCAACCGCGCACCGAACGGGTTCACAAAGAGCGCAGCCACACTGGCCAGGCCCGTCATGACAAGCTTGCGAATCTGTGAGCGAGACCAGGGCTCTGCGTCGACCAGACCCCGTCCTTTTTTCAGCAGGCCAGCGGCTGCGATGATGGAAAAAACGATCAGGCCCAAAGACCAAGACCCGTGAGTATTGATCCACAAACAGAACAGCGGCGGAACCAGCCACAAAGGCGCGTGTCCCTTGCGGCGAAAGCGCTGGAGAATAATCAGCAGAATGACCAGATAGGCATAACCGAACAAGATGGTGCGGGGCCCGTAAGAAACCTTGGCCAGAAATGTGCAGAAGCAGCAAGCCGCGATGGAAGCCTTGAAATGTCCACTTTCCTGGTAGCAGAGATATAACAGGCCCAGAAAAATAAATTCGATCACCACCAAGGTTGTGACGTTTACACCTGCCAGTCCCCAGGCTCGCCAGGCCAGGTAGTAGGGAACTTCTGCCAGCCACTCGTGATTGATCCAAGGAGTGCCGGCTACGGTAAAGGAGTAGAGATCAAGGCGAGGGAGTTGATGATTCTGGAAAAGATATTCGGCGTTGCGCAGGTGCCACCAGATATCAGGGTCGGCGACAGTTCCCTTGGACATGATGAATTGCAAGGTGACCAGGAGAAAGGTCAGCATCGTCAGAAAGGAAAACGCGAGTTGAAGCCGGCGGCTAAATCCGGCCTGGCTCCACTTCTGTTGCAGTTCGCCTGTAGTTAGGTTGATGTGCTCTACCTCAGTTTCCGCCGAACCAGCCTTCGGACTGCCGATTTGTTCTGTAGATTGCCGCGCACCGGTCCCGGTAGGCTGCCGCAATCGCGCTGCCAACGACCTTATCCCCGCCCTGGGCAGCAAGCTTAAGTAGAAATCCGCTGCATGTTCCTGAGCGAGAAGCGATTTTCGGCCCGCCCGTAAGCCTAGCGATACAAACGGGCCGGGGAGTAAAGTACCACTTTCTCCCCCAGACCGTTATCGACTGTGGTCAGGCTCCGGACTGGTATGCGGACTGTGACGGCTTGCGCCGGGAGTGTGCTTTCAGCAATAGTGCACATTTTTTCACTTCCGGGATACCATCTGTGACGATAATTTCCACAGCCTAAAGCAGTTATTTGTTGACCTTCTGGCCCGCCATTTGCGATAGTAAGGACGGGTGTTGGTGACCCCCGCGACCTCCTCCCAGTCACCACCTGAATGCGTTCTTGCTAGCAGGTCGGAAAATTCAAGGAAAAGAAGAGGTAGTTGGGTGCCAGAATCAAGCTATAGCAGGCACATCCTTCTGGTCGACCCCGACGAGGTGTTTGGCCAGGTGCTCCAGCAAGTTTTGGGGACGGGTTACCGGCTTCGGCAGGTCTCGACCATTGAGACCGGAATCAGCTTGCTGGATGCGAGCGAAGTGGATGTAGCCTTGCTGAATCTGGATTTGCGGAAAGGCAATTCCTCAGCGGAAGATCCTCTCGCATTGGTGAGACTCGCTTCCGAACGAGACCTGGCTTCGCCGGTGATTGCCTATGGCTGGGACACACGACGGAAGAAGGCGATTGAAGCCTTTCAACATGGCGCGGTTGATTTTCTGGAGCAGCCACTGGATGTGCAGGCGCTGAAGTTCGCTCTGGACGCGGCGTACCGGCGCGCTACTCTGACGCGCGAGCTGGGCGCCGTTCAGAAACTGCTGGCCTCGTCGCATGTGGAAGGGTTGCTGGGCAACAGCAAGGCGATGGCGCGGGTCAATGAAGTGATCCGCAAGGTGGCCGGGGTTTTCACCAACGTGCTCATCACGGGTGAGAGCGGCACCGGAAAAGGTGTGGTGGCGCGCGCCATCCACAACCTGAGCCCACGCGCCAAAAAACCGTTTGTGGCTTTCTCCGCGTGCGCGCTTCCCGAGTCTTTGATTGAAGACGAGCTTTTCGGCCACGAAAAAGGCGCCTTCACCGGCGCCATCCAGTCCCGGCGCGGACGTTTCGAAGAAGCCAAGGGCGGAACCATTTTTCTTGACGAGATTGGCGACCTGGCGTTGCCTTTGCAAGCCAAGCTGCTGCGCGTGCTGCAAGAACGCAGCCTAGAACGCCTGGGTTCGAACGTTCCCCAGCCCATCGATGTGCGTGTGATTTGCGCCACCAGCCGGAACCTGGAAAGGATGGTGCAGGACGGAACCTTCCGGGAAGATTTGTATTTCCGGATTTCGGTGGTCCGCGTCCACATGCCGGCGCTGCGGGAACGAGCGGAGGATATTCCGCTGCTGGCGGAATATTTCCTGAACACATTCACCAAGGCGCATAAGAAACAGCTCCACGGTTTGACGCTCGGGTTCCTGCACGCGCTGGCCGGGCATAGCTGGCCAGGCAACGTGCGTGAATTGCAAAACGTGATCGAGCGCAGCCTGGTCCTGGCCGATGGCAATGAGCGTCTGGGAGTGAAAGATCTGCCGCAAGAGTTGCAGGGTTTTGTCAGTCAAGAGGAAGTACCGGGGGGTTCGTTCCACGAAGCCCTTCGAGCCTTCAAGCGGGAGCTGGTGCGTTCCGCGCTGCGCATGCATGACGGGAACAAGCTGCAGGCGGCACGCGAGTTGGGGATCAGCCGGTGCTATCTGCATCGCCTGCTGAATCAGCTCAATATCACCGAGGCCCTCGCTGGTCCCATAAACGAAGAAGACTATGAAGAAACGCCGCCGCCTGAAGTTCCCGTTTCCCACGGAGGAGCCCGGGAGCTGAGAATCGCCCGGGTGGCTTGAGGTAGTTACTATGAACGTTCGGAAAACTGCGTTGAGGCGTGGGCAGGTAGGACAGAGCCTGGTGGAAACCGTAATGATGCTGCCGCTGTTGTTGTTGGTACTGCTCAATGCGGTGAATTTTGGATATTTCTATCTGGTAGCTCTGAACTTGACATCGGCTTCGAGGACAGGCGCTTTGTACGCGATGCTGGGATCTGCGACACCCGCTGGCACTGCTTTGCCGCCGGCGGCCGGAACATCGAACTTAACGGCTAGCTATCTGGCTTACCAGGACATCACAGGCGCGCTGGGTTCGCCGGGGAATGCGACAATCCAGGTTTGTTCCGCAAGTCTCGGAGTGAATGGCACCGGGTCCGGACAAACAGCACAATGTGAGACTTGCACAAGCTCCGCAAGTTGCGGCGCGACGCCCGGGACCGGATCCCCGGCACCCGATTCGGACCCGGAAGCGCCTGATTTCGTTTTGAATCGTTTGGATGTGACCTACACTTTCGTCCCGCTCATTCCAGGAACACCTTTCGGCCTGGCCCTGCTACCTCTCTCTGCTTGTGCCTCTAGCAACGGCTCGGTCACCTGTACATTTCATCGTCAAGTGTCCATGCGGGCGATGGGGAACTGAAACCATGAATTTTTCAACAGCTGCGCGTCGCCGCGAAAAGGGACAAGCGGCAGTGGAGTTTGCCCTGACGGTCGTATTCCTCATGTTGCTGATCGTAGGGTTCATTGAGCTGATCATGATGCTGCATACCTACAACGTCATTGCCGACGCCGCCAAGGAAGGCGTAAGGTATGCGATCGTCCATGGTGCCGCGAACACAGGGGGGAGTGGGCCTACTTGCCCGTGTTCAGCCATTGACGGGGCGGCTGGTACTGGGGTAGTGAAGTCGTACGCCCAATACTCGTTACATGACACCTCCTCGATGACCGTGACGGTGAACTACAACCCCGGTGGAAATAACGGCGCGACCGCCTGTAACAAGTCGCCCTGCCTAGTTCGCGTAACGGTCAGGTATCCCTACCAGCCATTTTTTGGTTTGGGATGGCCCACGGTGAACGTAAACGCGGCAGCTCAGGGACGGATCGTTTTTTGACGAAGAAGATAACGCTGGTGGAGGGGGACACAATGATGACAAGCCATCGTTGGAGCAAAATAAGTCGTAAGCCGGGTGAAGCCGGCCAAGCCATTATGTTTGTACTGCTTGCCATGGGCCTCGTTCTGCTGGGAGCGTTGGCTTTCTCGGTGGATATGGGGAACCTCTGGTTCCACCGCCAGTCGGCGCAGAATGTTGCTGACTCGGCCTGCACTGCGGCCGCGATGGACATGCTGTTTACCGCGAATGGCGGCGGGGCCAAGGGCGGCTTCACGCCCGGCACAAATTTTTCCTGCTCAGGTTCGCCTACGGCAGCACCATGCGTTTACGCAACCAAGAACATGGGCTATGCCCCGTCCGCTCTCACAGCAGGGACGACGGGTTACGATGTTGCGTTTACGTTTCCCACCACGGTCGCGGGGCTGCCGCTGTGTACCACGGGGACAGGGGCGCCGGCGGTATGCAATGATCCCGCTGCGCTCACAAACAATTTCGTCACAGCGTTCGTGGATGATCGCGTCCGGCTCTCTTTTGCCGGGTTGCTGTCGGGTTCCACCACTACGGACGTCCGCGCGCAAGCCAGGTGCGGGGTTGTTCTGGCGAATTCGCCGATCCCCATTCTAGTGATGGACCCCAGAAACGAGTCGACCCTGACCGGTAACGGTAACATCGCCATTAGCATTGTGGGCGGCCCGCAGAAAAGCATTCAGGTCAATGCCAGCAGTACAAACGCAGTCAACATAAGCGGGGGATCCGGGAATATAGACTTGAGGCAAGGAGGTCCGAACAATAACGGTAGCGACTTCGGGGTGACTGGTAATACTTCACAAGTCGGCATTTTCCAAACAGCGAACAGTGGTCGGTGGATCGACCCTGCCCCTGCTATCTCCGACCCTTTTGCCACGATCCCCGCTCCCAGTACAGTGCCTGCTGCCCCTGTCCCCCCCACAGGTGCAGATGCCGTGCCAGGTTGCGCTGCCATTCCTTGCCATGTCACGCCGCCAACGCATGGGTGTCAAGACGCTACTAACGGTTGCGAGTTGTATACAGGGGGACTTTACACCACTGCCAATGCAATCGATACGTTCAAGAAGGTGGTGTTACTCGATCCGGGACTCTACTATATGCAGTCGGATCTCTCCGCTGCCCAGCAAACGTGCATGCGGCCAGGTACTGGGACTGGCGATGGTAGCGGCGGAACGATGATGTATTTTTCGGGCACAAACACTTTGAAGGTTACTGCGAACAGTGGCACATACGGGGTTTGCGGAATAACGACTACTAAGGTCCCGCTTAGCCAGGTTCGGTGTATTAACTCCGGCACTGGAGCCACAATCCTACCCGCCAACGTTGTTTCGGCCGGAGGCCTGATCGGCAATGTGCTCTTAGGTCCTTGCCGGGCTCCTACAGGCGGCGGCACCAATTACGGAGACCCGTTGGGCGTAGACGACCCGCTCGGCGAACAGCGGGGAATGCTGTTCTTCCAGGACCGCTCCGCAAATCTGGCAGCCGCTGGCAACCAGCCGAGTTGGGGAGGAGGTGGCGCCTTTGGAATTACGGGCATCATGTACTTTCATTATTGCAATTCAGCGGACGGCGCCGGCCTGGGAACCAAGTGTGCTCCGGCGGCTTTTACCGACAAACTGTCGCTACAGGGGGGGTCGGCGTCGGACACGTTCGTGATTGGTGACATCGTTACAGACAAACTGGATCTGGGCGGCAACCCACAAATCGAGATGGATCTCAACCCCAATGCGCTTTTCTACGTATTCAAGGCGTCACTGTTGCAATGAGTGAATTCGATGCAAACTGAACTGCGTCCCACGGGAAACGATGGTGTGTTAATCCTTCGCAGTCGCGGCGGCGATAGATTTCTAAAGGGCCCAAGGACTTAATTCAGGATGACGCCGACTCAGCAGGATGTTGAAAACCCAATTGAAGTTTCTCTCATCCGGCTGATGCGGGGGCAGTCCACGCCGGCTCCTCTCACTTTTCCCGATGTCAGTCATGCGTACGTGCCGGGCCGGGGACTGTTTCTTTCGGCAATTGTTCACGAGCTGGTCATTGTTGCCATCTTTCTGCTGTCGTTCACTCTCAGCCGCACCCATCTGCCGGGCTCGCGCACTTTCAATGACACCATCAAACTCAGCGACGCGAAAGGTGTGGTCTATCTTCCGGTGCTGGGCGGGGGAGGCGAAGGCAACGGGCATCGCGGAGGATCGCCGGGAGTTGCCAGCAAAGCTTCGTCGCCGGCGCCGTCGCGCAGCAGCAAGGGGCGGGCGTATCCCGGACCGCAGCCGATTCTTTCCGATCCGGTGAATCCGACTAACCAGCAGCAGACGATTATCCAACCGGCCAAGGAAAAGCCAAAAATTTTGCAGCAGTTCGTGCCTTTACCCAACATGGTGAAGATCGCGAAGCCCAGGCTTCCGCTGCCCACCGACCTAGTGTCGGGCCAGCCGAACCTGCCGGAATTTCATCCTGCCGTTCAGCCTCCCGCCGAGCCACCAAAGATTGCGTTGCCCGCAACGCCTCCGCCGGCTCCGATTCGGCCGGCGGCGGAAAAGCCGCGGCGTGCAGCGGGCGAAAAGGCAGTCGAGCCGCCCAAGCTTGAGCAGACACCCGGAACTGACGAGCAGGCGCTGGTGTCGCTCAGTCCGACGCCAACCTTGCCGCAACAACTGCCGCAGATTCCCTTGGGCGAGGCGCGCGGCCGGTTTGCGGTTTCACCGAGCGTCAATCTTGCGCCGGAGAGCGCGCCTGGCTCCAAAATCGATGGCACGGCTACGGCGGCGGCGATCGGCAAAACGGGCGCAGCAGCTGGCAACGCTGCGGGCGAGACCGCGGTAGGCGCCGGCAACGGCAGCGGAGGCCCGGCGGCCGGCGGTGGCGGTGTGGGTACTGGCGTGGGAGCCGAGAAGGGCTCAGGAAAAGGTGGGACTGGAACGGAATCAGCGCGCGGCTCGGGCACCGGAGTCGGGATTGGAACTGGCCCGGGAGCGACCTCCGCCAGCGGAGCCGGCGCGGGCAACGGCACGGGGAAGGGTGGTCTTCCCGGCCTCACCATTCAGGGCGGAAGTTACGGCGGCAGTGGCAGCAATGGCGGCAACGGCGCGAGTGGGGGCAGTGGTGGAATCAGCATTTCGGTGCAGCGCACTCCAGTGAAACTGCCGCCGCAGACGGCCTACGGCATGACCATCACTTCTACCGCGGACAGCGGCGGTGGGCTGCCCGACTTGGGAGTGTTCGCCCACGAGAAGGTTTACACCGTCTACCTGGACATGAGAGGAACGACAGCAGAGCACGCTCCTTCCTGGACGCTACAGTATGCCCGCCTTCGTTCGGCCGCCGAGGTGGCGGCGGCTGCGACCAATCCAGTCCAGGAAGGGCTGGCGCCGCCGTTTCCGCTGACCAAAGAAATCCCCAAACTGAACTCGGAGCTGATTCGAACTTATCTTCGCAACGTGATCGTCGTGTACGCGGTCATGGACACGCAGGGCAAGTTACAGCGCCTGTCGGTGAGGCAAACTCCAGACGCGCGATTCAATGCAGGAATTCTGGCAGCGTTAACTCATTGGAGCTTCCAGCCGGCTGAACTCAATGGCGAGCCGGTGGCGCTGAAGGTGCTGATCGGCATCCCGCTGCTGCCGTACGAGTGAGAGGTTGGCAGGTCCACCGAAACCGCGCTTTAGTGCCTGCGGATAGCGAGCGCTATCAGGACAATAAGATTCCAGCAGATAACACCTACGTAAAACAGGTTCACAACCCAGAGGCGTTTTCGGACTCCCAGCGCGAGGAGTAGCGCAATCCTCTTGCTAAGCACCACTCCGCCCACTCGTCCAAAGAGCACTATCAGATGCGCGATAAGTGGATTCAGCTCGAATGCGCCCACATGAAACGCAAGCAGCGTCGTCAGGAAGTCCAGCACCTGCAGTACGGCGAAGCTGAATCTTGCATTCAGTACCTTCAAGAGAGATATGTCCTGTCTTGCTGTTGTCAGATTTCAGCAAACACCCAATGGCTTGGAACTCCGCTCGGCCAGTCTCTGCAGTGACCGCACACTCCTGCTCCCGCGGTTCGGGGTGGATGCACTGAGCCAAAACCCGTTGCTCACGGCGGCTTCGTTAAACCGTCCTATGAAGATGGTTGAGCCAGCTTTTGCCCTCCACCACCGTTACCGGAATATCCCCTTATTTCCAACTGTTTGACTCCGCAACGATGAGAGCCGTGCGAAAACCACCGGGATTTTCATCGACATAACGGCGGGGAAATTGGCGTCGGCGAAAATTACGACCGGAGAGGGCGGACAGTCGAGCATCCCTCAGCGAAGTCGGAGTCGCGGACTTCTCCATGTGGGCAGTGGAAGCTCCATCCTGATGCAGTAAGTTCCGAAGGTACAATTTTCCCCTTTCCGCACTCTTCCTGAAACTGGGAAAAATTTGCCGCTATAGACATCTCTAATCTTCTATTAATCCCCTTCTTAACTCCGCGGCATGAAATTGCTTCATGATCATTCCCGCCATTCTTTCCACACCCAGCGGCGGCGTGGTAGTGGCCAGTCCGAGTACCTCATTGCGAGAGCAGGTCCAGCACAGCCTGTTATGGCCATCACTGGCCGGCGCAGGAAGTCATGGGCGGAGCCGATGCCCCGCTGAAACTGGAAACCTGAGAACAGGCAACTGCTCTATCTGGACCGGCTGTGCCCGACCTGGATACGGAAGAACTGGTTCAGATGATCAAGCACCCCTGCCCGGAGTTGCCGTGGTGATGCTCGATTCGGACAGCGGGCAAGCACTGCCTGGTTTCACCGCCGGCTGGGAGGGGGATTAGATGGTCCGCACGAAGTTAATCGCGCCGTTGCTGATTTCATTATTTCTGTCAATGATTGCTTTTGCCAGTAAAACTAAAGTCACAGCAACCCCAAGCACAGCGACATTGGCTTCCGGCGGCACACAGCAGTTTACGGCAAGCGTAAATGGCACGAATAATCAAAGCGTCAGTTGGTCCACAACTGGCGGCGCGATTACTTCAACCGGATTGTTTACCGCTCCAATAGTAAATGTCCAAACTCTAATCACTGTCAGTGCTAGAAATCTGGTTGGAGCTAAAACTTCCGGAACTGCCGCGGTTACAGTTGAACCTGCGCCGCCGCCGCCACTGCGCACCGTTGATTTAATGTGGCAACCATCCAATACATTGGGTGTAACGTCGTATGACATATATCGAAAACTTCGTGGCGGGTCTTACGCGCGTATGGCGAGCGCGGTTACCGGCACTAGCTGGACAGATATGGCCGTTGTTTCTGGACAAACATATTTATACGTATCCACCGCCATTGACGGAAGCGGTGAATCAGTATATTCAAACGAAGTGACGGCAGTGGTACCATGAATTACCGCATCGTCAATTCGTACGAAAATTTTGACGCAACCGAGTGATTTCGTAATCTCCACCACCACGTCGATTCCGTGATTCACATACTTCTGCTTCTGCGGCCGTATATTCTCCAGCACTCACTGCTGTCCGGGGAAACTTCCGCGTCGAGCGGGCAAGCATTGTAGATTCAGTGTGATGCATGCGTTTCGGCTTTAAGACGATTTGAAACACAAACGATATTGGTATCGAGCAAGTACTTATTCATTTGAACTCCACCGGGGAACGTCGCTGCAAACAGCGTTCCTCGGGAATCAAATTGTCAAAAGGAGCGCCGGGAGCGAGCAGCAGGTCCCTGAGCCTGGAAAGGGCAGCTCTTTGCAGTCGATTCCATTCCTCGATCGGCACTAGAACGGCAGTTTCAACTCCCCGACGAGTGACGATCTGGGGACCCTTCTTGACTGTTGCTGGGGGCAAGTTGGAATGCTAGCGGGATGGCAGAAACTGTTTGGATGCTGGAGTGCGCGGTTGATTTTTCGGGTGGGTAGAATTGCGGCGTCAGGGCGCCAGGCGGACACCCGGAAAGATTGGCGGACACGTCGAAGGAGACGTGCGGCGGAGATCAACTGGCATTCGGCAAAGGGCGACGAACCAGTAGGCTAAGCGCTCGTCGGCGCAAGTCGGTCGAAGAAGGGCATCTGCTGCCCGATCACGTGCACATGATGATCGCGATTCCGCCGACGTCATCTCGTACTGTATGCATTTCGTCGCGCTCGGCCGGTCAGGGAACCGATAACGGCTTTGCCATTTTCCTATCTCATCTTTTTCATGAAGCCACGGTTGCGACTGATTCCAGAGCACGCACGGTTGGACGCTCAGGGCAATCAGGGTACTTGTGATTACGCAAAGGTTTGCAAACCTATGAGTATCGAATGCCCTAACTAGACCTACGATCGAGCGCAAGAAGGTTCAAGACTCGGAGTCATGTCATTCCCCCAAAGGAATTCCCGGCTCCTAATTGTGATGTTCACGACCCCGCTCTTTCTAATATCAGCTGCGAGCGCTGCAACTTCGGCCTCTTTTCACGGAACCAACTGGAAACGTCTTGCGGCCAATCCATCGAGCGTCAGCTTTGGCAATACTCAGGTGGGTAGCAGCCAGACTCAGCATGAAACATTGACGAACTCTGGAAATTCGACGGTGACGATTTCACAGGCCACCGGAACCGGTGCAGGATTCAGTTTGAGCGGTTTAAGCCTGCCCTTGATCCTGAATAAGGGACAGAGCGTCACTTTCAGTGTCCTCTTCACTCCGAAAGTGGTGGGAAGCGCGAGCGGAGCAATCGCTGTGGTTTCGAATGCTTCAAATCCGAACCTGGCTATCGCTCTGGCTGGCACCGGTGTCTCCGCGGGACGGTTGACTTCAAGCGCAAGTGCCTTAAACTTCGGCAGTGTGACCGTGGGCACGAGCAAGAGTCTGACGACGACTCTTACCGCCACAGGATCGAGCGTGACTGTCTCTTCCGCGACTTCCACCAGCCCAGAGTTCCGTCTGAGCGGGTTATCTTTTCCCAAAACGATCACTGCCGGTCAGAGCGCATCGTTCACCCTGACCTTCACTCCTCAGAGCGGCGGTGCGGCATCTGGGAGCATTTCCCTCATCAGCAACGCCGCTAATGCACCGACGGTCGAGACCCTGACGGGATCGGGCACAACAACATCGCTACACGACGTTAGTCTCCATTGGAACTCCAGTCCTTCAGCGGTTGTGGGATACAACGTATACCGCAGCACTACATCGGGCGGCCCATACACAAGGATTAATCCGGCCCTGGATGTTGGTACGAGCTATAACGACAGCTCGGTCAAAGGCGGAATAACCTATTACTACGTCAGTACCGCCGTCGATACCAGCGGCGTAGAAAGCAAATACTCAAACCAGCTGCAAGCTGTGGTTCCCAGCCCTTGAGAATCCACGAGTGTTCGAGGTTCCCGGAACGAACGATCATCCCGAAGCGAACGGACTAGGAGGCATCTGCCGTAGAGCTGCGCTTAGCCCCGGTTTCGGAGGATGCCCGTTAATTCGTAGAAAGTAGCGACTCTCACACCCCCGGCCATAATGGGCTGAGGGTAGTTTTTCTGCCAAGAAAAAGGAGAGAGTCGCTATGAAGAGACGATACCAGATC
>Ga0070708_100000774_pt1 | contig 24013 bp, 17 predicted proteins | sample KBSK5503metaG_FD_65469 | JGI IMG/M metagenome (GOLD analysis project Ga0070708, IMG submission 65469) | Corn, switchgrass and miscanthus rhizosphere microbial communities from Kellogg Biological Station, Michigan, USA - KBS K5-50-3 metaG | ecosystem: Host-associated > Plants > Roots >... | reverse complement strand
CAGCACGAGGAGCGCGCCTTCGAATCCGTCGCAGAGCAGCGCCACCATGGCGATCACACACGCGGCTTGCAGCACGAGAAGCGCGAGCGCGCGCCGGGTTGGCAGCGCCCGTCGAGAAGTAGTCCGCCAGAGCGCCGCGGCAAACAGGATCGAGACCGCGATCCACGGAGCAAAGCGGCGCGGGTCCAGGCCCCCGTGAAAGGCTACCGGAGCGCAGACCATCGCCCAGGCAAGGACGCCCCCGATCCGCAGAAGCCGCCGGAAGTCGTCGAACGTCGAAGGGGAGGGAAGCATGGGCGAACATCCTTATACGCCTCGCACGAGGGTGCGGGATGGGCCGAAAGGACCAGATGAAAAAAGGGTCCTCCGGCCCATGCGGCGCGTGGGTGGGCTGCGTACGGTGGCCGCGCCTCACGGTGAGGACCTTCACCTTCTAATGAGAGGATTTTCATGAAGAAGATAATTTGTTGCATTGGGTTTTCCAGCCTGAGCGCGTGCTCTTCTGCCCCGTCGCACGCGCCACGCGTGGCGCCGTCGTCTGCGATCGGGACCGCGTCCGAGGCAGCTGCTTCCCCCGCGCCGCCCGCCGTGCGCTCCGCCCCGGAGCCGATCTTCGAGGCCATCAAAGCGCGCGACGCCGAGCGGCTTGAGAAATTGCTCGACGCCGACCCGAGCCTTGCCAGCGCACGCCGCGCCGACGGTGTCTCGGCGGTCCTGCTGGCGCTTTCGGCACGGAACGGCGAGCTCTTCCTCCGTCCGCAAACCAACCCGCTGCTGCGCGCCATCCTCGCGCATCACCCCCAGCTGGACGCCTTCGAGGCGGCGGCGGTGGGAGACCTGAAGCGGGTGATGGCAGAGATCGACCGGGATCCGGGATTCGTCCGGGCGGGGCATGCACCCCCAATTGCCTGGACGGCTCTGCAGTTCGCCGCGTTCGGTGGACAGCTGGAAACGGCGAAGCTGCTCCTGGAACGGGGCGCCGACGTGGGGGCGATCGCTCAGACCAAGTTCAGGAACAACCCGCTGCAGATCGCCTTGCTGACCGGGCAGCTGGAGGTCGCGAGGCTGTTGGTCGCGAAAGGCGCGGACGTCAATGCGAAGCAGGCCGAGGGATTCACCGCTCTGCACACCGCCGCGGAGCTCGGCAGCGAGCCCCTGATCCGGCTCTTGCTCGACGCCGGCGCCGACGTCAATGCCAAGGCCGAAGACGGCAGGAGGCCGCTCGATGTTGCCCTGCGCGACAACCGGTCGGAGGCGGCCGAGCTTCTCCGTCAGCGCGGCGCGAAGCCCGGCAGGGAGTGAGGTCGCAGGCCCGAGCGTGACGATGACCACCGGCGGGTGCTCGCGGCTTGGGTGAATCCTCGCGCTGTTCGCAAGAGAGCCTGCCAGGGCGACGTTCGTGCTATGCCTCCCGAACAACCTGGGAGGCTGGCATGCTCGAATCAGGAAAAATGGTCGGGTTCGTTCTCACCCGAGACTATGACAAGGCGAGAGCTTTCTACGAAGGCAAGCTCGGGTGCGAATTCGTGAGCCTGGATCAATATGCTTTGGTGATGAGGGTGGGTGGACACCAGATTCGGATTTCCAAGGCGCCGAGTCACTCTCCCCTGCAGAGCACCGTCCTCGGCTGGGAAGTAATAGACATCGAAGCGGTGGGTGCCTGGCTCAAGAAGCAAGGCGTCGCCCTGGAAAAGTATCCTTTCATCCAGGACCGCGAGCTTGGAATCTGGACCGCCCCAGGAGGCGACCGGGTGGCATGGTTCAAGGACCCTGACGGCAACGTCCTCTCGGTCAGTCAGCATCGCGCCACCTGAGGACCTGGGGTGTTCGCGTCCGGGGGGAAGACGGTGCTGGAAAGTCGCCTTCGGGAGCGTTAGCTTCCGCCCTCCTTTCACGAGGGCAGACTGAATGAGAAAGTTGTTTCTGTTCGCATGGGCGCTGACCGGTTTCGCATCGGCGGCTGCCGCGGCATCGGTTCCGGGACTGGATGCGATCTACCCGGAGCTGGACGCCTTCTACATCGATCTCCACCAGAACCCCGAGTTGTCCGGTCACGAGGAGAAAACCTCGGCCAAGCTCGCGGAGCGCCTGCGGCGACTGGGATATGAGGTCACGACCGGGGTCGGCGGCACCGGCGTCGTCGCTCTGATGAAGAACGGTGCCGGACCGACCTTGATGTTGCGAGCGGACATGGACGCCCTCCCGGTCGAGGAGAAGACCGGACTGCCGTACGCGAGCAAGGTGACGGTCAAGAGCCCGGGCGGAGGGGTGGTTCCGGTGATGCACGCGTGCGGTCACGACGTGCACATGACGACGCTGCTGGGCACGGCGTCGGTGCTCGCCAAGATGAAGGACAAGTGGCGGGGAACCCTGATGCTGATCGGCCAGCCCGCCGAGGAAACGATCAAAGGCGCCGAAGCGATGCTGAAGGATGGGCTGTTCATCCGGTTCCCCAAACCGACCTTTGCCGTCGCCCTGCACGACTCGGCCGAGCTTCCCTCCGGCACCGTCGGATACGCGCCGGGATTCTTCCTCGCCGCCGTCGATTCGGTGGACATCACCATCTTCGGCCGAGGTGGCCACGGCGCCTATCCCCACAAAACAATCGACCCGATCGTAATCGCGGCGCGGACGGTCTTGTCGCTGCAGACGATTGTCGCCCGGGAGAACAATCCTCTCGATCCCGCGGTGGTCACCGTCGGATCGATCCATGGCGGGTTCAAGAACAACATCATTCCAGACGAGGTGAAGCTGCAGCTCACCGTGCGCTCGTACAGCGAAGAGGTTCGTAAGAAGCTGCTCGCGGGGATCGCCCGAATCGCGAAGGCCGAAGCCGCCGCGGCGAGCGCGCCGAAGGAGCCGACCGTCGCGATTGTCGAATCGATCGGGGCGACCTACAACGATCCGGCGCTCACCAAACGGGTCGCCGCCACCCTCGCCAAGGCGCTCGGCGACTCCAATGTGAGCACGATCGCACCGAAGATGGGCGCGGAAGATTTTGGCGCCTACGGTCGTGCCGGCGTTCCAGCCTTGATGTTCGACCTCGGCGCGGTCGAGCCGGGGAGTTTCGAGAAGGCGAAAGCGAGCGGAACGCCATTGCCTTCGTTGCACTCGTCCGAGTTTGCCCCCGACCGCGAACGAACCCTTCGCACTGGAGTTTCCGCGCTCACCGCGGTGTCCCTGGATCTGCTGGCGAAGAAGTAACACCCCCTGTCCACCCGCGGTGTAACTCGCGCACAAAGTGCGTGTAAGACTCTCAGGTGCGGTGCGCGCTGATTTGAAGTTTCTACGCCCGGCCCAATAACATTCCCTGGGGAGATGCCGAAGGATTGGGAGACGACGCTTCCCGTTGCTGCCCTCCAGCGCTCGGGCGGTGACGGTCTGCGGCTGGCGATCATCGGCAACGAATTCGCCGGCACACACCAGCTTCCAGGCTCAGGCACCGTCTCGATCGGCCGATCGGCGGACGCGACGATCTGCCTCCAGGATCCATCCATCTCGCGGCGGCATGCCCTGCTGCACCTGGGTGGAGCGCTCAGGCTGGAGGACCTCGGCAGCGCCAATGGAACCTACGTTCGAGGCGTCCGGGTCCCCTCGGGCAATACGGTAGAGCTCCTTCCCGGAGACGTGGTCGAAATCGGCGCGACCCTGCTCGTGATTCAGGGAAGACCGCGAGCGCCCGGAGGCGCCGGCATTGCTCCCATCCCCGGCGAGCGGCCGATGGAAGCGCTCAATCGGGTGATCGACCGGATCGCTCGCAGCAACTTGAGCGTGCTCCTCCTCGGCGAGACGGGCGTGGGAAAGGGGTTCGTCGCCGCCGAGCTGCACCGCCGCTCGAATCGATCGGAGGGCCCTTTCCTTCAGCTCAACTGCGCGGCCTTTCCCGAGAACCTGCTCGAGAGCGAGTTGTTCGGCTACGAGAGAGGCGCATTCACCGGGGCAAATCAGGCGAAGCGCGGTCTGCTCGAATCGGCCTCGGGCGGCACCGTTCTGCTCGATGAGGTGGGCGAGATCCCCTTGGGGATGCAGGCGAAGCTCTTGCGGGTCCTCGAAGAGCGCGAGGTGCTGCCCCTGGGAGGGCTCCGGGCGCGGGCGGTGGACGTCCGCTTTATCTCCGCCACCAATCGCGATCTGGAAGTCCAGATGGCGGAGAACAAATTCCGGGGCGATCTCTTCTTCCGGCTGAACGGCATTTCGGTCGAGATCCCCCCGCTGAGGAAGCGCGTCTCCGAGATCCCATCCCTCGCCGCCCACTTTGCGGTGGAAGCCTCGCGCGGCGCCGGCCTTCCTTCGAAGTCCGTTTCCGCCCAGGCGCTCGAGCTCCTCAAACAGCACCGCTGGCCGGGCAACATCCGCGAGCTGCGCAACGTGATCGAGCGGGCCGTGGCGCTCTCCACCGGTCCGGTGATCGAGCCGAGCGATCTCCCTCTGGGCAAATTCGGGACGGTGCAACCGCCCCTGGCCGTCGTCCCGTCGCGCGAGGACGGGAAGCTTCCCGCGAGCCCCGCGGCGCCGGGCGCGAATGGCTCGCCAGCCGAGAATCCGGAGCGACAGAAGATCCTCGATGCGCTCGACCGCTGCGGTTGGAACCAATCCCGAGCCGCGGCGGAGCTGGGCTTTTCCCGGCAGACTCTCAGCGCCCGTTTGGATGAGTACGACATTCCCCGTCCTCGCAAGGGGCGCAAAGTGGAGCGGTAGGAAGCGCCGAAATCAGCGTCGCGCTTGCGGACCGGCCCGCGAGACAGCGCGCAGACGACGGCTGAGCGGCCCTAACGATGATCGATGTGGTGGCGAGAATTGCTGCTCCGAGCGCGGATCTGACCAGGTCAAGCGCGAGGCTCTTTCTGCTCGGAGGCTGGCTGTTGTTCTTCGGCCCACAGCTCGCGAGCAATGCGGTTCCCTATTACCGGGATCACCTCGTCACCAACATCCCACTGCGTCACTACACGCGAGAACGGCTTTTGAACCGCGAGCTTCCTCAATGGTACCCCTATGAGTCGCTCGGCGTTCCGGTGATAGGGCAGATCGCGCTGGGCACATTTCACCCGTTCACTCTTCTGTTCTTGCCATTCCAGGCGGTCACTGCCGAGAAGCTCTCGCTGTTGTTCTCGTACCTGCTTGGGCTGTTGGGCGCCTACCGCCTGGCGCGGATACTTCCCGCGTCGCGACCGGCGGCGGTGACCGCGGCCTTCTCCTTCGCGTTCGGGGGCTACGCGCTCGGCGTCTCCTGCATCATCACCTATGCGATGAGCCACTGCGCGCTGCCCTGGGTCGCCTGGGCCGCGATACGGGTGGCCCGGAAGCAGCGCCTTCGAGATTCGGCGCTGCTCGGCGGAGTCTGGAGCCTGGTTTTCCTGGCGGGCGATGCGGTGAGCTTTTCCCTCGCCTCCGCCCTGCTCGGGGTTGCGCTGGTAGACGCGTTCAGCTGGCGGGGCGTGGGGCTGATGGCCCTGGGCGGGTGCGTCGCCGCTCTGTTGGTGGGGATCGAGCTGATCCCTGCGACGGCGGTGGCGGCCCAATCGGTGAGGGCGGTGGGGCGGCCCTCGCCCACCATGGGTCTGAGCTGGGCATTCCATCCGATGCGCATTCCGGAATTGATCATCGCGGGCTACGTGCCGGACCCAATCCGAAGAAATGTGGTGACCGAATTGTTCAGCGGAGGCACCGCGATGTTCGCCACCACCCTTTTCGCGGGGGGAATCACTCTATCGCTCGCTTTCGCCGGCATCCGCTCCCAATCCCGCATCGGATACGCCTTCCTCGCCCTGGCCGTGCTTGGCTTCTGGATGGCGTTCGGGGATCGCGGAGGTCTGCTGCCCCTGATGAAGCGCGGGATCTGGATGCTTACCCGCTTCCGGTATCCCGAGCGCTATCTCACTTTTTTCTGGCTGGGGCTATGCCCCCTGGTGGCATTGGGGACCGACAGGATTCGTCGCTCGCTGGTCGCTTGGAGCGTGGCCTTGATCGGCGTCGCTCTTTGCATCTCCTCGCTTTCCGCTCTGTGCGGGACGCAGGGCGCGGCTGAACGAGCCTGGGGTCTCGTTCACCGCTCGCTCGCCGATCCGGCTGTGGCCAGGTATCTGGACGTCGAGTGGGCGGCCGCGCTGGGTTGGACCTCGGTGTTGATCCTCGCCGCCGGGCTGACCCTTTTCATGAGCGTGCGCTATCCGATGATCTTTCGGCTGCTGCCGGTCCTCGTCGCCGCGGAGCTCTGGCGAGGCAATGGGCAACACCTTCCGCTCATCGATCGCGGCTTGATCGAGACTCCGAACGCATTCGTGAAGGTAGTGCGCGCGACCTCGGCTCCGCCCGAGCCGCTCGGCCGCGTCCTCGACGAGCCGGAGTTCGCCTATTCATCCACGGTGACCGGCCCGTGGCGAGAGCGGTTCGCGAGCGCGATGATGCACTTCATGAAAGCAGACGCTGCGGGTCTGCACGGCATCACCGGGATCAACACGAATCTGGGAGCGGCGCAGGTCAGGCACGCGCTCTTGTTTGGAAACGACGACTCGAATGTGCTGCACTGGGGAGCCTTCTTGAACGGTTGTTTCAGGGTCGTCCACTGGAACCGCACCCTGGGCGAGGGCGAACGGGTGCTGGCGAGCGAAGAATCGCTGGGGGTCAAGTTGATCGAGGCCCCGTGCCGACCGCGCGCCTTCACCAGCGCCGCGATATCCGCGAGCGGCCCGACCCAGGCGATGTCTCTGATTGATTCGGCGAACCGTCCCGGATCGCCGGTGGTCTGGGAAGGTCCGGCGATGCCCGAAGCCCAAGGTCAGGTGACCTGGCTGGAGAATTATCCGGAGCGGATTCGGCTGCGCGTCCAATCGGACGGGCCGACGGCGCTGGTGCTGACCGACGAATACTCGCCGGGCTGGACGGCGCGGGTGGACGAGGTGCGGGTTCCGATTCACCCCACCTTGCTTGCCGTTCGCGGGGTCGAGGTCCCCCGCGGCGATCATCAAGTCACGTTCGAATATCGCACGCCCCGGCTGGCGTGGGGGATTACCTCTTCGCTGCTGGGGCTCGTGCTCGTGCTCGGCCTGGCGTTTCTCGGCCAACGCAAGGGCTGACGCACGCCTGATCGTCGCCGTCGCCTGGCGCAAATCCGCGCGAGGCGCACTCGGGAAGCGATCATTTTCCCGCGTCCGGAGGCGATGTTTCCTTCGGCGGGCTGCTCGCCTCCGGCTCCGGCACCGACGGTTGTCCCGCCTTGCGATCGTCCTCGAAGGTCCAGCTCCAATTGGTTGTTTCGCCTTTTTTCACCGAGACCACTTCCTGGTGCTCGTCGCGGCCCTGGACGATCCGGATCGTGTGTCGGCCAGGCTCCACCGGGAGAGACATTGCTTTGGCTCCGGTCCCCTTGCGTTTCCCGTCGACGTAGACGATTGCGGAGGCGGGCCTCACCTCGATTTTCAGCAGCGTCTTCTTCGGAGCGGATGCCTTGGGCGCCCCTGCGAGCGCCACCGCCAATGCCAGACTAAGTGTGAACATGTGAGGCATTGTAGACCCTAAATTCATTTCCGCAAAATGCCGTGAAAAGAGAAAGCATAGTAAAACTCCCTTTCGCGGTTCTTTTAAGCGAAGATACGCGATTGTAATCGCAGCACAGCACTCTGCAGCACTCTACTGTCCAACCCGGAGGAGAGATGTCCAATACCGATAAGCGAAAGCAGTCATTGTATTTCCCCGAAGAGATGTTGAAGGAGATTCAGCAGGAGGCCGTTCGTCTCGATCGTTCGCTCTCGTGGATCGTCCAACAGGGTTGGAAGATCGCCCGGGATCGAATCAAGTCGATTCCTGCGATTCACGACGGGCTGCCGGATCCCCGCGAAGAAAAAAACCAGCCACCCCGTCGGATCAATTAGCTCATCGATGGATGGCGCGGTCGATCGCGCCGTCTCGTTTCCGGCGGGGAATTCTCAGTCTCCTTCGCCCGCGGAAAGTTGAAATCGGGAGGGTCGCGGCTGTTCATTGATCGAACGCCGCGGCCAATTTCCCGCCCCTTTCAGGCGGTGAGCGCTGCTGGTGCCAGTTGGCCGTCGCCCGTCGCCCTCACCAAACCAAGATCGCCCAGAATTGAGTCGGTGCCGCTAAGTTGCTTTGGGCGGATTGAGATCCGTTGCTCGGGTCCTCATCAACCTGCTCGCCGCCAGGGCAAACAGCCCGAGGACGATGCCGGAGAGAAGACCGACCAGCGGGCCGGTCAGCACCATCATCACTCTCGGCGGCAGCGGAGCGTTTTGCATCATCGCTGCCTCTCTCCCGTGGGTGGCGACATAGTTGTCGAAGAGAAGCACGTGCGCGGCGGTGATCCAGACGCTGTTTACCAGGCTGACCAGAAGGCCGTGAAGAAACGGCCTTCCCGGTTGTCGTTTGGCGATGATCACCGCGCAGATGATGAAGATGGCGAGCCAGAAGATCGGTTCAATCTGGGAAGGAATGAAGAAGACCGTCGCCAGACCCATCGCCAAGCCAAACATCGAGAGCTGAAGTATCAGTTTCCAGTTCATTTGACTCGCCTCCAGTAGGGAGCAGCACCCGCATCCTTCCCGACGAACATTTTCGCCGAAAGTAACATTCGCCGGCCCGAAGTCGAGTGGAACCTGGGCGCGGGCGACGCGTGGGTTCGCCCCACAGTCAAGGGTGCTTCGATTCGGCCTGGCTTGGCCGGGCGATACCTACGGAAGATCGGATCAAGGGCTCTTGCCGGTCATCGCCTTGCCATAGTCTTCGAGCAGGTCGTATTTGTTTTCCCAGGTTGTGTACATGAAGCCTTCGATCTTCGGCATCCCACGGGCGGCGAGGTCCCATCTCTTGAAGTTGTCGCCCTCGTCGTAGTAGCCGGCGATCAGCTGGGAATGACCGAGCGCAGAGAACCATTTCAGGCTTTCCACCGCGCGCGGCAGGTTCCAATTGGCGATGATCACATCGTGGGACAGACCCCTCCAGGAGTTGGCGAGAGAGCCACGGACGAGGTCAAAGCGGTCGACGGCATTGTGGTTCGGATCGAACATGTCCGACCAGACGACGATCTTCGCTGCCGGATTGGTCTCTTTGAGAATCCGAATGCAATGGGCGACGTTTTCCGCGAGCACCTGTCCCGCGGAAGCGTTCTTCGACTGGCAGCTGCGACACCAGTTCGCCACGCGAATCTCATCGTGTTGCATGAAGAAGGTGTCCGGTTTGAAAAGCTCATTCACCCGCCTGGCCTGATCCTGAAGCAGCTTGAAGAGCGCCCGTTCGCTCAGGCAGGAGGTGACCTGAAAGCCATGAACGATCACCGGATGGTACCAGCTCACCCTCAGCCGCTGGCCGTCGGAGATTCGGGAGTGCGGGGCGAGGCGAATCGGCGGGCCCGGATGGTGGAATTCATACTCCCCCGGCCAAGGGTGCTGCCCCAGGTGTGGGTCGCGGATCGGCTCGTAGTCCTTGCCTTCTTCGTAGACCGTTCCATCCTCGCTGCGAATGACCAGGGGACAGCCTTCTCGGCGAAGCACGTTCACCAGCGCCACCTCCTCGAGCGCGAGGTCGTCAATCCAGAGCGTGCCCGACTGTGCGCCCCAGTGACCGACGTACAGCTCGATCTCGCTTTCGTCGATCGTGTTGAAGACGATGTCGACCTGGGTCCAATCCGCCGTGGGGTTGAAGTGCGGTTCGAAGAAGGTGAGCGGGCGATGGGCGAGCCCACCGCCGCGCGCGAAGAGTTGAAATCCGCTCACCGGCTTGACGTCGCGGGTCTTGATCCAGGCCGAAAATCGATAGACGGCGTGAGGTCTCACCCGGATCCGCAGCGCGACCCGGTAGTTGCGGTTCGGATTCCCGTGGCCGTCGTCCTCGATGCGGAGCGAGGTGGTGCCTCCGTGGACGACGCGGTGGTCGGCGAAGGTCGTCTTGCCGGGATCGTCCTGGAGAGTGAAGCCGGAGAAGCGATCGCCGTCGGCGCGTTCGAAATCGCCATTGGCAATGCGAGCGGTCGGCTCTGGTACCAGGACGGCCTCGCGCCCGCGGACGATGAATGGAATGTCCACCGCCGGCATGCCTTCCGCCAGGTTGGGGTCGTGTGCCAGCAGCCGCCCGCTGTAGCCGATTGGAAAGACCGAAGGGATGATCTCGATCCGCGCCTCGCGCGCCGCCTTGCGAATCTTCTGCACATTCAGGAAGTAGGCCTCAGGCATCTGGTCGAGGACGGCCAGCTTGTCATCCGCGAGGACGACGCCGTTGTAACCGGCCTGCCGGGCGCGCTGGATGAGCGCGAGCAGCTGCTCCACCGACTTGTCATCGAGCATATTGTGAGATGCATAGAACCAGCGGCGCGAATAGCGGGCGGCTCTGTCCTGCGCGTGGCCGACGTTAGAGAATGACAACGCCAGCGCCGCGAGAAAGTAGATGACCATCTTCTTCATGCGATTGCCGACCTCGAAACGGGAGGGGACAGTCTAATAATCGACGAGGGATCCAGGACCGACGCAAAGCGGTTCGCGCCCAGGCGCCTGGCGGCGATCTGTTCTCCAGTGAAGAGAGACCGGGTTGGGGGCTGGACCAGTCACCGGATAGGCTTGCGACCGAGGCAAGGCCGGGCGAGTATGCGCAGGGCGCCTGCCGGAAGGTACCGATGAAAGCTTCGAACTGGTTTTTTCTCCTCGGTGCCTCGTTGACGGCCTGCTCTCCGGAGCTGGGTTTGAATCGTTCCCTGAATGGAAGCGGGGCGGCGTATTCGACGCTGGTCTTCTCGAAGACGACCGGATTTCGGCACAGCTCCATTCCCAACGGCATATCCGCGATCACCGAGCTGGGAGCGGCGAACGGTTTCAACGTCGACGCCACCGAAGATTCGAGCCTCTTCACCGACGAGAAGCTGGCCAACTATCAGGCGGTGATCTTTCTGAGCACCACGGGGACCGTCCTCGATGACCAGCAGAAGGCGGCTTTCCAGCGCTATGTCGAGAACGGAAACGGCTACGTCGGAATCCATTCGGCCAGCGATACCGAATACGATTGGGCCTGGTACGGCGAGCTGGTCGGCGCTTATTTCCGCAGTCACCCGTCGATCCAGCCGGCCCGCATTCAGGTCGAAGATGCCGATCATCCGTCCACTGCCTCGCTGCCGCCCGACTGGCAGCGCACGGACGAGTGGTACAACTTTCGCGCCAATCCTCGAGGATTGGTTCACGTCCTTGCCAGCCTCGACGAGGGAAGCTACGACGGCGGAGACATGGGCGACCACCCGATCGCCTGGTGTCACGAAGTCAGCGGCGGCGGAAGAGCCTGGTACACCGCGCTTGGGCACACCGAGGCAAGCTACGGCGAGCCGCTCTTCCTGGAACACCTGCGCGGAGGAATCATGACCGCGGCGGGTATGATTGCGGCAGACTGCAGCGTCGGAGCTCAGGCGCGGTAGGCTTCGCACGCCCGCGGAGTTGGAGCGGGCAAGAGCGGACCGGTCTTGACTGATCGCGTCGATTTCGAAAGAACCCGATGCCATGAGCGCCTCTTTGGAAATTCCCCGGGAAACCACTGCCCAACCGCCGATGAGCTTCTGGGCGTCGGTCCAAGAAGCCCTCCGCGGTTCTCGCCAGGACTTCACCGAAGGGTCCATCGGCCGCGCCATTCTTCTCCTCGCCGTCCCGATGGTGCTGGAGATGGTGCTGGAGTCGGTGTTCGCGGTGGTGGACGTCTTCTGGGTCTCCAAGCTTGGGGCAGACGCGGTCGCGACGGTTGGGCTCACCGAGTCGATGCTCAGCATCATCTATGCGGTGGCCATTGGCCTGTCGATGGCCGCGGCGGCCATGGTGGCTCGCCGGATCGGCGAAAAGGATCGCGATGGCGCTGCCAGGACGGCAGTGCAGGCAATTGCGCTGGGTGTGGTCCTGGCGCTGCCGATCGGGTCCACCGGCGTCCTCTTCGCTCCGAAACTTTTGTCTTTGATGGGTGCCTCGGAGAACGTCATCCGCACCGGGTCCGCCTATACCGCGGTGGTGCTCGGCTCGAACATCGTGGTGCTCCTCTTGTTCTTGATGAACGCCATCTTCCGCGGAGCCGGCGACGCCGCCATTTCGATGCGGGTGCTCTGGCTGGCGAACATCATCAACTTGATTCTCGATCCCTGTTTGATCTTCGGTCTTGGGCCTTTCCCGGAGCTTGGCGTGACCGGCGCCGCGGTTGCGACGACCACCGGTCGTGGAATCGGCGTGCTCTTCCAGCTCTTCGTCCTCTGGCGAGGCCGAGGGCGGATCGAGATCAAGCGCGAGCACCTGCGTCTGGATCCAAGGGTGATGCTCCGCTTGCTGCGGGTTTCGAGCAGCGGCATCCTCCAGACATTGATCGGAACCGCCAGCTGGGTTGGGCTGGTGCGAATTCTCTCCTTTTTCGGCAGCGCCGCGATTGCCGGGTACACGATCGCAATCCGGATGATCGTCTTCGCCATTCTGCCCTCCTGGGGCATGGCCAACGCGGCGGCCACGATGGTGGGGCAGAACCTCGGCGCCAAGAAACCGGACCGCGGCGAGCGATCAGTATGGATTGCGGGCTTCTACAACATGATTTTTCTGGGCGCGGTGGGACTTGTCTTTGTTTTGTTCTCGCACCAGCTGGTTGGCTTCTTCACGCAAGATCCGGCGATCGCCCCCCTCGCGGCTGATTGCCTGCGCTTCGTCAGCTATGGCTTTCCCTTTTACGCTTATGGGTTGGTCGTCTCCCAGGCGTTCAATGGCGCAGGCGATACGTTCACCCCGACGCTGATCAACCTCTTCTGCTTCTGGGTCTGGGAAATCCCGATGGCCTATTTCCTGTCGCACGCGGGTGGGCTGGGACCGCGAGGCGCTTTCCTCGCGATCACCACCGCCTTCTCCATGCTGGCCGTGATCTCCGTCCTGGTGTTTCGGCGCGGGCGGTGGAAGTTGCAGAAGGTCTAGCCCCGGCGGCGAATCCCACTGCCTTGCCCATTGACCGGTGCCCGCCGGGGATGGCCGAGCGTCACCCAGGAGCGATCCGTCCCAGGGAAGGTACTCTCCTGGTGGCAAACGGCTGAACAGGGAGGCGGAAAGGCGACCTGCGCCATTCACGCGACGCTGGCCTCCGCGCAAGGCAATCGATTCCGCATCTCCCCGTATCGAGTCTCTGAACGCAAGGAGATGCTCATGAATATCGCTGCTATTGCCAATCGACGAGACTTCGCCCTTCCAACTCTGTTGACGACGATCACGCTCTCGTACATTTGCATGGCGGGGATGTGGTTGAGTCAGCTGATGTAGCACGAAAGACGTCCATTCCTCCTCCAGCGGACGGCCGCCAAGAAAAGATAAGGTAGAGCCCCCATGAACTCCCAGACATCTCTCAACCCAGTAGATCTCGAGATACCGTTCTTCGCTCTGATAGTCGGCCTGACCTACTTTTGCGGTTTGCTTCTTTTTGGACAGTTCCTCTAACGCGATGAGAAGCGCCAGAGTCGGTCAGTCTTTGTTGCCTTGATCGGCGCTGTTGTGGCGCCCCCGAGCCGTCGCGGCGCTGGCGATTGTTCGCGACTGGCTCTCGACATCAGCGGCTCTGGGCCGAACGACGGCGCCCTCGCAGGTATCTTCGAAGGATCGTTGCTGCCCCGAGCCAGATGCCCACTGGCGCGCCCGCGCTTCCGCAGCCTTTGCCGGAACCGGCGTTGTTCCCCGAGCCAGGGGGGTCAGCGTAGATGAAACCGCCGCTTAGCGTGCTGCTTTGAGAATCGGGGTTGGTGACCACGACGTCGACCGTGCCGGCAGCATGCGCAGGGGTTGTCGCGCTGATCGTTCCCGCGCTCGTGACAACGACGCTGATCGCCGCGACACCCCCGATCGTCACCGTTGCCCCTACGTTGAAGTTCGCGCCACGCAATACGATGCTCGTCCCGCCAGCGGTTGGACCGGTGGCTGGACCAATGCTTGAGACGAGCACGGTCGTGGAAGGGCCGACCTTTGCGACGAATGCATCCATCCCGCCGCCGAGCGTGGTCTGTAAGGCGCTGGCGGTGGTTGGCAGATTGGTCGACTGCGTCTGACCGGTCACGTAGGCATTGCCCGCCGAATCGAGGGCGATCGCTCTTCCTGAATCCTCGTTGGCTCCGCCCAGATAGGTCGAGTAGATCAGCGCGGATCCAAGGGCATTCAGCTGCACCACGAAGACATCTACGTCGCCCGCCGCGGTCTGCAAGGAGCCCACCACCGGGAAATTCGTCGATGATGTCTCGCCGGTGACGAAGGCGTTTCCGGATCCATCGAGAGCGACGCCGAACGCCTTTTCGGAAGCGGTGCCGCCGAGAAAGGTGGAATAGATGAGGGCTGATCCCGCCGGACTCAATTTGGTGACGAAGGCATCCGAACCTCCCGAGTTTGATTGTTGAAACGCAGGGGTTGGTGCGGCAAGGGGAAAAACTGGAAAATCGGTGGAAAGAGTTTGACCGACGGCGACGGCGCTCCCGGAAGCGTCGACGGCAATACCGTAGCCGAAGTCCTGGCCCGTGCCGCCGAGGTAGGTGGAGTAAGCGAGGGAGCCCGAGGAGCTGAACTTGGTGACGAAAGCATCCGAAGAACCCGCCCGCGTCGCTCGAAATGCGCTGGCGACGGGGAAATCATTCGACGTCGTGGTGCCCACCAGGTACGCGGCCCCGGTGGTATCGAGGGCAATTCCCCAGATTTCGTCGACGAGCGCTCCGCCCAGATAGGTCGAATACGCGAAGGCAGAACCACTTGGATTGAGCTTCGAAACGAACGCATCGACCGTGCCGCGGTTCGTTCCCTGATAAGCGCTGGCGGTTGGGAAGTCCGTTGACTGGGTACTGCCTGCCACATACGCCGCGCCGGAGCCATCAACCGCGATCGCGCGCCCGAAATCATCGTCATTACCCCCGAGATAGGTCGAATAAACCAGCGATGAACCGGTGGGGGAGAGCTTCATCACAAAAGCGTCCTGAGTGCTGTGACCCGTTGGCTGGCGTGGATTTGCCGTTGGGAAATTGCTGGAAGTCGTCCAGCCCGTCACGTATGCGTTGCCAGATCCGTCGACCGCGATCGCGGAGGCGTAATCTGCGCCGCCGCCACCCAGGTAGGTGGCATAAATGAGGGCGGAACCGGTCGGGTTCAACTTGAGCACGAAAGCATCAAAATTGCCGCCCGGCGCCGTTTGCCTTGGAGCGGCGGTCGGAAAGTTCGTCGAGAAGGTCGCGCCGGTGATGTAGGCGCCGGAAGAATCCACCGCGATTCCACGCCCATAATCCTGCGTGCCGCCGCCGACGAAGGTGGAGAAAATCAGAACCGGATCGATGAGCACCGGGTGGGCCCGGTCATATTCGCCGAGCTGAAATCCAATCTCCCTGGCAGAGGCAAGGAGGTAGGCCCCTTGAACCTCTCGCCGCTCCTTACCGATCTGCTGATAGACGCGGGGAGGCTGCTGCCGGATCTTATTACCCCCTACTGCAAGGACCAGCTCTCCACCCGGCGCGAGTTCGACCGTGTCCGCACCCTCAATCACCCAACGAATCGCGCCCGGGTCCCCGCCAGGCCGAATGACAAGGTCATATTCGAGCTGCCTCTGGTTGCCATAGTAGACGAGGTCAATGCCGGGGTAGACATCCGTACACTTCACTTGTCGATACATCGCGATGCCTTTGCGCCATCTGGATGGGTCGTTCCCGATAAAATAGTTGGCCCTTCCGGAGAGCTCCTCCATTCCGCGCGGCGGCCTTGAACCGGCGCCTTTCAAGTTCATCCGAAGAGATGTCGCTTGGGACGGCTCCGTGCCTTGCCTGAAGGCGAAAACCACGCCGGTGTCGGTGAGAAAGACATTGCCGCCGGGCGTTCGCGCGACGAAACGCACGCCCTCTGGTGCCTGTCCTTCATTGATTTCAAACGCGAGCGGAAGCTGGCCGAAAATCGCTGAGCTTATCGAGGCAGGAGCGGGGCCATTTGGATGCTCGGCTTGAGGGGCGCCTGGCCCTGGCCGCACGCCGCGAACACCAAGAAGCGCGATCGGAGCAGTGATCAGGACCGCAACAGCGATGATGAATCGAATCCAGAATCTAGAGCGAGGTTGCATGAGTTAGGGAGGGTGCTCCCAAGCCGGGCACGCCTAAGGGGAGCTGTCCCGAGCCAAAATGCTTGCAGGGTTGGGTCGAATTCGCAAGACGGCCCACCTTGTGGGTGCGCCGAGCATCGCCACGGATGGATCAGAGCAGTGCAACGAAAACCCGTTGAGCAACTGGAAATCCACAATGCGCCCATAGCGAAGATTTGAGCCGTCTCCAGCCCCGCGTTCGCAGAAGGGGGTTCGAAGACCGGCGACTCTTCGCAGAGCCGTTTGGCGTCTCGGAACGATGCCGCCTCTAACGGGATTTGGAGAACCAAGTTGGTGGGCGACTGAGGCCGATCGGACCTCTTCTCGACGGGCGCTCGGCTTGCCACTTCTTTATTGCAGCGAACTGCTGCTCATGAATAGGTTCGCCCACTGGGCGTTTAGTTGCTTGCTCTCTTCAGGAGGCCGAAACCATGCGCGCTTTTCCCCTCATACTCTTGGCAGCGGTTCCGGTCGCTCGTGCTCAGAGCCCCGAGCCATCGGATGCCGTCGAACAAGCACTGTCGGCAACCACCGACCTGGCCGCCGCCTCCCTCCAGAGTGGTGACCCGCTGATGGCCGACGCGGCTCTGCGCGCGTATTACGCTCTCGCCAACGCGACTGACGCGCTCCGAGCCTCGCCCTACATCGGTCCGCCCCTCATGGACCCGGTCACCTTCAAGACCTTCTACGAAGAGTTGCGCCGCAGCACGAGCAACGACAAGCATTTGAGTATCGCGCGAGCCGGTCGGAAACACGTTTTCAAGGTTGCGCAAGTCGTATCTCTGATGGAGCTATTTGTGATGGGAGATGATCGAATCCGTGTGGCGGTCACGCTCTATAGGCGGATCGCGGACCCTGAGAACTTCGGCTCGGCCTACGCTGCGCTCACCTTTGACACCGATCGCCGTCGATTGGCTCTGGCATTGACGCGGTGATGCTCTTTTCGGAGATGCGCATGCCTAGGTTGGCCGCAATCGCGATCGCGTTGGGAATGTGCTCGACGCTACAGGTGTGAAGCTGGAGTGAAAATTGGAACTGTTCAAATTGATAGTATTTTGGCATTGAGTCCGGGCTGAGTTCACCCGGGGCTGCCAATGGCTCGTTCCAGAAAGAAGAATCAAGGCCAGCTTGAGCTTCCGTTCAAGGGTCCCGCACCCTCGCCGCGAGAGGGCCGGGCCCCGGAATCCGATCTGCGGCCGCTCCTGCGGCTGATCCACGGCAGCGGAGCAAAGCAACCGCCATCACTCGATTCCCGCGACGCGGTGATTCGTGTCCTGATTGGGGCGGGAGCTGATCTACTGCTGCGCAGAATCTCTCCGGAGCGGGCTGAGGAAATCCGCAGGCGCGTCGAGACGATTATTTCTCTATTCGATCGTGTCGATGGATCACCACAGCTTCTTCCTTCCCTCAAGCGGCGGCTCGATGAGCTCGAGGGACTCATGCGGGAAACCCGAGGATTGCAAGCGGGCAGGAGCAGATGAGCTATCGTCCCGCTGTTTGACGCTCGCGCCTGGAATACCGATCGGGAAATATCTGGTTCGCCGCAAGTTGGCTGAAGGCGGAATGGCGGAGCTTTATCTCTGCTGTTCACACGGACCCGAGGATTTTGAAAAAGAGGTCGTAATCAAGCGAATCAGACCTTTCCTTTCAACCGATCCCGAATTTGTTCGGATGTTCATTGCGGAAGCGCACTTAGCATCACGGCTCAATCATCCCAATCTGGTCCAGGTATTCGACTTTGATAAGCAGGGGGACACGTACTACCTGGCAATGGAGCACGTGCGGGGGCACTCGCTGTCCGAAGTCCGGAAGCGGTGTAAGGCGCGGATGGTCCCCTTTCCGCCGATCCTCGTTGCTCATATCGGAGCAGCGGTTGCGCGCGGTCTCCACTACGCTCACCGGCTCACTGAAAATGGCTCTCCACTCGGGTTGGTTCATCGGGACGTGACACCGCACAACGTACTGCTCTCGTTCAATGGAGAAGTGAAGCTCACTGATTTTGGAATTGCGAAGGCGAGCGACAAGATGACGTCGCCGGGAAGGCTCAAGGGCAAGTTGGCATACATGGCGCCGGAGCAGTCTCGTGGCGAGAGGGTGGATGCCAGAACTGACGTGTTTGCGCTGGGAATCGTTCTTTGGGAGATGCTGACCGGCGGGCGACTATTCGAAGGTGACAGCGACATGGCCCTGCTCCAGGCGGTCCGCCGAAGCGTGATTCCTCCCGTCGCAAGAGTGAACCCTGATGTGCCGCCCGACCTCGATTCCGTCGTAATGAAGGCCCTTGCCCGTAAGCCGGAACTGCGCCATCAGACTGCTCGCGATTTCGAGCGCGGGTTGGGGCAATGCGTGCTTCGACACGCTCGAACTCTGGACGATACGGACATCGCTGGATTTTTGGAGAAGCTCTTCCCAGACGGCTGGTCGTTGCCCAACGGCGTTGCCTTGCAGACCGCCGCGCCTCGCATTGAGATCGGACCGGTGGCCAAGGACGATCAATTGGGCACCGCGGCGGGCGGCGTTCCGACCAAGCTTCGCGGCAGGGCTTTGCCTCGCCGCCTCGCCTTGAAGATCGGACTCGGAGTTATTGCTCTCGCCGTGCTGGCCGCGAATCCCAAACCCCAATTCATCCTGAAACCGGAATCCGGGCCCAACCTCTCTGCCGCTGTCGTCGAGCCTCACGCCGACGCAGCGAATCCGGCGCCAGCTCAGCCTCCTCCGCCGAACCCGGCGGCAGCCGAGCTCGGGACGCCGACCTTCTCCCGCGCCGGCAGTCCGACGCACGATTCACCGGAAAATGTGCAAACACGCCATGGGACACTCGTGCTCAAGATTGCTCCCTGGGCTTTTTTGTCCATCGATGGAAAGCGAAAAGGGGAGGTGAGCGGGATTCGCCGATATCGGCTGCGGGCCGGTAAGCACCAGCTTCGCCTGTGGCATCCCAGGGGCAGCAAGGAAGTGGAGATTGTGCTGCGCGATGGCGAACGGCTGGTGGAGGAATACCAGGTGTACTCGCGCTCGAACTGAGAGCTCGACATCGAAGACTCAACCGGCAGTTCGTTCTCCTCATTTTCTTCCCCAGATTGAATTGCCCTGACGATCTTCCACCGCCTTCCGTACATCCGCCGGACTCCACGCTTGACACTCCATTCAATATCTACTACTAACTATCCTGCATTAACGAGAGAGTCTTGAAAGGATTCTTTTTAGTGGAGATCCTCGGGCCGGAAGAGATTGAAAAGATCGAGAAGGATTTTGCGGCGGGTGTTCCGGCGCGAACCATCCTCGAGATCTTCCAGCCCAAGGGAGTTCGCCTCTCGGAAGCAACCTTCCGTAAGTATGTCCAGGCGGGACTACTCCCGAGGAGCCGTCGGGTTGGTCGTAAAGGAAAGCATCGAGGGAGTCAGGGGCTTTACCCGGTCGAAGCGGTCCGCAGAATCAACGCGATCAAAATGATGATGGCTGAAGGGCTGACGCTCGAGGAAATCAAGCGGTCCTTCGTTTTCTTCAAGAATCACATCGACCAGGTAGAGCGCGGGCTGAGCGAAGTCATGGATGGGTTCGAGGAGCAGCTCTCTGATCGCCCATTTGCCCGCGAACGCAAGCGTCAACTATCCGGAGAGCTCCAGTCGCTGCGGGCGCGCGCCCGAGATCTCATTCGCGACGTGGCGCGCGTGGGGAGCGCGGTAACGGCCCAGCCGCACCGCGAAGACGTTTCATCATTCAGTGTCGGCGCATGAAGCCGACCGAACCACAAGGAGGGGTTGTGAGCGAAGTCAACAAGCAGGTCCCGTTGAATGACCCTGTCCAGGCGGAGCTTGCCGCCCGACAGCGTTCGAAGACGATGTCCCGCAAGGAGATGGCGCGCGACCTGCGCCGGAAGCGCCTAAGCGGCGACCTGGATGCCGATGAGGTGGAGTTGCTGCGGGTCATTGATGGCCAGCGACCGAAAACCCGGGCGGATTGCATGAATGGTCCACGTCCCTGCCTTTTCGTCTCGTGCAAACACAACCTCTATCTTGATGTGAATCCGGAGACCGGGTCGATCAAGCTGAACTTCCCGGACAAGGAGATCTGGGAGCTGCAGTACACCTGTGCACTCGACGTCGCCGAAAAGGGCGGCATCACCCTCGAGGAGGTCGGCGAGATCATGAACCTCACCCGTGAACGAATCCGGCAGGTGGAGACCCGCGGCTTGATGAAGCTGCGTGAAGCCACCGAAGCAGATCCGCCGGGTCGGCCGCAGCCGAAGTAGCCGCACCACTCCGCTTTGACTTTGGTCCAGGCGGTTGGTAGACCGCGCGCCTGTCGCGAGGTCGAATTTGTTGGCTCTTCTCAGTGTCTCGGACAAACGAGGGCTCCGACCGTTTGCCCGGGGGCTGGTGAAGCTCGGCTTCACGATTCTCTCCACCGGCGGAACCCTCCGCGCGCTTGAAGACGAAGGAGTGCCGGCTCGCAAGGTCAGCGACCACACCGGAATGCCCGAGATTCTGGGTGGCCGCGTCAAGACCCTGCATCCCAAGATTCATGGCGGAATCCTCGCGCGACCCGACCTTGCGTCCGACCGCGCCGAGCTCGATCGCAATCAAATCGAGACGATCTCCCTCGTAGCTGTGAACCTTTACCCGTTTCGGGAGGCGGTTGCTGCGGGCGCCACCGAAGCCGAAGCCATTGAGCAGATCGACGTCGGCGGCCCGGCCATGGTTCGCGCGGCGGCGAAGAACTTCGCCCACGTCGCGGTGGTGGTCGATCCCGCGGACTACGATTCGGTCCTCTCCGAGCTGGGCCAGGGCGAGGGCCGCATCACCGAAGCGACCCGTCGCAAGCTGATGAGGAAGGCCTTCGCCCACACCGCGGCCTACGACGCTTCCATTGCCGCCTATTTGTTCGATCGAGCCGCCGAGCCATTTCCGGAGGAATGGACGCTTTCCTTCGAGAAGGCGCAGCAGCTTCGCTATGGCGAGAACCCCCATCAGCGTGCCGCTTTCTACCGGAGCCGGATTCAGCAGCCCGGGGTTAGCCTGTCGCGGTCGCAAGTTCTCCAGGGCAAAGAGCTCTCCTACAACAACCTGCTCGATCTCGATGCCGCGCTGGCTTTGATTCTCGAGTTCCCCGAGCGCCCGTGCGCCTGCATCGTCAAGCACAACTCTCCATGCGGCGTAGCGCTGAGCGAAGATCTTGCCTCCGCCTACCGCACGGCTCGCTCGGTGGACGAGATCTCCGCGTTCGGCGGCATCGTCGCGCTCAACCGCGAGGTGGATTCTGCAACTGCCGATCTCCTCGTGGAAACCTTCCTTGAGGCGATCATCGCCCCTTCCTACTCGCAAGAAGCCCGCGATCGCCTCGCGACGAAAAAGAACCTCCGCCTCCTCGCCGCAGGCCCCGCCCTGGTCGGAGCGCGACCGCAATCCGGACTGCAATTGCGAAGCATCTCCGGGGGCCTGTTGGTCCAGGAAGCCGATTCACTCGAGCCCGCTTCGGAATGGAAGGTGGTGACCCGCCGCCAACCGACGGACGAGGAGCTCGCGGCGATGCGCTTCGCCTGGCGCGTTTGCAAACACGTCAAGAGCAACGCGATCGTATTTTCGAGCGCGGGCCGGGTGCTTGCGGTAGGCGGAGGCCAGACAAGTCGGGTGGACTCGGTGAAAATCGCCGTCGAGCGAGGAGGTCCCAGGCTGCGGGGCAGCGCGGTCGCCTCCGATGCATTCTTCCCCTTCCGGGATGGCGTAGATGAGGCCGCCCGCGCAGGTGCGACGTGCGTTGTTCAACCAGGTGGGTCGGTGCGCGATGATGAGGTCGTTGCCGCGGCGAACGAGCATGGCATGGCCATGGTGTTCACCGGCGTGCGACACTTTCGTCATTGAATGTACGTCGTCTGCCATAAATGCGAGGCGGCCTACGTTGTCGAAGACAGGCTCGTCGTTGGCGCAGGCGCCCTCGCGCAGTGTCCGAACTGCTTGCATGTGCAGGCGGTCGGCACCGGTACGGCATCTTCCGCGCCTCGATCGGTCGGCGTACCTCCGATTCCCCCAGTTGTCGCTCTAGCCTCCGACCCGCAGGCGTTCCGGATTCCTGCCATTCCACCCGTTTCTTCCCCCGTCTCGCCGGAGCCCGTCCTTCGCGACTCCCCGCCGACGCCCACCGCCGTTGCCGCGAGGACGGCGCGCGCGATTTGCCGGGACTGCCGCGCCCCGCTCACCGATCCGTTTGATCGCGCGCTCGGCATCTGCGAGTCCTGCCGCACCGGAGCGATTCCTTCGGCTCCGATCGCCTCGGCGGAGACTTCTCGAGCGAACGGCCATTCCGACGAGCTCAACTGGGCTCTGAACGGCTCGGGGAATGAAGACCCTCCCGACGATTCGAAGCTCGAGTCAGGCGGTTCTCTGCCCTTCGCCGGCGATGCGGACGAGGCCGACCCAAAGGCCCCGACCGGGCATTTGCCCGAACGCGGCGGTCGCGATCCAAATCGGATGATGAGCTCCGCGGTGGCTTCACCGGCGCGCTGGCGCGGGGGTCGAATCCTCATCGCCGTCGTCTTCATCGCCGCGCTGGCCGTGGCGGGAACCATGCTTCGCGGCCGCCGGCGTCCCCAGGTCCCGGTCAAGGCACCGGTGGCAGTGACCGTTCCTCTCGGCGCGGCGCTGGAAAAGTCCCGTCAGCGCTGGAGCGCGGACTTCGCCGGCCTCAAGGGCGACGCGCAGAAGCTCCTGACCGAAGGCGAGGCCGCTCTCGCCCGGGACACGCCCTCCGGCTATGAGGATGCGGCCAGGGCCTTCCAGCAGGCCTTTCTCCTCGAAGCCGGAAACGGAAACGGCCAGGCGATCGCCGGTTATCTGCAGGCGGTCGCCTGGGGGCGCGGCGCGACGCTCGGGAGCTCGGAGGTTGAGGAGATGATCAACCTCGCCCAGGCAGCCGAGCTCCAGTGGGGCCGGTCGGCCCGCATCCTCGTCGCGCATGCATCGCTGGCACTGCTCGGCCCCCAGTCCTCGAGGACCGCCGAGCGGTCGCGCTCCTTCGCCGAGCAGGCCGTGGGCCTGGCCTTTGGCCGCGACAAAGCGCTGGCGCACCTCGTGCTCTCCTCGGCTTTTCTCTCGTCGTCCGCCGAGCTCGCGATCCAGCAGATCGAGCTTGCGCTCAAGCTCGATCCTGCCCTGCGCCGCGTCTACCTGCACCGCGCGCTCGCACGCGAATCGCTCGGGGACTACGCCTCGGCGATCTCGGATCTAGAGAAGCGACTCTCCCTTGATCCCGACCAGTGGGAGGCGAGAGCCGCGCTGTCCCGGATCTACCAGGAGGTCGGCCAGCTGGGGCTGGCCTACCGGCTGTATGAGCCGGCCGCGAACGGCGGAAGCGATCTTCGCGCCGCGACCGCGCGGGCGCTGATCCAATACCAGTCGGAGCGCAAGCCGCGCGCCGCCGCCCAGACGCTGAGCGACGGGATCGGGCAGCGCGAGCACCAGGAACAGCCCCCGCTTGTGGCGGAAGCGTGGGTCCACCTCGCCTCGGCCGAGCGGGTTGCCGGAAGGCTGGAATCGGCGGCGACCGCGGCGAGGCGCGCGCTCGATCTCGCCCCCGGCGACCCCGCGCCCCACCTGCAACTCTTTCTGATCGCGCTCTCTCGCGGCTCCGCGGACGAGGCAACCAAGCAGCTCGCGCTCTTCAAGCGGCGCCTGTCCGACCCGGCCCTGGAGAAGCTCCTCGAGGGTCGCCTGCTGCTGTTGCAGCGGCACGACGCCGAAGCGATGCGGATCTTCGCCGACGCCGCGCAGCTCGATGGGCGCCGCCTCGATGCGTTGTTGCTCGCCGGAGCAGCGGCCGCCTCGGCCGGCAGCCGCGACGACACGCTTCGATATCTCCTCCTCGCCGGCCAGATGGACCCCACCCGGCTCGGTCCCACGGCCATCCCCACCCGCTTCTACCTCGGACCGGAGGAGAA
>Ga0070708_100000773_pt1 | contig 24034 bp, 19 predicted proteins | sample KBSK5503metaG_FD_65469 | JGI IMG/M metagenome (GOLD analysis project Ga0070708, IMG submission 65469) | Corn, switchgrass and miscanthus rhizosphere microbial communities from Kellogg Biological Station, Michigan, USA - KBS K5-50-3 metaG | ecosystem: Host-associated > Plants > Roots >... | reverse complement strand
CAAGATCGCGCTCGCGGCCGGAGCGTCGGTTGCCACGTTGCCCGCGACGGCGGTTCGCACCGAGGCCGGGCAAACCTATGTCTGGCTGATCCAGGACGGCAAGCTCGCGAAGCGGACGGTCCTGGTCGGCCGGCGCGACGACGATGCCGGCCGCGTCGAATTGAAGACCGCGCTGCCCGCGAATGCGAAGGTGCTGGCCGCGAAATTCGACAACCTGAAGGAAGGCGCGCCCGCAATGGTGCGCGCTTCCGACGAAGTCCCGCCGAAGAAGGCCAGCTGACGGCTAGTAAGCGCCGCCTTTTCCTCGCGCAACGGAGCAAGCCATGTGGATCACCCGCGTATCGATCAAAAATCCCGTGTTCGCGACGATGGTCATGGTCGGCATCGTCGTGCTTGGCCTCTTCGCCTATGCGCGGTTGCGCGTGGAGCAGATGCCCGACGTCACGCTGCCGTTCTTCGATATCGAGACGGCCTATCCGGGCGCCTCGCCCGAGGTCGTCGAAACCGACGTCAGCAAGCCGATCGAAAACGCCGTCAACACCGTTTCGGGCGTCAAGCGGATTTATTCCAACTCGCGTGAAGGGCGGAGCCAGGTGTTCGTCGAGTTCCGCCTAGGCACCGACGTCACCCGCGCCGTCCAGGACGCTCGCGACAAGATCGCGCTGGTGCGGCCGAGTTTCCCCCGCGACGTCAAGGATCCGCAGGTCATCCGGGTCGAGATCGAGGACAACCGGCCCACCATCTCGCTCGCTGTGCTCTCGCCGACGGTCGAGCTGCGCGAGCTGACCTCGCTCACCGATCAAACCATTGTCAAGGCGCTGGAAAACATCCCCGGCGTAGCGCAGATCATCGTCAACGGGCGCGTGACGCGGCAGATCCTGATCCAGATCAAGCCCAACGCGCTCGCCGCGCTCGGCATCGGCGTCGATCAGGTGATGACGGCCGTCCAGAACGCCAACCAGGACGTCCCCGCCGGGCGGATTACGCGCGGGCAGAACGATTCGATCGTGCGCGTCGAAGGCAAGATCAAGGACCCCGCGCAGTTCGCCCGCATCATCGTCGCCCAGCAGGGCGGGGGACCGGTCTACTTAAGCCAGGTTGCGGACGTCATCGACGGGGAGAAGGAACTCGATTCGATCTCGCGCATCAACGGCCGGCCGTCGATCACGATCGACATCCGCAAGGCGCAGGACGCCAATATCGTCGAGACCGGCCGCGGCGTGCAAGCCGCGCTGGAACTGCTCAAGTCGCGGCTGCCGCAGGATGTCGAGGTGCGGCTCGTTTACTCGCAGGCGGAGCTGGTGGAGGCCAGTATCAACCAGGTCAAGGCAACGATTATCGAGGGAGCGCTCCTCACCGTCCTCATCGTGTTCCTGTTCCTGCATTCGTGGCGCAGCACGATCATCACCGGGCTTACGCTGCCGATCGCGGTGATCGCCGCCTTCATCGCCCTCTACGCGTTCGGCTTCACGCTCAACATGATGACGCTGATGGCGCTGTCGCTGTGCATCGGGCTCCTGATCGACGACGCGATCGTCGTGCGCGAGAACATCGTCAGGCACCTTGGCATGGGCAAGGGCCACGCCGCGGCGGCGCGCGAGGGTACAGACGAGATCGGACTCGCCGTGATGGCCACGACGTTCGCGATCGTCGCGGTGTTCGTGCCCATCGCGTTCATGAAAGGCATCGTCGGCCAATTCTTCTTCCAGTTCGGCCTCACCGTCGCGGTGGCCGTGCTGGTATCGCTGTTCGTGAGCTTCACGCTCGACCCGATGCTCTCGTCGGTCTGGCGCGACCCGCCCGGATCGCGCTTCTCGCGCGTGCCCTGGCTGGGCCGTTTCATGGAGCGCGTCGAGCGCGGCGTCGAGTGGGTGCACGCAGTGTACGGACGGTTGCTGGAATGGGCGATCTCGGATTCGCATCGTCGACTGCACGTTCCAACCTTCGGGCTGTGGACTGCGCTGCGGACCGGCGAGTGGCAAGCGCTCAAGCCGCGGCGGGCGACGATCAGCAATCGCGGCATCGTGCTGTGGACCGCGGTTCTGATCTTTTTCGGCAGCTTCGCGGTGCTTCCGTTCATCGGCAAGGAGCTCTCCCCGCAGGTCGACGAGAGCTTCATTTCGCTGCGGCTCAACACGCCCGTCGGCACCAGCCTCGAATCCACCGACAACAAGGTGCGCGAGGTCGAGGCGGCGCTCAAGCAGTTTCCCGAGATCGTGCTCGCGATGACGACGGTGGGGAGCTGGGACGGCCGCAACTACGCGCGCGTCAACCTGAAGCTGACCGAACGCGGCGCGCGCGCGCGCACGCAGAAGGACCTCGAGCGCGCGATCCGGCAGGCGCTCAAGCCGATTCCCGGAATCGAGCTCGCGCTCGGCTTCGATCGTTCGATCTGGGTCAACCTGCTGGGGCCGGATCCCGACACGCTGAAGCAATTGATCAACGAGTTCGCCGAGAAGGTCGCCAAGGTTCCGGGCATCGCGGACATGGAAACGTCGGAGAAAGCTCTCAACCCCGCGTTTTCGATCCGGCTCAATAACGATGCCGCGGCCGATCTGGGCATCTCGGTGCAGCAGGTCGGAGCCACCGTTCGCCCGCTGCTCGCCGGGGAGACCGTGACCTACTGGCTCGGCCCCGACGGGCAGAATTACGAAGTCAACGTGCAGTTGCCCAAGGAGGGGCGCCGACTCGCCTCCGATCTCGGCAATCTGTACGTACCGACCAACAAGCGCGGTCCCGACGGGGAGCTGCGCATGGTGCCGCTGCGCCAGGTGGCGGAGATCGTCGAGTCGACGAGCCCTCAGATCATCAAGCGCCAGGACCTGCAGCGGCGCGTCGCGCTCTACGCCAATGCCGAAGGCCGCCCGTCCGGGAACGTCGGCGACGACGTCAAGAAGATCGTCGACGAGACGCGGCTGCCGCCCGGTTATCGTTTCACCATCGCCGGGCAGCAGGAAGACACGGCGGAATCGACAGCGGCGCTCTTGTCGGCGCTTGGACTCGCGATCATCTTCATCTACCTCGTGCTCGCTTCGCAGTTCGCGAGCTTCACGCAGCCGATCGCGATCATGATGTCGTTGCCATTCACGCTGATCGGCGTGTTCCTGGCGCTGCTCCTGACCGGCACGACGTTGAACCTGTTCTCGATGATCGGCCTGGTCATGCTGATGGGGCTCGTGACCAAGAATGCGATCCTTCTCGTCGACTTCGCCAACCGCGCGCGCCGCGGCGGCGCGACGCTGCGCGACTCGCTGCTGCAGGCGGGCCAGGTCAGATTGCGGCCGATTCTGATGACCACGGCCGCGATGATCGGCGGGATGACGCCGCTGGCGCTGGGATTGGGCGAGGGCGGTGAGACGCAGGCGCCGATGGGCCGCGCGATCATCGGTGGCGTGATTACGTCGACGCTGCTGACGCTCGTCGTCGTTCCGGTCCTGTACACGTACCTCGATCGCCTGTTCGAATGGCGGAAGGAACGCAAGGCGCAGAAGGCCGCGCGAATGGCGGCGGTTGGCGCGGCGCAGCCGCAGCCCGGCCCGGCAGCAGACTGAAGGGTTACCGTTCCGGCAGAGAATCGTCGCGGGCCGTCGTGAGATAATCGCGGCCGCACATTGCCCGCCGTGACCCACTACGACCAGCGCCATGGATTACGAACAAGCACGATTCAACATGGTCGAGCAGCAGGTCCGCACGTGGGACGTGCTGGACCAGGACATCCTCGACCTTCTGTTTGCGGTGAGGCGCGAGGAGTTCGTTCCCGCTGCCCACCGGGCGCTCGCCTTTGCCGACCTCGATTTGCCGCTGCCCAACGGCCAGCGCATGTGGGCGCCGAAACTCGAGGCGCGCGTACTGCAGGCGTTGAAGTTGAAGCGCGGGGAGTCCGTGCTCGAGATCGGCACCGGGAGCGGCTACTTCGCGGCGCTGCTCGGACGCTGCGCGGCGATGGTGACGTCGGTGGAGATCGATCCGCGTCTGTCGTCGGAAGCCGCAGCCAAGCTCGCCCGAAACGGCGTCGCCAATGTCCGCTGCGAAGTCGGCGACGGCGCGCGCGGATGGGGCAGCGACCCCTACGACGCGATCGTGCTCACCGGGTCCACGCCCGTTCTTCCGGAGAGCTTTTTCCGGCAGTTGAAACCCGGAGGTCGCGTTTTCGCGATCGTCGGGGATCCGCCTGCGATGACGGCGCGGATTGTCGACTGGACAGCGCCGGGCTCGCGCGTCACGACGGACCTCTTCGAAACCGTCGTCGCGCCGCTCGTCAACGCCGCGACGCCGGAACGTTTCAGGTTTTGAGAACCGAGTTGATCGCGCAGATTACCCCGGTCGAATTGGCGGCGTGGCGCGCGGACCCGTCGCGTGCGACCCCCGTGCTCGTCGATGTGCGCGAGCCCTGGGAGTTCGACCACTGTCGCATCGAGGGTTCGCTGCCCCTGCCGCTCTCGCAGTTGCCGGCGCGGCGCACCGAATTGCCGGAAGACCGGCCACTGGTCCTCGTATGCCACCACGGTAACCGGAGCCAGCAGGCGGCGATGTGGCTTCTGCGCAACGGCTTTACCGACGTGCACAACCTCAGTGGCGGCGTCGAGGCGTGGGCGCAGGACGTCGACCCTGCGATGCCCCGCTACTGAAGGCAGATACAGGATGAGGACGCTTTGGATCGCGCGACGCATTCGCGCACTTTCCGGATTGCCAAAAAATGAAATTACCGTCTTTCCCTGACCACCGGCGCCGCCTGCTGCCGCTGGCGTTGGCCGCGATGTTCGCCGCCGGCAGCGCCGCGGGTGAAGACTTGCTGCAGATCTATCGCGAGGCGCAAAAGAGCGACCCGCAGCTTGCGTCGGCGCGCGCGGCCTGGGAGGCGACGCAGGAAAGGGTGCCGCAGGCGCGCGCGGGCTTGTTGCCCAACGTATCGGCCTCCGGCGCCGCCAACGTCAACAACTTCGATTTTCACGCCAACACCGATCCCAACAGCGATTTCAACCGCAACTACTATCAGTACAACCTGACGGTCTCCGCGTCGCAGCCTTTGTACCGCTACCAGAACGTCGTGCTGTACGACCAGGCCAAGCAGCAGGTCACGCAATCCGATTACACGCTCGTGATTGCGCAGCAGGACCTCATCATCCGGACGGCGGTCGCCTACTTCGACGTGCTGCTGGCCGAATTCAACGTCGAGCTCGCCGCGCAGCAAAAACTCGCGGTCGCCGAACAACTTGCGCAGGCCAAGCGCAATTTCGAAGTCGGCACGGCCACGATCACCGACACCAATGAAGCGCAGGCGAAATACGATCAGATCATCGCCACCGAAATCCAGGCGCTCAATGATCTCGATCGGCGGCGCACGGCGCTGCGCGCGATCGTCGGACACTTTCCGCAGAGCTTAAAGCGCGTCGGCAGCGGTTTCATTCCCGACCCGCCGAGCCCGAACACGCTCGACTTCTGGGTGGACAAGGCGGTGACCGGCAACATGAACGTTCTCTTCCAGCAGGCGAACTACGAGATCGCCGCGCTCGAAGTCGACCGGGCCAAGGCGGGCCATTACCCCACACTCGACCTCGTCGCGAGCTATGGCGGCCAGGCCTCCAACGGCGGCGTGAACCTCGGCGTCAAGAGCAATTCGACGGCGGGTCTCGTCGGCGTCCAGCTCACTGTGCCGATCTACACGGGCGGTTTCGTCAACTCGCGCGTGCGCGAGGCCATCGCGTTGCAGGACAAGGCGCGGCAGGACCTGGAAACCGCGCGGCGAAGTGCCATCACCAACGCCCAGGACGGCTTTTCAGGCGTGAACAGCGCCGTCGCGTCCGTGAAGGCGAACGAGCAGGCCGTGCAATCGGCCGAGGTGGCGCTGCAGTCGAACATACTCGGCCAGGAAGTTGGCATCCGGACCAATCTCGACGTGCTGAACGTGCGGCAGAATGTGTTCACCGCCCGGCGCGACCTGGCCAATGCCTACTTCACTTATCTGCTTGCCGTGCTTCGCCTGAAGGCTGCGGTCGGAACGCTGGACGAGCAGGACCTGGCTGGCCTCAATCGCCGCCTTAACGGCTAGCTGGCAAGCGCGGCGCGAGCCACGCCCAAAGGCGATCGCCGGCGCCGCGGTGCGCGGCGTGGAATGCAAGCGCTGCATCGCGCATGCGCTCGCGACGCGCGGGATCGGCGAGCAATTCGCCCACCTGCGTCAGGAGCGCATCGGCGTCGCCGACGCGTAATGCGGCACCGGCCGCGACCGCGTTGTCGGTCGCTTCTGAGAAATTGAACGTGTGCGGACCGACGAGCGTCGGCGTGCCCAACGCGATCGGCTCGATCAGGTTTTGCCCGCCAAGCGGCAAGAGGCTGCCGCCGACGAATGCTACGTCCACGGCGGCATAGTAGCCGGGCAACTCCCCCAGCGAATCGCCCAGCACCATGGCGACATCTGCGGGAACGGGCCGGTTCTCACTACGCCGCACGAACGGAATGCCGCGCGCCCGCAGCAATTCGGCGACGGCGGAGAATCGTTGCGGATGGCGCGGCACGATGACGGTCAGCGTTTGCGGCGGCAGCGCGTGCCGTTCCAGGGCATCGAGGATTTGCACCTCCTCGCCATCGCGTGTCGACGCGGCGATCCAGGCCGGCCTCGATTCGCCGAAACGCACGCGCAGCTCGCGCCCCAGCGATTGCGCCTGCGCCGGTATCACGACATCGAACTTGAGGTTGCCGGTGACAACGACATCGCGCGCACCCGCGCCGGTCAGTCGCGCCGCGTCGCCGGATGTCTGCGCGGCAGCGCCCGCGAGCGACGCGAACATCGGCCGCGTCAGCGAGGGAAAGCGCGCGTAGCCCGATGCCGACTTTTCGGACAATCGCGCGTTGACGAGATAGAGCGGAACGCCGTCGCGATGGCAGGCCGCCACGAGGTTGGGCCACACTTCCGTCTCCATCAGCAGGCCGACACGCGGGCGAAAGCGTGCGAGGAACGCCGCGATTGCGAAGGGCACATCGTACGGCAGCCACACCTGCTGCACGCCATCGCCATACAGTGCGCGTCCGGCCTCGCGCCCGGTCGCTGTCATGTGCGTCAGCAGGATCGTGGCGGACGGCGAAGCGCGCGTGATGCGCTCGATGAGCGGCGCCGCCGCACGTGTTTCTCCCAGCGAGACCGCATGGATCCAGATCACGTCGCCGCGAGGGACGGGTGCATCGTTGCGGTAACGCCCGAAGCGCTCGCCGATGCGCACGCGATAGCCCGGCTCGCGCCGGCCGCGCCACCAGAGCCGCAGTGGCACGAGCGGCAGGATCGAGTACCACAGCAACGTATAAAGCAGGCGCGACATCGGGCTCCCTCGCCTCAACTGCGCGGCACGCGCCGGATGAGTTGCGCACACGCGCCGACGATATCGGCCAGCGATGGCACGAGACCGTTGCCGCCCGCGTCGCGCGCATGCGCTCCCGCGCAGGCCACGCCTGCGAGCCGCGGATCGGTGGCCGTGAATATCGCAACCGTCGGCGTGCCCAGCGCTGCGGCGAGGTGCGTCAATCCGGTATCGACGCCGACGACGATTTCCGCGTGCCGCGCCAGTGTCGCGACCTCCGGCAGCGATTGCTGCGGCGGCACGAGCGCGCCTTCGGATCCATCGGCGATGCGCCGGCTGCGCGCTTCCTCCTCCGCGTTGCCCCACGGAAGCAGTGTCGCAAACCCGGCGCGCGAAAAATGCGTCACGAGTGCGCGCCACCGGTCCTCGGGCCACTGCTTGTCGACGCGGCTCGTCGCGTGGAACGCCACTGCGTACGGTCCCGCGGGCATCGCCGGGTTGGTTGGCGGCACGTCGAAGGACCAGCGCGGCGGGCCGTCGGCGGAGTAACCCAATGCGGCCGCGGCGACTCCCCTGCAGCGGTCGACGATATGGAGATCACGCGACACGGAATGGTGCACGTCGTCGACGAGCGTTGCTATCGGTTCGCGGATGTTGGCGCGATCCAGGCCGTGCCGCACACCGCGCGCAAACCAGGAGACGATGGCACCCTTGAGCTGTTCCTGCAGGTTCAAGATCGCGTCATAGCGCTCTTGCTGCAGCGCGCGGCGAAAGCCGGCCATTTCGCGCCAGGTGGCCCTCGCCAGCGGCGCGTGGCGCCACCGGCGCAGTGCCAGCGGCACGACGCGGCGAATCCGCGGGTCGAGGCGCACCAGGTCGACAAAGGCGTCCTCGGCAATCCAGTCGACCGCGAGCCCGGGACGGTGGACGGCGATATCGGACAGGAGCGACAACGCATACACGACGTCGCCGAGCGAGCTGGGCCGCACCACGAGGACGCCGCTCATCGCGCCCGCCGCGGAAAAGCGCGATCGCGCGTCGAATACGGCGCGCAAACCACGTAAAATCGGCGGCAATCCTTCGCGGCTCTCCTCCGGTGCATGTCCGAACCGCTTCCCCTGTCGCTGGTGATCATAACGCGCGATGCCGCGCACGAACTCGCGGATTGTCTCGCGTCCGCGGCGTTCGCGGCGGAGACGATCGTCGTCGATTCGGGCAGTCGCGATGATACCGCAGCGCTCGCCGCGCGTTCCGGGGCGCGCGTCATCGAGCGCGCATTCGAAGGCTTCGGCGCGCAAAAGAATTTCGCGGTCGGCGAAGCCGCAAACGATTGGGTGCTTTGCCTCGATGCCGACGAGCGTGTCACGCCGGACTTGGCCGCCGCCATCCGCGCCTTGTTTGCCTCCGGAACGCCCGCGGCCACCGCCTATGCGGTCGCGCGGCGCAACCGCTTCCTCGGCCGCTGGCTCGCGCACGGCGAAGGCTATCCCGACTGGAACGTCCGCTTGTTCGATCGCCGCCGGGCGCGATGGTCGGCCGATGAAGTCCACGAAAAGGTCGTCGCCGACGGTCCGGTGGAAAGGCTTCGCGGCGACCTGCTGCATGCGTCGGCGGAATCGATCGACGCGTACATCGCCAAGCAGAATCGCTATACGACCGTGCAGGCGGCGGCAATGCATGCGCGCGGGGATCGGGCCGGCGCCATGCGACTCGTGTTGTCGCCGGCGGCGCGCTTTTTGCGCTTCTACGTTCTGCGGCTGGGATTCCTCGACGGCGCCGCGGGCTTTGCGCACATCGCGATCGGCGCATTCGCGAGCTTTCTCAAGTACGCCAAACTTCGCGCCCTGCAAGCGGAAGGGCGGACGAAGTGACATCGAAAGTGCTCGTCACCGGCGTGGCCGGCTTCATCGGCATGCCGATGGCGCATGCACTGCTGGCGCGCGGGGCGAGCGTCGTGGGTGTCGACAATCTCGATCCTTACTACGACGTTGCGCTGAAGGAGGCGCGGCTCGCGACGTTGGTGGGGCAGCCGGAATTTGCATTCCAGCGGATCGACCTTGCCGATGCGGACGCTGTCGCGAAGGTGTTCCGCGATGAGGCGTTCACTCACGTGGTGCACCTGGCCGCGCAGCCGGGGGTGCGTTACTCGCTTGAAAATCCCGCGGCGTACATTCGCAACAACGTCGACGCCTTCGGCTGCGTTCTCGAGGGATGCCGTCGCGCGCGCGTCGCGCACCTCGTCTACGCTTCGAGTTCGTCGGTGTACGGCGCCAACCACACGCTGCCTTTTTCCGAGGATCAGCGCGTCGACCATCCGGTGAGCCTGTATGCCGCGACCAAGCGCGCCAACGAATTGATGGCGCACAGCTACAGCCATTTGTTCGGCCTGCCTGCGACCGGCCTGCGGTTTTTCACCGTGTATGGCCCGTGGGGCCGTCCCGACATGTCGCCGATGCTCTTTGCCAAGGCCATCCTCGCGGGCGAGCCGATCCGTGTGTTCAATCACGGCCGGATGCGCCGCGACTACACGTACATCGACGACATCGTTGAAGGCGTGGCGCGAGTGCTCGAACGGCCGCCCGCGATCGACACGACCGGGGAGGCGCCGCACGCCATCTACAACATCGGCAACCACGAGGCCGTCGAGCTCGAAACGTTCATCACGACGCTCGAGGAACTGTTGGGACGCCGCGCGATCCGCGATTATCAGCCGATGCAGGCGGGCGACGTTCCAGCCACCTTTGCATCGATCGACCGCTTGCGCGCCGCCACCGGGTTTGCGCCGCACACGTCGTTGGCCGACGGCCTCGCGCGGTTCGTCGAATGGTATCTGTCCTACCACGGCTGACTGCCCGAGCAAGGCCTCACTGGTAATATCGGATTCCATGCAGCGCGAACCCGACGTCGGCGGCGGCCCGACATGATCCTCGTTACCGGCGGCGCCGGCTTCATCGGCGCCAACTTCGTCCTGGATTGGCTCGCCGCTGGAGGCGAGCCGGTCGTCAACCTCGACCTTCTGACCTACGCCGGCAATCTCGGCAATCTCGCCTCGCTTGCCAATGATGACCGGCACGTATTCGTGCGCGGCGACATCGGCGACGGCGCGGTGGTTTCGGCGTTGCTCGGAAAGCACCGGCCGCGGGCGATCGTCAACTTTGCCGCCGAAACGCACGTCGACCGCTCGATCCACGGCCCTGCGGCATTCATCGAAACCAATGTCGTCGGCACCTTCGGGCTCCTCGAGGCGACGCGCGCGTGGTGGTCGGCGTTGCCGGCAGGCGAGCGCGACGCGTTTCGCTTCGTGCACGTGTCCACGGACGAGGTCTACGGTTCGTTGTCGGCCACCGATCCGGCGTTCAGCGAAGCCACGGCCTACGCGCCGAACAGCCCGTACTCGGCGTCGAAGGCTGCGGCGGACCATCTTGTGCGCGCGTATCACCATACCTACGGCCTGCCGACGCTGACCACCAACTGCTCGAACAATTACGGTCCGCGGCAATTTCCCGAGAAGCTCATTCCGCTGATGATCGTCAACGCGCTGGCGGGCACGCCGCTGCCCGTCTACGGCGACGGCAAGAATGTCCGCGACTGGATATACGTCGGCGACCATTGCGCCGCGATTCGCGCGGTCATGGAACGCGGGCGCCCGGGCGAGACGTACAACATCGGCGGCAACGCGGAGATACGCAACCTCGACGTGGTGCAGACGATCTGCGCGCAGCTTGCCGAGCTTCGGCCGGGCCACGACTACGCGGGGCTCGTCACGTTCGTCAAGGACCGGCCGGGTCATGACCGCCGTTACGCGATCGATGCCTCCAAGGTGGCGCGCGAAACGGGTTGGGAACCCGCGCAGTCCTTCGCGACGGGCATCCGGCACACCGTTGCCTGGTACCTTGAAAACGCCGGCTGGCTGGATGGAGTGACCAGCAACGACTATCGGAAGTGGATCAGCGTCAACTACGCACCCGAATTGAACGCACGATGACACGCAAAGGCATCATTCTCGCGGGCGGCTCTGGCACCCGGCTGTACCCGGTGACGCAGGTCATTTCCAAGCAACTGCTGCCGGTGTACGACAAACCGATGATCTATTACCCGCTGTCGACATTGATGCTGGCCGGCATCCGCGACATCCTGCTCATCTCCACGCCCGAAGATACGCCGCGCTTCACGCAATTATTGGGCGACGGCTCGCGCTGGGGCCTCAATATTAGCTACGCCGTGCAACCGTCCCCCGACGGCCTCGCGCAGGCGTTCATCATCGGCCGCGAGTTCGTCGGCACGGACACGTCGGCGCTGATCCTGGGCGACAACATCTTCTACGGCCACGACCTGCACACGCAGCTCGCTACCGCCGATGCGCGCCGCAGTGGCGCGACCGTCTTCGCGTATCCGGTGTCCGACCCGGGGCGGTACGGCGTGGCCGAGATCGAGTCCGGGGGCCGCGTTCTTTCGCTCGAGGAAAAGCCCGCCAAGCCGAAATCCCGCTACGCGGTCACCGGCCTTTATTTCTACGACAACCGCGTGCTCGATATCGCGCGCGAACTGAAGCCATCCCCGCGCGGAGAGCTGGAAATCACCGACGTCAATCTCGCGTATCTCGCAAGCAACGAGCTCGTGTGCGAAGTGATGGGCAGGGGCATGGCGTGGCTCGACACCGGCACGCACGAGTCGCTGCTCGAGGCGTCCCAGTACATCGAGACGATCGAGCGCAGGCAGGGGTTCAAAATCGCCTGCCCCGAGGAAATCGCGTTTCGCCAGGGCTACATCGATGCCGCCGCGCTCGAACGGCTGGGTCGCGCGCTCGCGAAGAACGGCTATGGGAAATACCTGCTCGGGATTCTGCGCGATCCCGGCGCGGACTGACCTCATCGCGCACCAATGCAAGTCACGACCACCGCGCTGCCGGGCGTGCTGCTCATCGAGCCCCGGGTGTTCGGCGACGAACGCGGATTTTTCTTCGAGAGCTGGAACCGCCGCGCGTTCGCGGACGCCGGCGTCGATGTGGACTTCGTGCAGGACAATCACTCGCGCTCGGCGCGGGGCGTGCTGCGCGGACTTCACTATCAGGTCGAGCACGCGCAGGGCAAGCTGGTGCGGGCGACGGCCGGAGAGGTGTTCGATGTCGCGGTGGACCTGCGCCGTTCCTCGCCGGCGTTCGGCCGATCCATCGGGGTGGTCTTGTCGGCCGCCAATCACCGGATGCTGTGGATTCCACCCGGCTTCGCGCACGGTTTCGTCGTGATGTCGGAGAGTGCCGAGTTTCTCTACAAGGCCACCGACTACTGGTATCCGCAGCACGAGCGGACGTTGCTGTGGAGCGATCCTGCGCTTGGCATCGCCTGGCCGCTTGCGGGCGAACCGACGCTCGCAGCGAAGGACGCCGCCGGCCGGCGGCTCGCGGACGCCGACGTCTACGATTGAACGCGTCCGTGCGCCCGACGATTCTTCTCACCGGCGTGAACGGACAGGTGGGCTTCGAGCTTGCGCGCAGGCTCCCGGACGCGGGTGAGGTGATCGCCCCGGATCGCGCAGCGCTCGATCTCGCCGACGCCGACGCGATCGTCGCGGCCGTGCGTGAGGCGCGCCCGCAACTGATCGTCAACGCGGGCGCATACACTGCTGTGGACTTGGCCGAGACCGACCGTGACGCGGCGTTCGCGGTGAATGCGCGCGCGCCGCGTGTCCTCGCCGAAGAAGCGAAACGGCTCGATGCGGTGCTCATCCACTATTCGACCGACTATGTCTTCGACGGCACGGCCACCACACCCTATTCGGAAGATGTGCCTCCCCACCCGCTCAGCGTCTATGGCGCGAGCAAGCGCGAAGGCGAGCTTGGCATCGAACAGTCGGGCGCGCATGCGATTGTCTTGCGCACCGGCTGGGTCTATGGCGCGCGCGGAAAGAATTTCCTGCTGACGATCTTGAGGCTCGCTCGCGAGCGCGACGAGCTACGCATCGTCGCCGACCAGACCGGGACGCCGAACTGGTGCCGGACGGTGTCCGATGCGACGATGGCCACGATCGCGCGCGGGCTGCCGTGGCTCGCCGCGCGGTCCGGGCTGTATCACGTGGCGTCGGCGGGTGTGACGACGTGGCACGGCTTCGCCCAGGCCATCGTCGGAGACGTGGAGCGACCGCGCGTCGTGCCAATCGCTACGTCCGAGTACTCGACACCCGCGCGCCGCCCCGCTTATGGTGTACTGTCGTCGCGCAAATTCGAGGCGACGTTCGATTACCGGATGCCTTCGTGGCGGGAAGGTCTCGCCGCCTGCCGTGCGGACATGTAGGCAGCGTTGCGCTAAGTCCACTGAACCTTGCCTTGACGCGTTACTCCAATCATCGATTTGCATTACAGGTCTTCCGCCTTAAACAATTCCGGAGGTTGCCGTGCGCTGTCGCCAAATGACGACTGTCAGATGTTGCCTTGCGTTGGCTGTCCTCTTTCCCTGGATGGCGATTGCGCAAAGCGTCAACCGGCCGATCACCTCGGTTCCCCCCGCGGCCTACCGGCCCGCCACAGTCGAAAAAGCCGCGACCCCCGCATTCACCCTTGCCGCCGACGCAGCTTCGCGCCGCATCGAGCTTGCCGCCCCGTCCGCATCCGAAATCACATCGTTCAAGGCGCTGAATGCCGCCCCGCCCGGCTCGGGCAAGCGCGTGAACGCCAAGGCCCTTGCCGTCGGATTCGGTCGCGAAATGCCTGCAGCCGCGCGCACCGTTCAGCTATCAGCATTGGCCTGGGCGGCCACGAGCGATGGCGGCAGGTCCGCGCGAATTGAAATCCGCTCACCGGAGGCGACCGCGGTCCGCGTGGCGATGCAATTGCCTTCGACGGCCGCGGATTTCGAAGTGCGCGTCAAGGGTTCGAGTGCAGGCGCCAGCGTCTTCGGCCCGATTGCCGCCAGCGCCATCGCGCAGGATACGACGCGCTTCGGCAGGTTCTGGACGCCCGTCCTCGAAGGCGATGTCGCGACGATCGAATTGCATGCCGGTCCGGGAGTGGTGCTCGAAGGCGCGGTGCTCACGCTGCCCAGCGTGTCGCACCAGGTCGTGGGCAACGCGGAACTGCGCGCCCTCTCGGCCAAGACCGTGAACGAAATCGGCCGGGCGCAGAGTTGCAACATCGACGTCGCCTGCGTCACCCCTTCGGCAGCGCTGTCCAACGCGGCGAAGTCGGTGGCGCAACTGCTTTTTGTCGGCGACGATCTCGGTCGGCAGTATCTGTGCACCGGGACCCTGCTCAACGATTCGATTGTGTCCAGCACGCCGTATCTGTTCACGGCGGCGCACTGCATGGATTCCGCGCGCGCCGCCAATACGCTCAATACCTTCTGGTTCTTCGATGCGATCGCGTGCGGGAACAACGCGGTCCCACCCTACGTGCAGTTGGTCGGCGGCGCCGCATTGCTTGGCCGCAGCGAGGACCACGACTGGGCGCTCGTGCGGCTCAAACAGTCTCCACCCGCGGGTAGCTGGCTCTCCGGCTGGAACGCCGTCCCCGTTCCGCTCAACGCGATCACGACGACACTGCATCATCCGGAGGGCGACCTCAAGAAATGGAGCCAGGGCTTTGTCGCGGCGTCCGTCTTCGACGACGATTCGAACGTCTACGGAATATTCAATGAAGTCCGGTACACGGCCGGCATTACCGAAGGCGGGTCGAGCGGTTCGGCGCTGCTGACAGACGCCGGCGGCTACTTCGAAGTGCGGGGCGGCTTGTCGGAAGGCACGACGTTCGCATGCCCGTCGCTCAGCGGCTGGGACGACTATTCAAGGGTTGAAGACATGCTGCCGTTGGTGCGGCAGTACCTGACACCGGGCTCCACCACGCCCGGCGAGGCCGTGGCCGTCGAGTTCTACAACAAGACGCTCGATCATTATTTCCTGTCGACCAACCCTTCGGAGATCAACGACCTCGACACCGGCGTGCACGTTGGCTGGGAGCGCACCGGGTTGCGCTTCCTGGCCTTCACCAGCCAATCCCCGGGGACGAGCCCGGTGTGCCGCTTCTATCGTGAGCCTTCGTTCGGCGACTCGCATTTCTATTCCGCGAGCCCGGCCGAATGTGCGGCGACGGCGGCCGCGCATCCATTGGATTGGGTCTACGAGAGCGCGGCGGTTTTCTACATCCTGCTTCCGGACGGCGCAGGCAATTGCGCCGCGGCAACCGTGCCCCTGTGGCGTTTTTTCAACACAACGACGACGAACCATCGCTATACGGCGGAGGTTGTCATTCGCGACCGGATGCGCGCCGATCCCGCAGTGTGGACGGCCGAAGGGAACGGGCCCGGCTTCGCGGTCATGTGCGCGGCGTCGCTGTAACTGCCGCATGAATGGGCGGTGCGCGCAATGCGCATCGCCCGCCGCCCATCGATGAATTCGATCCCCGCGGCGGCGTCAACCTGCGCGGGTCGGCACGCCACATCAAATGAAGATTTCCAGTCGGGCAATTGCGATGAGAACTGCTATCGATAGAGCCGCATTCAAGGCAAGTTGGAGACGTTCGAGTCGATAATCCACCGGTGAACGCAGTACCCAGAACAGCGCGTAAAGCGTTAAATAGTATCGTTGCTCGATGAGATGAAGGGGAAGCAGGGCCGCCACTCCGAATGCATAAAGAGGCAGCTTAAGCGGGGAGGCGCTCGGGACAAATGCCACAAACCCGAAAGCGAATATTGCAAATGCGACCAACACGCTAAATGCCCAGCGTAGCGGTGTGTGCGTTATTGAAAATATGATGCGATTGCGTAGAAATCCGTCCAACACGGACGGGTCAACGTTGTATGGGTGGGTGGCCGCGAAGGTAAAGCCCGCAATGAGGAAGACCCCCACGAACAACAATTGACAGGTGCGATTACGCAACGCTGTTACGACCATCGAGCGGGTAGGTGCCAGGATCGGAAGGAAGAGGATGAAGCCCAATGCCAGGGCAAATTCCATGTTTGGGATGCCGCGCGCGCCGGCGACATGGTCGAGCTGCGTTTGCGATGTCATTGCGATACCGCCTTGCTGCCATATGATCACAGCCCACGCCACCGAAGTGATCGCGGTATAGATCGCCAGCGATAACAGTCGTCGGCCCGATCCGGTTGCTGGGCCTCGCAGCAGTTCGTACGCGTATAGGGCAGCTGCGGCAATCAACCAAACGATATTCGTCTGCCGAAACGCGAGAGCCAAGAGCCCCGCAATGGCGAACACTCCGAACCGTTGCATTACCGCGCCATAAAACATCCACAGCACTGCGCCAAGCGCGGGGATGTCTGTATAAACCAAGCCGCAATATGGCAGGACGATCGGAAGAAGGAAGAACTGCGCTGTCTTGAGTGAGGCGCTCGGACGATCAAAATGGGCCGCCAACAGGAAGAAACCGGTGGCCGCGAGCAACGCAAATCCTGCGATCATCACTCGGGCAGCGAGCAAGGAGTCCGCGCCGAAAATGAATAGCATCGCGGCCGCCATCAAATTCATTGTTGGCCACGTGGAGAGCCCAGGATTGGTCGCCCATTCGCCGCGCGCAAATGTCTGCGCCTGAGCAAAGTGTATTAATTCGTCGGCGATCGGATGAGCGGGTAGGGACCACAGGAGCGCCGCAAGAACCAACATTGCGGCAACAAAGAGTGCGAAAGCCGGGGGGCGCGTTGCCCCCGACTCAGATCGAATGGGTTTTGGAATCAATGAGCAGTTGGGAAAGGCTGATCCCCGCTTGCGTGCCGAATTTCCGCGCTCAGCCCCGCCTGCTCAGGTTCGTTGAGCGACGCTCGCAGATGTCGTAACTAGCGCAGTCCCGACGCGTAATCGGCAAGCGCCTTCATCTGCTCGTCGTTCATTTTTTGCGCGATGGCCCACATGATTTTGCCCTGCGCGTCCTTGCCTTCCTTGTCGGCGCCGCGTTCCCCGGCCTTGAACGCCTTCAATTGCGCGTAGGTGTAATCGGCGTGCTGGCCCGCAAGGCGCGGGTAATTTTTCGGCACACCCGCTCCATTGGGCGAGTGGCAGGACGAGCACGCGGGCAGCCCCGTGGACGAAACACCGCCGCGATACAGCGACTGCCCGGTCCTGACCAACGCCGGATCCGTTGCGGTACCCCCCGCGGGCTTCTGTCGCGAAAAGTAGATTCCCAACGCAACCATGTCGTCGGGCGTAAGCGTCGCGGCCAGACCCGTCATCACCGGATTCACGCGCACTCCCGACTTGAAAAGCTGCAACTGCCGGGTGATATACTCCGCGCCCTGCCCGGCCAGGTTGGGGTTGGCCGGTACGGCGCTGTTGCCGTCGGCGCCATGACACGCGGCGCAAATCGTGGCGACGATCTGGCTGGCATGCGCGAGGTCGGGCTTGGCGGCGCTTTCCGCCGCGGCGGCTACCGGCATCCGGAGTAGCACCAGAGCCGCAATCGTCATCGCGGCGGCCAATAGCAACTTGCGCTTCATGCTGAACGGACTCCTAAAGGTGCGGCGGCGCGAAATGGACACATCGCGGGCACGGAACCGCACCTCATGAGCCAATTCCGCCCAAGGCACGACCCCCACGAACGACGCCGCCGTGAATAAACGCGCCATTGTAGCGGACTCGAAGCGCCCTTCCAAAGTCGCGCGATCCGCCGAAGCGGGGCCTAAGCCGCCGCATCCTTTGGTGGGCGCAGTCTTTGTCACCGGTGCCGCCGCGCCTGAACAGTTGCCTCCGGCGAGTGTGCCCGAAATCGCCTTTGCGGGCCGGTCGAATGCCGGCAAGTCGACCGCCATCAATGTCCTTGCCGGCCGCACGCGGCTGGCCTTCGCGAGCCGCACGCCGGGAAGAACGCAACAGATCAACCTGTTTTCATTGCGCAGCGGCGCGCTGGTCGCCGACTTGCCCGGCTACGGCTACGCCGCCGTGGGAAAGGAGCTGAAGCGCGCGTGGCAGGAATTCCTCTGGCACTACGTCACGACGCGGCCGACGCTGGTGGCGCTGGTCCTGATCGTCGACGCGCGCCATGGATTGAAGAGCCTCGACATCGAGTTGCTCGAAGGCTTCGTCCCCTCAGGCCGGCCTGTGCTGATCCTGGCCACCAAAGCGGACAAGCTCAACACGACGGCTCGGCGCGCGGCGGTGGCGACGATACGCCGGCAGCTGGCGCAGACGTTTCCACTGGGCGCGGTGAATGTGTCCGTCCAGTTATTTTCGGCCACCGAGCGCATCGGCATCGAGGAAGCCGAGACCGTGATCGCGGGTTGGCTGTAGCGACGGGCGCTGGGAAGCGAGCCATGAATCAGGCGCCAACACGAACATGAGAGAGATCCCCGCGCATATTGGCAGCAACACGCACATCCGCACCATGTACAGCGAATGCAGGACCGTATGATTTGAAAACGCAAAATACCAGAGGGGAAGTGTCAAAGCGACTGCCGCGGCGATAACACATCCGGGCCTGGTGGCGCGGCGTGACAATGCGGGACCCAATGCAACGGCAATTGCGCTGCACCCAAACACGATTAGTGCGGCAATCGATGACTTGTAAGTGAGGTTCGGCAACGTGGCGATCATCGAATCCACCACGTCGCGCGGCGAGTACAGATGCAGATTCTCGGGGGTCGCCCAATTTGGTTCGAACGGAATCGGGAGGAACTGGTGAAGCTGTAGCCGCATCGCCAAATGTGTAATGAATTGATAAAACGGCTTGGCGTCGGAAACTGCGGAAATGATTGCCTGTTGCCACAACACCGTGATGAGAACGCCCGCGGCGCATCCCAGCCCGGCCATGGCTGCATGTCGGCAGGGATGAGGTCGAGTTGGTGCGGCGCAATGACTCATCAATACGGCCATTCCAACAGCGATCAGCGCCGGCCCGGTGAGCAATTCGAAGCAGCCGGTCAGCACGCCAAAGACAATGGAGGCCGTTGGGACGCGGTCCTGCGCGCCCGCGCTTGCGAACGTCACCGAATAGAGAAGGAAGCCCGCCAACACCAATTCTGAATAGCCATGGGCAAGTGTCTGTGAGTAGTATTCCAGTCGATAGAATCCCAGCATCGCGGCGACGCATATCAACCCGGCTGAGTAGATCGTCCGAGGACGCGCCTTCATTTGTGCACGGCGGGCAAGGCCACGAATTGATATGAGCGCGGTGAGTAATAGAGTGAAATAAGTCAGCGCCCTGACGAATTGCTTCGCATGATCTATACCGACGACTGCAATGAGCGGCGCCGATACAACGCGCGCCGCGAACATGTAACGAGAATACTGATAGGTGCTAGTCGACGGACGCTCCCCCATTACGTCAAGTTCAAGTGTTCTGCAGGGCTCGTCGTTCAGGTAGATCGTCGAGTCAATGATCGAGTGGCGCCAATTGTCCCGCTCGAGCAGCAGTGCTTGCAAAATCAGGCAGTCGTTGAATAGATAGTCGCCGCGCCGCAAGTCGAACAGGCTTCCTGACTTGGCGACAATCGCGCCGTCGACAAAGGCGTCGCGAATTGCGGTGCGCAATCCACCGTTGTCGAGTTGGACGAGCAGCCACATCGACATGGATACGGCGAAGACTGCGATCAGTCCAAAGGACGCGGCGAAGAGAATGATCCGCAATATTAGCGACGTGGCGGAGCCGAACCGACTATTCTGCATTCTGCGCGTTCCTGTTGGTTTCCCTGGGACAAGACCTAGCGGCGAATGATGTCAATGCTCGCGTCGTGGCGATACGGAGTGGTGCTTGCGATCATCGTAGCCCTCTATCTGTTGCCCATTCCGTTTTCGATCATGAACTTCGACTTGGCGCGCGACGTTGCGATTGCCTTTTCCGTTGCAAGTGGCGACACGTGGCCGATGGAAGGGCCGATGTTTGCCGGTGCGATCCATGCGGGCCCACTGTGGTACTACCTGTTTGCCATTCCGTTTGTCTTTGTACCGTCGGTGTTGCCTGCCCTCTTGTGGATTGGCGCGTTGGCCGCGCTGAAAATTCCGCTCGCCTACATGATCGGTGCGCGATTCGTGGATCGGCCCACGGGCCTCCTGTGGGCGATGCTGCTCATTCTTCCTGGATGGGAAACTTTCGAAAGCATCACGGTTTTGCATCCCTCCTTGGTCGCCACGTGCACGCTCGCGTTCCTGTGGCTTGTCTTATCGTACGTGCGTGACGGCCGTCCGGCCCATCTTGTTGCTTCGGGATTGGCGCTTGCAATCGCCTTTCACGCGCACCCGTCGACATTTGGTCTGGCGTTTCTCCTGCTCGCCGCCATTATCTTCGGGCATCAGCAGAAAAAGCTGCCCTGGACCACGTACGCCTGGCTTGCCTTGGCCACCATTGCGCCGTTCCTGCCCTATCTCGTGTTTCAGGCCTACACAGGCTTTCCCGATTGGTATGGAGGAGCCAATTATTTGACGAATGGGCGAAATCTGGGAGATGCGCGGAGTGTGCCGGGGGATTTCTTCGGACTCTTCGCAACCGGCCCCGTGACGGTCGCCGATGGATTTGCTTCGGGAATCACCGGGATGACATGGATGATGTTTGGCGCGTATGGGTTTGTTTATTGCGCCGCCGCAGCCGGACTGGCGATCTCGCTGGTCAACGGAAGGCGGCGGCTTGTCGTTGCCGGCACGCTGACGGTGTTTCTCGTGCTGCTCATCGCGGTGGCCTTGATTCGCGCGGACACGCCCTATCACATGACATACGTTCTGTGGGTGTTTGCGTCCGGACTGATCGCACTGGGGCTGCGCGCGTGGTTCGACTTTCGGGCGTGGCGGCTCGTCGCCCTGTTAGCGATGACATTCGCGGGCATTTGGACGATCACGATGCAGGCCAATGTAGCCATTTCCCTGGAAAGGGGCGCTTACAGGTTCGCATTGCTCCCGTTATTCGACATCAAGCAGCCGCGGCAGCACGGTGCTCCTATGCCATTTGTACCCGCGTACGCCCTTGCCGCCAACGGCGAGCGATTGTGCGCAGCTCCGGATGTCGTGGCGCACGGTGTTCTCGCTGTTCATCTGTTGCACGACTATGCGATCGAGGCACGGCTTGCATGTGGGGACACGTCGCACGTCTACCTGGGGGGTAAGGGCGCACCCGATAGCACCCATTGGGCTGGCATTTCGCGCGTCATCGTGGATACGTTGAACCTTCCAATGCGCGTATGGATAGGCCCGGTTGGAGTCACGTCCATCGTGCAAGTCATTCAGCCCGCGGCGGGAACGCGCGTTCCGACGTTGCAACAGTATCCGCCAGCAACTGACCGTAACGAACCCGAAGTGAGGAACACCGTGGAATTCGACGCGGCCTCGGACGAAATTGTGCTCGTGACGAATACGTACTTCACGTTTAGCCCAGGGCCACGGGTCGAGGCGACGGCCAACGGAGTTCCAGTTCCGGTCGCTGCGCGCGATCAGGCATCCCTGGCCTATGCCTGCACCAGCTGCGCCGACGGGGTCCGCTGGCGCCTGGACATCACGGCTCCCGAACTGGATCGGGTCGATATTGTGACGATCAAGCCGCAGAAGTAGCGCTTTGGGAGCGGCCGACTGGCAGGCAGCCTCTCCGACGCCGTCGCAAGTCTGACGAGAAGCGTCGGGAAGGGACCAGGAAGCCGAAAGCCGGACAAGAAAAGGCCCCGCGATCAAGGGGAGTGACGCGGGGCCTTGAAACACCCGCTGCCAAGAGACCTCGGCGCGGGCACCCGCTCAGGGAGGAAAGCGGGAGACGTTCACCGTCTGCAGAATCTGACCGGCCGCGTGCGCGAGAGTTCCAAGGTTGCGCCGGTAACCAATTGTGTCCACTTGGGGCCGCGCGAGCCTCGTCGTCGCGGCGTCCCGATTGCTGCCGCGGCCTCCGGCCGTTACGATGCGTCAACGTGAACGCGTGAGAATCTCCAATGGGCTTTGCATTCGCCGGAAAGTTCCCCCACAAGCGCCCTCGCCGGATGCGCCGCGACGATTTTTCACGCCGGATGATGCGCGAAACGCGGCTCTCGCCCGACGATTTGCTCTATCCGGCCTTCGTCCTGGATGGCGCGAAGCGTGAAGAGCCCGTGCCATCGCTGCCGGGCATTTCGCGCAAGAGCGTCGACCTCCTGTTCCGCGACGCCGAACAATGCCTCGAGTTGGGCATCCCCGCGCTGGCCCTGTTTCCGGTCGTGCCCGCCGAATCGAAGTCCGACGACGCGGCCGGCGCCTGGCATCCGGAAGGACTCGTTCCGCGCGCCGTGCGCGCGCTCAAGCAGCGCTTTCCCGACCTTGGCGTCATCACGGACATTGCGCTCGATCCGTACACGAGCCACGGCCAGGACGGACTCATCGACGCGACCGGGTACGTGCTGAACGAGGAAACGGTCGTGGCGCTCACCAAGCAGGCGCTTTGCCATGCCGAGGCCGGCGTCGACGTCGTGGCGCCGTCGGACATGATGGACGGGCGCATCGGCGCGCTGCGCACGGCGCTCGACGGGTCGGGTCACGACCGCACGCGGATCCTCGCGTACTCGGCGAAATATGCGTCGTCGTTCTACGGCCCGTTCCGCGACGCGGTGGGCTCGTCGGCCAATTTGGCCGGCGGCAACAAATACACCTATCAGATGGACCCGGCCAACAGCGACGAGGCGCTGTGGGAGGTCTACCTCGACATTCGCGAAGGCGCGGACATGGTGATGGTCAAGCCCGGCATGCCCTATCTCGATATCGTCCGCCGCGTCAAAGACGAGTTCGGGATGCCCACGGCCGTCTATCAGGTGAGCGGCGAATACGCGATGCTGAAGGCGGCGGCTTTGGCCGGCTGGCTGGAGTTGCGCCCGTGCGTGCTGGAGGCGCTTACCGGCATGAAGCGCGCCGGGGCGGATGTCATCCTGACCTACTTCGCCCTCGACGCGGCGCGCTGGCTCAAGTCGTAGCGCTCGACTCCAGCAGTGCCGATAATTCCTCGGCCGTAAGACGTGCTGTTTCCGACCCGTGCCGGTCGCGGCGGGGACGCTGGCGGGATTCTTCGGCGGTGCGGATGGCGAGGCGCACACCTCCGGAAGGCGTATCGATGTAAAGACGCTGGGCGCCGCCGTCGGTGGCACTCATCGTGCGGTAGGCGACGCCGGCATTGAGCAGCGCAAATTCGACGGCCTTCGCATTTTCGGCGACAAGATCGAGAAGGATGTCGCTGTGCGCGGTGGCCCATCCCGCCGCGACGCCGCCGACGAGCGCGGGCTCGAACGACGCCAGCCGCTGCATCCAGCGCAGGGCCTCCTCGCGCTGCGCCCGCAGTTGCCCGACGTGTGCGGCGCCGCCGAACAGCGCGTGGTAGTCGATGAGCGCCGATTCGATTTCGTCGTCGCCCGGTAATGACACCCGGTCGGGCAACATCAGCTGTCTTGCCGCCTTGCGCTTTGCCTGCGACCAATCGCTGATGCCGTGCTCGGCGATCAGCTTGGCCGCGAGTTGCGCAATGCGGGTGCGGTCCTGCGCTTCGCGTCCCGTGGGATCGGGACCATACGGACGTCCGCGAAATTCCGAGTGCCCGCGATGTCCCATGGCTAGGGCCTGTTAACGCTATGGACACTAACGCGTTGCACGGCCGAAAACGCTCAGCGCAAGGCGCAAAGGCGAAGCCGGGTTGGGCACCCGGCGAGCCTTTGCAACACAGTGATGGGCGTTTTCGGCAGCAACCCGAAGGGAACGGGCGCCCTGGGGCGCCACTCTTTGTTGCTCTCCTCGCCAATACCGCCAGTATTGGCTTCCGAATTTGTCAAATGAGCTGCCGCGATTGGCGCCCCATGCCACCCGTTCGCGTTTGCGCCCATAGC
>Ga0070708_100000772_pt1 | contig 24101 bp, 10 predicted proteins | sample KBSK5503metaG_FD_65469 | JGI IMG/M metagenome (GOLD analysis project Ga0070708, IMG submission 65469) | Corn, switchgrass and miscanthus rhizosphere microbial communities from Kellogg Biological Station, Michigan, USA - KBS K5-50-3 metaG | ecosystem: Host-associated > Plants > Roots >... | reverse complement strand
GGCGGGACCCGCAGGGCGCTCCTGGTCGACCTTGGTCTGGCGGGAGTCGAGCCCGCCGCCCGGGGCAGCCTCGAATACGCGGCGCCCGAAGTGCTGGAGGGGGCGGCCCCCGATACGGCAGCGGATCTGTACTCGCTGGGCGTGATGCTGCACGAGCTCCTTTCCGGCGCGAGCCCGTTCGCGGCACGGACCCCGGCCGAGGTGATCCGCGCTCATTTCGATACCGTCCCTCCCGCGCGGGCCACGGCCGGCGTGCAAGCGGTGCTCGCCAAGCTCCTCGCCCGGGAGCCCCGCTCGCGCTACGCGCAGACCGACGAGGTCATCGAAGCGCTCGCCGCGGCCACCGGCCTCACGCTCGACGTCGAGGGCGATGGTCTGGCGCCCGATCGGATCGGCCTGGGCCAGCTCCACGGCCGCGAATCGGAGCTCGCGCGCATCGAGGCCGCCACCCGCCGCGCGGCGGGCGGCGCCGGCTCGCAACTCCTGATCGCGGGAGCGCCCGGCTCGGGGAGAACACGGCTGCTGCGCGCGGCAGCCGTGGCCGCCGAGCTCACGGGCTTGCGCACGCTCTTCCTGGCGCGGGGAGAAGGCCTGGCCGAGCTCTACCGCTGGCTCGGCGTCCTCCTCGGCATCGGCGTCTCCTTCGAGCCGTCGGTCGGCGCGGCACGGGAAAGGCTGGCGGCGGCCGCCGGCCAGCATCCGCTCGCGCTCGTGGTCGACGACGCCGACCTCGGACAGGACTGGCTGCGGGCCCTGCTGCTCGCGCTCGTCCGGGATCCGGTGTGGAAAGAGAAGCCCCTCCTGGTGATCGCCGCGTCTTCGCAGCAGCTCGATCCGGCGTTCGAGCGCGTGGAGCTGCGCGCGCTTCCACCTGCGTTGGGCAGGGCCAAGCTGATGGAAGCGATCGGGGCACGGAGCTGGGCGGAAGGGCTGGCAGACCGCCTGGTTCGCGAAACGTCGGGTCATCCCGGCAACCTCGAGGCGGCCATCCGCGATCTCGCCCGCCGCGAGCTCCTCGTCCGGCGGCGCGGCCGTTGGGAGCTGGACCTCCTCTCCGCCGGCGCGGATTTCGCCGGCTGCGTCCCTCGCGCGGCCGCGCACGCCGCGCGGATGGCAGTGCAAGCCCTCCCGGAAGCGCAGCGCACCGCCCTGGGCGTCGCCGCCGTCCTCTGGGAAGTCGTCGAGTCCAACTCGCTGGCGGGGGACGAGACCCGGGTCGTCGCGGAGGGGCTGCAGGTCGCCGAGCGCGCCGGTGTCAGCTTCTCCCAGTTGGCCGTGTTGCGGGCCGCGGAGCGCGTCCTCCCGGCATCCCTTCGCAAGCAGATGCACCTGCGCGCCGCCCGCCTCACGCGCGATCTCGCGGTGCGGGCCGGTCGCCTCTTCCGGGCAAATGCTCGAGGGAAGCTGCGCGCGGCAATCTCCGCGGCGCGCGAACGGCTGCGCGCGGGTGTCCCGATCGACGCGGCGCGCTTGTACCAGATCGCGTGCGCGGGTCTCCGGCATCCGTTCCGCAGCCCGCGGGCGGCGCTGCTGTGCGAGCGCGCCGCCGATTGCCTGGCGCTCGCCGGACAGCCCAAGGCCGCACGGCGCGGTTACGGGCACGCGCTCGCGCGGGGCGGCGATCCGGGCCGGCTCTGGCAGAAGGTGGCCAAGGCCCGCTGGCAGGAGGGCCGGTTCGACCAGGTGCTGGAAGCTCTCTTCTTCGCCCGCGCCGGAGGGGCCGACGTTCTCGCGGTGACCACCGTCGAGGCGCGCGCGCAGGCGATGCGCGGCGACTATGCGCGGGCCGAGGAGCTGGCGACCGCGGCCCTTCCGCTCGCGCGCGAGCGTCGCGACAGCGAAGCCGCCACCCGGTTGCACCACCTCCTCGGCACCTGCGCCTGGCATCGGGGCGAGGGGAAGCGGGCCGTCGCCGAAGAGAGGGCGGCGGTGTCGATCGCGCGCGGAAGGGGAGATCGGCGGGCCGAGGCCGACGCTCTCGCCGGGCTGGGCACCGCGTACAAGCTGCTGGCCAGCTACGACCGATCCGCCCGGGAGACCGCCCGCGCGCTCGAGCTCTACCGCGCGCTGGGCGACGAGCGCCAGGAGGCGCTGGCCTGGATCAATCTCGGCGTCGCCCGCTATCTCTCGGGCGACTGGGACGGCGCTCTCGACGCCTGGGAAAAGCTGACGGGGAAGAGCGGCCAGACCCTGGAAGAGGAGCTGCTCAACCTGAACAACCTGGCGTTCCTCTACCGGGAGCGCGGCGATTCCCCCCGGGCGAAGGAACTGCTCACCCGCGCGCTCACCAAGCTCCGCTGCGCGACCGGCTACGCGCGGATCGAGGCGATGCTCTGCGGCAACCTGGGCGAGATCGCAGCCCGCGAGGGCGACGCCGCGGGGGCCCGCGCGCTGTACCGGCAGACGCTGGAGATCGCGCGCCGCATCGGCGCCCGCGACGAAGCGGTGGAGACCGAGCGCCGGCTGGCCGAGCTCGATCTCTTGCTGCGGGATCCCGCCGCCGCCAGCGCCCGCGCCTCCGAGACGCTGCCGCTGGCGGTCGAGTCGGGCAACCTCCTCGAGCAGGGCAACCTCTGGCGGATCCTCGCCCTCGCCGCCCGTGCCCGCGGAGAAGGCGCTGCCGCCCTGGAATCGCTGCGCAAGGCGCGGGAGCCGCTCGCGCGCGCGGGCGCGAAGCTGGAGATGGCCCGCGCCGACTGCGTGGCTTGTCTGCTCGAGCTGGATCGCGGCGATCTGGTGAATGCGACCGCCTCGCTCCGCCGCGCCCGCGTCGTGTTCGAGCGGCTGGGCGCGGCGCCCGACCTGCAGGAGGTGGAGCGGATCGAGAAAGACGTGGAGGCGCTCCAGCGCAAGTCGTTCTCCCACGTGGAGGCGCTCACGCAGGCGGCCCAGCGGCTCGCCGGTTCGGGCGATCCGCAAGCCGTCCTGGAAAACGCCCTCGACGAGGCCCTGCTCCTCACCGGGGCCGACCGCGGCTTCATCCTGCTCAACGACGCGGGCGCCGAGCCGCGGGTGGCGGCGGTGCGCGGCGCCGCGGCCGGGGCGACGTTGCGCATCTCCCGCACGGTCGCCGATCGCGTGCTGCGGACCGGCGAGATGCTGGCGGTCGCCGACATCGTCGGCTCCGAGGACCTGAGCACCCGCCGGAGCGTCCTCGATCTCGGGCTGCGCTCCGTCCTCTGCGCGCCCATCCGGTCGGGTGGACGGCAGCTCGGGCTCCTCTACGTCGACTCGCGCCGCGTGGGATCGCTGCTCTCGGAGAAGGACCTGGGGCTCTTGAGCGCCTTCGCCGCCCTGGCCGGTTCAGCGCTGGACAACGCGCGGTTGATCGAGGATCTGCGCCGCAAGGGCGAGCTGCTCGCCCAGATGGCCCATGAATTCCGCTCTCCGCTGCAGGCGATCGTGCTGCATGCCGATCTGGCCAGGCTCAAGCCAGAAGCCGACAGCCACTTGGACGCCATCTCCGCGCATGCGTCCCGGCTGAGCAAGACGGTCGAGCGCACCCTCGACCTCTTCCGGATGGAAGCCGGCGCGCTGAAGCTCGCGCGGACGAAGGTCGATCTGGGCGAGGTCGTCCGGGCCGCGATCGGCAGACTCGAGCCCCTTGCCCGGATGAAGTCCATCGAGATCACGGTGTCGGCGGAATCGGACGTGCCCAAGGTGGAGGGCGACTTCGAGCGCCTGGTCCAGATCTTCATGAATCTGGTCGGGAACGCGGTCCAGTACTCCGAGAGGGGCGCAAGTGTCCGGGTGAGGCTGGGTGCGGCCGATCCGTTGCTCCCGTCCAGGCCGCAGCCGCGCATCGAGGTGGAAGATGGCCCGCCGTCGGCCGAGCTTCCCCTGCCGCCCAGTGCGGAAGCTCTCGTCATCGACCAGGGCCCGGGCATCCCTCCCGAGGACCTGGGGAGGATCTTCACGCCGTTCTTCCGCCGCGCCGAGGGCACCGGCACCGGACTGGGGCTCGTGATCAGCCGCCAGATCGCCAGGGAGCACGGAGGAGATCTGCGCGTCGAGAGCAAGGCCGGCGCAGGCACCACCTTCGTCCTCTCGCTCCCTGGAGCTCCCTGATGCGAGCTGCCGCGCGGGAACGGGCCCGCGTCCTGATCGTCGAGGACGATCCGGAACAGGCGGGGACGCTGTCCGACGTGCTCAAGGCCGAGGAACGGGAGATCCTCGTCGCCAACGATGCGGAGACCGGTCTGACGCTGGCGCGCTCGGGCGTCGAGTTGATCGTCGCCGACTACATGCTGCCGGGGATGAACGGCGTTGCCATGGTGCGGCGGCTGCGCGAAGAGAGGATCCCGGCGCCGGTGCTGATCCTCTCCGGCGAGGCGACGGTGGCGGTGGCGGTGGAGGCGATGAAGGCCGGCGTGCTGGACTTCGTGCAGAAGCCCTTCGACGTGGACTTCTTCCGGGTCCGCGTCGCCCAGGCGCTCGAGCTCGGGCGCACGGCGCAGGAGCTGGAGACCCTCCGCCGGCGGCTGCAGCGCCGCGGGACGGAGCGCATCATCGGCGTCTCGACGGCGATCGCGCAGGTGCGGCACTTGATCGGGACCGTGGCCCGGACCGACGTGAACGTGGCGCTCTACGGCGAGACCGGGACCGGCAAGGAGCTGGCGGCGCGGGACGTCCACGAGCGCAGCCAGCGCAGCGGACGGCCGTTCGTGGTGGTCGACTGCGCCGCCCTTCCCGAGCCGCTGCTCGAGAACGAGCTGTTCGGCCACGAGGCCGGGGCGTACACCGGCGCCGATCGCGCCACCGCGGGCCTCCTCGCCGAGGCCGACCGCGGGACGGTCTTCATCGACGAGATCGGCGACATGCCGCTCCCGCTCCAGTCCAAGCTTCTGCGCTTCCTGCAGACCAAGGAATTCCGCCGCGTGGGCGGGGCCCGCCAGACCCGCGTCGACGTGCGGGTGGTGGTGGCCACGAACCGCGACCTGGAAGCGGAGGTGGTGAAGGGGAAGTTCCGGCAGGACCTCTTCTACCGGATCAACGTCTTCCCCATTCGACTCCCGCCGCTGCGCGACCGGCGCGAGGACGTGCCGCTGCTCGCGGACCGTTTCCTGCGGACCGCCGCCGAGGAGATGAGCCGCACGGTCGATGGCTTCACGCCGGAGGCGCTCGCCGCGCTGGCCGCTCACGACTGGCCGGGCAACGTACGCCAGCTGGAGAACACGGTGCGCCGCATGCTGGTGATGGCCGAGCGCCCGCGCATCGGCCTTGGCGAATGCGAGCTCGTGCTCGGAACGGCCGCGGCGCCGGCGCCGCCCGATCGGGGAGTGGAACCGTTCCACCAGGCGCGCGCGGAGGCGCTGGCGAGATTCGAGCGCGCCTACCTGGGCGGGTTGATCCAGGCGGCGGGACACAACGTCGCCGAAGCGGCGCGCAGGGCCGGGCTGGACCGGAAGAACCTCTGGCTGAAGCTGAAGCGGTACGGAATCGCGCGGGCGCGCGTGTAGCCGCGACGCCCCGGTCGTGGTTCGCGCGCCACGCACTCAACCCATTGATCTCGTTCAGCGCGTGGTGCCGGCGCCGCACGCTGTCCGGTTGTGAAAATCACAAGTCGGCGAATTCATTCACGTGGGTGTTGGCCGACGGATTGCTCGGGGTGTTCAGCGATGACTCCCCCCCGGACGAAGGCGATCCTGCTCCAGCTGTTCACGCTCTCGATCCTGGCGCACCCCGCCAGAGCGCTCCCCAATGTCACGCAAGTCATCGATGGAGTGCCGCAGGTCGTCGCACCCCAGCAGTTGATCGTCAGCTGCAACCCGGCGGTCCTCCAGGGTCTGTGCACGGTAGCGCTGAGCTCCGTCGGGGCGGTCGTGGTCGCCGTCGGTCAGGGCGCGTTCAACCTGGCGATCCTGCCCGACGGCGTCTCGCTGCAAGACGCGCTCGACACCTTGCGTGTCTCGTCGGCCATCTCCTCGGCCGATCCGAACCGGATCCTCATCGGCAGTACGGCGTTTCCGCAGACCTGGCACTTTCCCGCCATCAACGCGCCCGGTGACGCGACCCTGTTGCCTGCCGGCGCCGTCGGCCCGCTGGTGGCGGTGGTCGATTCGGGCGTCGCCTTTGAGGACTGGCAGGACGCGTCCGGCACCTACCTGCGCGCGCCGGTGTTCGCCGGCACGAGCTTCGCGCCCGGGTGGGACTTCGTGAACGGGGATGCGCATCCCAACGACGACAACGGTCACGGCACCGCCATGGCCACCGTGATCGTGGGCCAGGGCACGTTCAGCTCCGCGGCCATCCCGTACGTCGGTCCGGCTGCCGGGGCCACCATCCTGCCGATCAAGGTCCTCGACGCGAACAACCAGGGGACCGAGTTCTGGTTGGCCGAGGGCATCCGTTACGCCGTCCAGGCCGGGGCGCAGGTGATCAACCTGTCGCTCGACTTCGCCCGCAACTACATTCCCGGGGCGACGATGAGGGACGCGATCGCCGCGGCCCGGGACGCCGGCGTCGTAGTGGTCGGGGCCAGCGGCAACACCGGCAGGCGCGTGCTCTATCCAGCCGCGTTTCCCGACGTCATCTCGGTGGGCGCGTTCAGGCTCGATGCCGTGAACGGCTACGCGGTCACGGGATACTCCAACTCCGGCGAAGCATTGGATCTGGTCGGCCCGGGAGGAGTGACCGACCAGGACGTCAATGGCGACGGGCTCTGGGACGGCGTCCTCGCCCAGGCCTTCCCTCCCGGCTCGCCGACCGACATCTCCTGGTGGCTCTTCGCGGGCACGTCGCCGGCCACCGCTCACGTGAGCGCCGCCGCCGCGGCGGCGATCGCGAACGGCGCCACGCCGGCAGAGGTGCGGCCGCTCCTGCAAGCCACGGCGGTGAGCCTGAGCCAGGACGACCCGATCTGGGACCCCACTTTTGGTGCCGGGCGTGTGCGGGCGGGCAAGGCCGCCAACAGGGCGTTGGTCTACAGCGCCCCGCCGCCGCTGTACGCGGACGCGGTCGCCGCGCTGCGGCTGGACGGAAGGGCCGCCGCGGCGGTGATGATCGAAGACGCCTCCGGCGCACCCGTGAGCGGCGTCGAGGTGCACGCCCGCTGGCGGGGCGCGGCTACCGCCTCGCAGGTCGCATTCACCGACTGGAACGGCATCGCGCGATTCGTCTCGCCGGCGCCGGCGTCCTCGCAAAAGCTCTTCCTCATCGAGGTGCCGCGCGTCGTCTGGCGGGGCAATACGCAGCGGCCGCGGGCATTCGCGCGCCAGTCCACCGGCTTCAGCTCGCTCACGCTCTCCCTCAGCCTTTCGGGGGGACTCCCCAGCCCGACCGACGGATTGGGCATCTGGGGTTACGGGTATGCGAACGGCGTCGGGCTCGGCTCGGGCACCACCGGCTCGGGTCTCGGCTCGGGCACCACCGGTTCCACTGGCGACGGCGATCCCAACGCATCCTATCCGGTGACCACCGGCATCCAGGCCTGCCCGCTCTCGTTCCCGCTCTACTCCTACTCGACCTTCTCGTTCGGGGCCTCCGGAGCTTTCTTCTCCGGCGCCTTGCTCTCGTCCGGGTACAGCGTGCGCTCCATCGACTTGCAAATGGTCCTTGCTCCGGGCGCCGCGGCCCTCGACGCGAATGCGCTGGCCGACGTCTGTGGGATCAGCGTCCTTCTCTCCAAGCCGCTCTCCAGCGGGTACTTCTCCAACGGCACGCCCTACGTTGCCGGCCAGGACCCGCCTTCGCCTTTGGGGATCGGCGACAATCCCCGGTTCTGGTCCAGGGTGATGAACGCGGAGCGCGCCACCGCTCCCTGATCGCGCGGATCGAGCGCGTCCCGGAGCCCTTCGCCGACCAGGTTGAAGGCGCTCACCGCGAGGAAGATGGCCAGGCCGGGCAGGAGGACCAGCAGGCGCGCGTTGGGGTCGAGCACGTCCTGGAAGCCGTTCGCCATGAGCAGCCCCCAGGACGCCGTCGGCTCCGGCGCGCCGAAGCCCAGGAAGCTCAGCGCGCTCTCGAGCAGGATGGCCGAGCCGACGCCGAACGTCGCCGCCACCAGCGCTGGGGAGAGACAGTTGGGCAGGACGTGGACCCACAGCGTGCGCAGCCGCGAGCTGCCCAGCGCGCGGCTCGCCTCGACGTAGGGCAACTCCCGCACGCGCAGCGCTTCCGCCCGCACCAGCCTGGAGGTATCGGCCCAGCGGGAAAGCGCGATCACCGCCATGGTGCTGAAGAGCGTGGTGCGCTCGAGAACGCCCTGCGCCGCCAGGAGCAAGAGGAGCAGGGGAAAGCTGAGCAACACCTCGGCCGTTCGCGTGATCGCCACGTCGAGCCAGCCACGCAGGTATCCGGCGAGGACCCCCAGCAGGAGCCCGATGGACACCTGCACCGCCGCCGCCGCGATGGCGACTCCCAGCGAAGTGCGCGCTCCATGTACCAGGCGGGCGAGCACGTCGCGCCCCGCGCTGTCCGTGCCGAGCGGATGCTCCGCTGTCGGCGGCTGCGGCAACGGCCCTCGCAGCTCGGCGAGCTTGGGGATCGAGTAGGGCCCATTCCTGAAGGGCGGCCAGAGTGCCCAGTCGCCCGGGCGGAGATCGGCGGCCGTGAACTCGCGCAGGCTGCGGAACCCGATCAGGTTGGGAAAGAGATAAAGGGTTCCGGCGCGGCGAAGCACGATGGGACGGTCGCTGGCGATGAAGTCGGCGAACAAGGCCACGCCCAGCAGCGCCGCGACCATTCCCGACCCGACGAGGTTGCGGGGTCGCCGCGCGAACCGGCGTGCCAGTCCGGGCTTCATGCGGGGTTCCCTCTCAGCGAGATGCGGGGATCGGCCGCTGCATACAGCAGATCCGAGAGCAGGAGCCCCGCCATCGTCATCAGCCCGCCGACCGTGATCGCCCCCATCAGCACCGGCAGATCGCGCCCGAGCACCGCGTCGAACGTGAGCTTCCCCATCCCGGGCAGCCCGAAGATCCGCTCCACGATCACCGCTCCCGACGCCAGCGCGGGGAAGGTGAGGCCGAAGAGCGTGATCATGCCGAGCAGCGAATTGGGGAGCGCGTGCCGGAGCACGACCGCCCGTTCGGGGAGACCTTTCGCGCGCGCCGTGCGCACGTAGTCCTGCCCCATCGCCTCCAGCATCGAGCTGCGCAGGTGCCGCGAGAGCACGGCCAGGGAACCGTAGGTGATGCAGGCGACGGGGAGCAGGAGATGGGCGGCCAGGTCTCCCAAGGAGCGGGATCCTTCCTCATGCAGTCCCTGGATGGGCAGGGCGGTGCCGCTGGCCGCGATCACCAGCATCAGCGCGACCCATTGCACCGGCAGCGAATAGAGGAGGAAGACGATCGCCCCGAACGCCCGGTCGAGCAGCCCGCCGGGCCGCGCGGCGGAGACGATGCCGATGGGGATCGCGATCAAGAAGCCGAGCAGCAGCGAGGAGAGCGTGAGCAGCAGGGTCACCGGAAGCGCCTCGCCCAGCAGCACCAGGACGGGGCGCCCGTCGCGGAAGGAGTCGCCCAGATCGCCGCGGACCACGTGCCCGAGCCAGCGCGCGTAACCCGTGAGGAGCGGATCGTCCAGTCCCATCAGGCGCCGGTACTCCCTCATCTGCGCGGCGGTGCTCCCGCTGGCGCGGAGTCCAGCGTCGCCTTCCAGCGCCACCGGCTGGCCGGGCGCGGCACGCGCGAGGGCGAAGGCGATGACGGTGATCCCCAGGAACGTCGGAACCATTCCCAGCAGTCGCCTCGGGAGCAGCGGGAGCTTCACCGCGGCGCCAGCCAGACTTCGCGGAAATCGTACCAGAGCACCGAAGGCCGGATGCCGCGCACCTTGCGGCTGACCGCGTCGAGCGAAGGACGGCTGTACAGGAACGTGTACGGCGCCTCCTCGTGGAGAAGCCGGCCCAGCCTCCGATACAGCTCGTTGCGGCGGGCGTCGTCGAGGATGGTGCGCGCCTGCTCGATGAGCGCGTCGGCCGCCGGGTCCTTGAAGGAGATGAAGTTCGAGCCGTCCTTCGCCTGCGAGGAGTGCCAGATCTCGTAGGGGTCCTGCACCACGTCCGTGTTTCCCCAGCGCAGCGAGGTGGCGTCGAACTGATGCTCCTCGACCAGCTTGACGAAATGCGCCCAATCCACCTTCCGGATCTCCATCTGCACGCCGAGCTTGCGCAGCTCTTGTTGAAGATACGGCGTGAGCTTCTCCAGGAAGACCGAGTCGGCGTTCATCAGGAAGGTGAAGCGGAACGGCCGTCCGTCCTTCACCCGGATGCCGTCGGCGTCGCGGCCGCGCCAGCCCGCCTCGTCGAGGAGCTGCGCCGCCCGGGCTGGGTCGTAGGAGCGCGGGGCGAGCGAACGATCGCAGGCGGACGACTCCAGGTAGAAATGGCAGGTGGTCGGACGATCCAGCCCGAAGAGATAGCTCTTGCGGATCCCTTCCGTGTCGATGGCGTAGTTCATGGCCTGCCGCACCCTGGGATCCGAGAACCAGGGCCGCTCTTCGTTCCAGCCGATCCAGTTGTAGTTGGGATTGAAGAACTTGATCCGGTGCACGCTGCTCTTGAGGCCCTCGGCTTCGAGGTCGCGCAGCCACTGCTGCGGTTGCAACTGCACGTAGAGGTCGAATCGCCCCTGCTTGAGCAGCTGGAACCCCACCGCGGGGTCGGCGACGATGCGGTAGACGATCCGGTCGAGGTACGCCTTGCGGCCCCAGTACTGCTCGTTCCGCACGAACGAGATGCGATCGCCCGTCTTCCACTCCTCGAAGCGGAAGGCCCCGGTGCCGATCGGCGCGCGGTGGATCGGGCTGTGGAGCATGTCCCCGGCGGTCGCCAGCAGATGGGCCGGGTAGATCTGCAGCGTCGCCAGGGCGCGGAAGGCGAGGAAGTAGGGTTTTTTGTAGCGCGCCACGACGGTGAAGTCGTCGCCGGGGACGGTCGAGATGTCGGCGAGGTCGACGAAGTTGTTCCGCAAGTGCATCGCGCGCACGCCGGGGTCGAGGATCTTGCGCACCGTCGCCACGACGTCCTTGCCGCTGAACGCCGCGCCGTCGTGCCAGGTCACGCCCCGGCGCAAGTGGAAGGTGAAGGTGAGCTGGTCCGGAGAGATCGTCCAATCGGTCGCCAGCGCGGGCTTGAGCGGGTACTCCGGATGCCGGCTGGCGTCGGGCTCGGCCATCGATTCGAGGACCTTGCGCTCGAGCATCCAGTCGATGGCCAGGCTCGAGTCGGTCAGCTTGTCGAGGCTGGGCGGCTCCTGGTCGATGCGGACCACCAGGGTCCCGCCTTTGCGGGGCGTGCCCTCCTGGACGCTCCTGGGGAGACGTCCTTCCTGCCAGTCGGAATCCGCGCTCGCCGGCGGTCCGGCCCGCGCGCGGAAGGAGAGGAAGAGCAGGGCGACCAGCGCCATCCGCAAGCAGCGATGCACTGCCGACCTCCCCGCGACGGTGCGCACGAGCCGAAGCTTCCGCTCATCATGGCTCGAACGGCGGGTTGGCCGGCGGCGGCGGGCCGACGACTCGTTCAGCAACATTCAATTCGCGGGCCAAGCGCGCGAGTTGCTCAGCCCTTCGTCCGGGCGCGACCCGGCCACTCGAGCAGCGCGTCGTCCGGGAACGGAGATCGGTGTCCGAACAGCTCCGGATGGATGGCGGCCGCCGCGAGCTCCGCGCTGTCCACCAGCCGCGGACCTGGCCGGTTGAAGTACGCGTTCCCGTCCGCGACATAGACGCGCCCCTGCCGGACCGCCGGCGTCTCTGCGAGGCGCGCCACGACCTCGTCCATCTCCCGGACCGTCTGGGCCACCTTGAACCCGCAGGGGATCACCAGGAGCACCTCCGGCGCGGCGTCTACGATGCTCTCCCATTCGATCCGGCGCGTGGGCTGCGCCTCGCAACCGAGCACCGGATCGCCGCCCGCGAGCCGGATCAGCTGCGGCGTCCAATGGCCGGCCGGCATGGGCGGTTCCATCCACTCCAGGGCCAGCACGCGCGGGCGGGGTGACCGCCCGGTCCGCGCGCGCAAGGCTTCCAACCGCGTGCGGAGGCCTGCGACCACCTCCTCTGCCCTCGCGGAAACGCCCGCCGCGCGGGCGACCCGGCGGATGTCCTCCAGGACGTCCTCCAGCCGGAGCGGGGAGAGCGAGACGATCTCGACCTGGTTGCCGATCAGCTCCCGCGCCGCGGCGCGCACCTCCTCGAAGGAGACGGCGCAGACCGCGCAGGCGTCCTGGGTGAGGATCAGATCGGGCCGCAGCTCGCGCAGCTTCTCCTGGTCGATGCGATAGACGGAGAGCCCGCTCCTGACGACCTCGCGCACCTGCCGGTCGATCTCCGCCGATCGGCCGCCCGGGTCGATCTTCGGCGCCGTGAGCACCGGCAAGCCGCGCACGTCCGGGGGAAAGTCGCACTCGTGCGAGATCCCCACCAGGCGCTCGCGCAAGCCGAGCAGGCAGACCATCTCCGTCGTGCTGGGCAGGAGCGAGACGATCCGCTGCATGCGCCGCTACCTGCCGTTCCGGGCCAGCATGAGGAGGTACTGCGTCGGGTTGAGGAACCGCTTCAGCGTCTCGTCTCCGCCGGCCTTCTTGAAGGAGACATTGTGCCGCGTGCCCGCCGGATACGTCTCGAAGTGCAGCATCGAGTCCTTCACCATGCGGCCCACCTCGGCGATGGGCTGGCCTGGGGCAACCGTCATCCCTTTCTTGATCCCATACTTCTTCAGCGATTTGGGATCGATCTCGCCGTAGTTGATCACGGTGCCGCTCGTCCCCTCCACCAGCAAGCACCAGACGAGCGCCGTCTCCGGCGGGGAAGGATAGAAGGGATAGAAGTTCACCACCGTGCCGGCTTCGCAAGCGACGATGACGTCGTGGAAGTCGCCGAAGACGTCGATGCCGGCGTGATAGCGGGTCGGGTTCTCCGCCTGCGCCGGCCGGGGGGCGAGGAACTCGCGCTTCCTCGATCCGCTCTCGGTCCCGTATCCCTTTCCGTCCGTTCCCTTGAAGCACACGGCGCGGCCGTAGTGGTTCTTCGGATTGCGCACGGGCCAGTAGAGCCCCGTGGCGGGCGCGAAGAGGGCGGCGCCCGTCGACTTCGGGTCGACGGCGGGCGGCTGCCAGGGGTTCGCCGCGGGCGGCACCTCGGCCCACTCTCCGCCGGTGATCCGCGGCTCGGGCTCGGGATCCACCGGGACGTGTTCCTCCGGCTCGGCCTTGAGCCCCAGGTGCTTGTCCTCTTCCGTCGCCGGATACCAGCGGGGGAGCGCCCACCAGAACCACATCGGGACCATGTCCCAGTGCAGGCCCCGGCTCTGGGGATATCCGCCAGTCTCCTTCCATTCCTTCTCGTGCTTCGCCAGCCGATCCTTCTTGATGCGGATGCTGATGCGCGTCTTCGCCGCGTTCTGGTAGACGGCGTCGTCGACGTCGGCTTCGTCCTCCGCCGGCTCCACCACCTTTCCCTTCTCGGTCGCGCCGAGCGCCGCCGCGAACTTCTGGCTGCCGTCGTAGGAATTCCCTCCGCCCGTACCCTTGTGGAGCGAGTAGAGGACGGTGACGGAGTTGTCCTTCAGCCCGTCGGCATAGACCTTGGCGTTGTTCGCCGTCGCCACGGTGTCGGTGAGCCCGAAGACCTTCAGCTTGTGCCCGTCGAACTGTCCCCCTTCCTCGGCGATCTTGTTCATGCCCCGGTGCGCCACACCGCCGCCGGCGCCGCTGTGGCCGACCACCGCCACCGCGTCGCGGTCGATCTCGACGCTGGCCGGCGCCAGCGCCGCCTCCACCGCCGCCACGAACTTCGCCAGATCGAAGTCGCGCCAAGGGCCGTCGGAGAACTCGGTCGGGGCCGCGATCACCACCGGCGTGCACTTCCCGTCGGCGACCAGTTTCGCCGCCACCTTGCCGACGTGCAGGTCTTTGTCGCCGAGCGGCGGGTGCTTCTCGCGAGCTTTGGCGTTGATGCCGTGGAGCGCGACCACCAGCGGGCGTGGGCCCGTGTCGAAGCAGTGCGGATGCGCCCAGACGCGCGCCGTGTTCCCGCCGAACTGGAAGTCGAGCCCGCGGTCGAACAGCGGACCGTGGCCTTCGGACCCACCGGCTGAATGACGGACGGTCCCCTTGGGCGCGGGAGGCGGCTTCTCGGCCGGCTCGTCGGCGGGAGCGTCGTCCTCTTCCGCCGCAACCGCGATCGGCTCCTCCAGGTCGGCCGCGTGCAGGAACGTGTACGTGACGGTGCCGCCGGACTTCTCGATCAGCGCCGCCAGGTGTGCCCAGGGCGAGCCCGGTCCGGTTCCGCCCCACACGACTTGCGTCCCTTTGGTGGGCCGCTGGACCGGATCGCCGGCAGGGCCGCCGGCGAGCTGCACCTTCACGGTGCCGTAATCGCCTTCCACCTCTCCGGCGATGCCCTTGGAGTCAGCCATCGCTCCCTCCGAGCTTCGCGTCCGCTCCGCCCTCCGGCTTCCACTCCGCGCCGCCCGCGTTGTCGTACCAGCGGGCGAAACCCCAGCAGTTCCCGAATCCCTTGCGCACTTGATCTTCGAACTTGCCCCAGGGCCTCGAGACGCCCAGGCCGAGGCGATCCTTCTTCGTCTTCTCGTCGTTGCGGACCCAGTCGTCCGCCTCGTCGCCCTTGGCGTCCGGCTTCTTCTCGTAGACGACGCCGCTGGCCGTGCCGTACTTGTCGTACGACACGCAGTTGGCGGAGAAGACGCGCGCGGCCACCGGCTTGATCTTCTCGACCTCGTAGTCCTTGCCCTCGAGCTCCAGCTTCTTCGCCTTCAGGAACGCCTGCAGCCGGGCCTCGAAGAGCGGCTCGTTCTGCTCCACCCAGATGCAGTCCTCCTTCTTCAGCTTGTACCCGCCCGCCAGGTACTGCGGCTGCGCATCGGGCTGGTCGCCGCGGACGAAGTCGCTCTGGTCGACGTAGACGGGAGTCTTGCGCCCTTTCAGCGTCACCGCGTAGCGCACGTCGCCCACCAGCCAGTTGTGGCTGAACCAGCAGGCGTTGTCCCCCATGCGCACGTCCATCAAGCTCGCTTCGCTGCCCCACTTCCCGACGGGCTCGCCCACGCCCAGCCATTTCATCGCCCAGGCCGGAGCGATGTAGTCGTAGCCGGCGAAGAGCTTCTTGCCGTTCGCGTCCTTGAACTTGCTGCCTTCCGCCTGGATCCAGACGTTCGAGAAGACGCGGGCGTAGCCGACCGCCTTCTTCGGATCCTCCGGCGGACAGTCCTTGATCCCTTGCGCCTTGGGCGTGTTCTGGACGACGTCCACCTCCAGGAGCCCGTCGCCCTTCTGGATCCGCATCTTGCCGTCGGGCAGCGCGGCGAAGACCGCGGCCATCTGCGAGTTGCAGCAGTTGCTGGCTCCCGAAGCGCCCCACTCGATCCCGAAGGCGTGCCAGAGCGAGACGCCCGCGGGTGTCTTCTTCGCCGGCTCGATCTGCATCAGTCCGTCGAGCGCGGGCCACTCGTTGAGCACGCCCGCCGGCGCCTTGTACTTCTTGACCACTCCGTTCCAGGAATAGATGCAACCGACGCGCTCGCCGCCTTCGTCGCGCAGCTCCCAGTCGATGAGCGCCCGCATCATTCGCATCCCGAACTTCATCGACAGCTTCTTCGACTTTGCGTCGAAGACGAACGGCTTGTCCGCGGGAGGCGCCGGCTTGTCGTCCTTCGGCTTGGGCGCGGGCTTCGGCTCCGGCCCCTGATCCTTCGCGTCTTCCTTGGGCCTGGCCGGCTGGAGGTCCTTGGAGGACGCCGCTTCCTCGGGGTCGTTGGGCCGGGGCGCGCCCATCCCGCCCGCGTCGAACCAGCCCTTCACCTTTCCCTCGGGCTGCAGCGCCTTGCCCTCGACCGAGTCGCCTTGGACGAGCTTGAACTTCCAGCTCCCTTCCCAGAGCTGCCAGGTCTCGGTCGGGTTCGCGTCCGTCCCCGGATCCAGCGACGCGCGCAGGTCGAGCACGCATTTGTGGCCGCCCTCGTCCAGGAAGGCGGCGAAGAGGGAGTCGTTCCACCCGCCCGGCACGGGGCTCGCGTGGCAGCGGTCCTGGAGGCTCTTCACCCCGACCAGGTTCAGCTTGCCCTTGCCCTCGTCCCACTTGCCGCCCGCGCGCTCGACCACCGTCTTCAGCGCTTCGTACTGGGCGATCGGAGTCGGGGGGAGCAGGGCCGAGGTGAGCTTTGCGCCGGCGCCCGGGGCTTGCCCCGGATGAACGAGATGCTTGGGCGGATCGTCGCCGAAGTCGTCGACGTGCATCCACCCGGCGAACTTCTCCGGCACGTTCCCGGCGGCGATGATCTGCACCTCGCTGCCGGCTGCCCCGTCGGGGACCGGGCCGAGAACGCGGCCGCCGCCCAGGTACACCATCGGGTGCTGGAGCGCGTCGTTGTCGTGGTCGCCCTTGCCGAACCAGGCCAGGTCGCCCGGCAGGATGTCCGCCGGGGGGTTCGCCGGATCCGCGCTCGAGACATGCCAGAGAGCGGAGAGGTGCGTCGCGTCGGAGGGCGTCTCCTCGTCCGTCTTGAAGACGCCTACCCGCCGCATGGCGATGGCGATCAGGTTCGCGCCATCGATCCCCTCGGCCGGCTTGCTCGATCCCGCCTTGTACGGCGCGCCCAGGAAGTTCATGCAAGCCTGGATGAACTCGTCGCGGTGTCCCGGCGCCGAAGGCGCCGGAACTTTACCAGGATCTGGCGCGGTGGGCAGCGGTTCGCCGGGCTGCTTCACGGAGAGGCAGATCCGCCCGCCGTGCGACCCGACGTGCAGCCGCAGCGTATGGCTGTCGATCAGCACCGGCGCCGGCAGCGTCTCGGCTCCTGCGGGCGGCTTGCGTGGTTCCGCCGCGGGCGGCGCCTCCTTCGCGGTCTTGCCGCCGCCCGTCGCGTTCTTGAAGGAGTCCAGGAGCGAAGCGGGCGGGTGGTAGCAGTCCGCCTCGATCAGTCCGGCGTAGCGGACCAGCTTGGGCCAGTCGATGTACGGGCCGATGTCCGGCCGGCGCGCCGGGTCGATGTTGACGTGCGTGCAGATCCCGCGGAAGTCGCGCCGGATCTTCTCGTCCTTCTTGAAGTCGTCGTACCGGTGCTCCTCGGGCAGGATGATGCGCGGGATCTGATGCTTGAGGCAGAGCGCCTTGAGGAGCCGGCCGAGCCCGGCGTACTGCTTCTCGGTCAGCGTGGCCCAGTACTTCTGGCCGGCGAACTGCTTCTCCAGATAGACCTCCTTTTCGGAGGCCTTGCAGTAGACGTCCTTCTTCTCCTTGGTGCTGTACTCCGAGACCATCTCGTCGCCCTGCTTCCGCAGGGGTCCGATGTTGTCGATCTCGATCCCGATCGAGCTCGGGTTCCACCAGGTCGCGTGCCAGGAGGTGTACTCCGTCGGAACCAGGAGGTAGGGCGTGCCGCAGCGCCCGAGCAGGAAGTGCGCGCTGGCGTCGTGGTCGCTGCCGCCCATCAGGCCGGTGAAGTTCCCGTAGCCGCAGGTCAAGTGGAGCACGATGGTCGTGCGCGGCGCCTCTACCGCTTTGCAGAACTTCGTCACCGGCACGCCGTCGCGCTTGCAGACCCGCACTTCCAGCGGGTCTTCGCCGGGCACCTTCCACTGCTCCTTAGTCCAGGAGACGTCGCCTTCCCGGTCCTTGGGAAGGCGCGCCAGCCATCTCTGATCGACCTTCTGCCAGAGCATGCGTTCGCCTCAGCGGAGCTCGGTCCCAGCCTTCTGCATCGCCTCCAGCAGCGTCAGGCAGCGCCACTCGTAGAGCTCGCCGTACGGCGTCTGCCCGCTCACGCGCTTGCCGGTCTCCAGGAACTGGTTGTCGTTCACCTTCGCGAACGCGCTGCGGATGCCGTCGAAGAACGACTTCACCATATGCAGGTAGATCTTCGCGTCGTCGTGGACGATCTGTCCCAGCTCGCGCTCGCTCAGATCGTCGACGCCCTTGTAGCCGTTCTTGGTGAGCGCCGGCTCGCAGTGCTTCTTGTAGCTCTCGCGGAAGGTGAGCTGGATCAGCCCGCGCCCGCGGAACTTCCAGAAGTCGCATTCGTGGACCTGGTCGCGGATGCCGGTGTCGTCGGGATAGGCCGAGCCGTTCCAGGCGGCGACGCGGTCGTCTCCGATGGCGCCCATCGCCTTGAGCAGGTCGCCGGCGGGGCGATTCATCTTGCTGGTGTTGTAGCTGGCTTTTCCCGCCGCGCTGGGCTCGAACATGTACTTCTCGCTGCCGCGCTCGGAGATGGGCTCCAGCGTCCCGCCGGTCTCGTTGTAGAAGATGCCGAAGAAGCCGAGGAACTCTTGCAGGGTGAGCTCCTTCGCCCAGAGGTGCTCCAGGTTGTCGAACACCGTCTGGAAGTTCTGCTTGTTGACCTTGTTGGGGAACATCGGCGCCGGCTTCTTCCAGAGCAGCAGGGTGGGGTGGTCGCCCGGATACAGCGGCTTGAAGTCGTTGTTGAACCAGTCCACGAAGTGCTTGCCGCCGACCCGCACGTTCCCGCTCTTCACCTTGTCGCCCGCAGCGCCGGGAGCGGCCGCCGGGGCGCCGCCCATCAAGGCGTCATAGGTCTCGCTCTTCTTCAGCTTGATCCCGACGTCGGGCGCGACCGGGCCCAGCGGAGTCGAGTCGTCGGCGACCGCGAGCAGCACCACCGCCTCGCCTCCGGCGCGAGGCAGCCCGAGCTTCCAGAACACCTCGTAGGAGGCGCCGAGCCCGGTGTCCTGGTCCTTGAACTCGTCCTTCTGCACCGCCGCCTGGGGCACTTCCACGTTGCCCGTGCTCTTCCAGCGCGGCCCGCGCGCTTCCTGTGAGCACACCACCGCCGCGCCGTTCTGCGGGTTGATCAACAAGACCTTGAGGTTCTTTCCCGTTTGCCTCAAGTAGGGATAGCCCGCGCCCGCCGTCCGCATCGGCAGGCGTACGTGCCAGCGCTCGCGCTCCGGAGCTCCGGCGCCGCGCACCACGCCGCTGACGAAACAGCGCGATTTGTCGTGCTGCGCCCCGGCGCAGGAGGCGATCTCCGCCGGACAGCCGTCCTTCTTCACCACGGGCAGCTTTCCCGCCTGGACCGCCGTGCGGCAGGCGGTCTCCGTCCCGTTGCGACACGACGCGAGATTGGTGACGCGGATCTTCTCCGTGCATCCGGTCTTGCGTCCCTCGGGAGCGACCGCCGTCTTGCAGTCGGTCGCGCAGATCCCCGTCTCGATCCCGTTCTCCGCCTTCCAGGCGACGGCGGGGTCCGCGGCGATCACCCAATCCGGCACGTCGGGGTGCGCCGCCCGGAGCAGGGCCGCATGGTGGGTCGAGGCGTCGCCCGGAAGCATGTCCTTCTCGCTGTCCAGGGCGAGGTGCTGGGCGGCGTACACCGGCGCGACCCAGATCTTGTCCTGCCCGTCCCCCGTCAGCCGCTGCGAGACGGCGCCCGTGAGCTGCGTCAGCGCGCGGGTGGCGAATTCCGTCTTCCCCCAGCCGGTGAAGCGATCGGTCGAGTCGCCGCGCGAGACCTCGAACCAGGCGACGATCTCCTTCGTCCCCGCCGCTCCCGGGGCTGCGGCCGGCGGCTTGGGCGCCGGGTCGGGAAACTTCGCCTCGCCGTACACGGTGACGGGCTGGTCGCGGAGGTTCAGCTCCTTGTCCTTCGCCTGGAGCTTCGCGTACACCGGCCGCGGCGCGTTGAGCAGGCCGCTGTCGCTGGTCAGCACGTGCGGGTCGAAAGCGACGCAGAACCCGCCCTTCGCCACCTTGCACTTCGCCGACCCCAGCTCCTGGTCGTGCTCCGGCGCGCCCATGGAGAGGATGGCGAACCAGCGCACCGCGAGCTCGGCTCCGTCGTCGATGTTCTGCACCCGCCCCGCCAGCACCGGATGGTCCTGCAAGTGGGCGATGCGCTGCGACCAGGAGGCGATCGCGTCCGGATCCTTCTTCTGCTGCTCGGCGGGAAGGTCGGGGACGAGCTTCTCTTGACCCTGCTCGATGGACCAAGAGAAGACTTCCTTCGAGGCCTGCAAGAGCGAGATCAGCTCCCACTCGCCGTCCTCGCGGCGAAAGACGATGCGCTCCGCGCGGATGGCCGCTTTCGGGTCGAGCAGCTTTCCCGGCTGCTCGGGCTGGAACTTGTCCGCATTCCACTTCGCGTAGGTGCGGACCGTCGCGCCCTCCTTCACCTTCATGCGCAGGCCCAGGCGCGGGTCGGGGACCACCTCCTGGCCATTGAAGCTCTGGTTCCCCGGCGCGTCGCCCGGAACGAGCGTGGCCGGGGCGGCAGTCTCGTTGACGATCTGCACGAGCTGTCCCTTCTCGCCCACCACCTTCTCGTCGACGGACACGACCAGGTCGCGGCCCTGCACATCCGCGAGCCTCACCACCAGCTCGCCCTCCGAATCGGTCTTGCCCTGGGCCACCGTCTCGCCGTCCGCCTTGACGGTGACGTCGACGGCGGCGAGCGGACCTTTCGCGTCGCGCACCAGGATCACCACGTCTTCGCCAGCGTGCGTACGGTCCTTGGCGTTGGCTCCAGGCTCCTCCGCGGGGTCGTCGCGGTCCCGCCCGAGGCGCACCTGCGCCATCAGCCGCAGGGCGGTGACGGGATGCACGAAGACGGCCTTCCCGTCGGTGGGAAAGTCCTCCGCCTTCCCGAGCTGGTCCCAGAAGAGGAATGCCTTGGCGTTCTGCGAGAAGTCCCGGCGCTCCCCGTCGCTGTGCGACTTGTACCGGTCCTGCTTCACCAGCTTGTCCACGTCCAGCTTGAAGTCCGCCAGCGCCTTCACCGCCTGGTACCGGCCCCGCCAGCACTGGGTGGGCGTGCGATAGAAGTGGCGCAGCTCGCCCGGCTCCACGATCCATTCCAGCTCCTTCTTCCCGATGAGCTGCTTCTTCGGATCGAGCGCCTCGATCAGGGCGGTGGCGTGCTCCTTGGTGCCGTGCTCCTTGGCGGAGAGGTCCAGCGACGCCAGCTTCGGCTGCTCCTTCTCGGTGAGCTCCTCGTTGCCCAGCGAGCCGGTGGGGAAGACGTCGGCCTTGCTGAACACCGACCAGTGCAGGGCGGGCGAGCCCAGGTAGGACCCGGAGCGGCCCACGGTCTCGCCCGCCTCGACGCCGCAGCGGTGCGCCTTCCCGTCGTCCGCCTTCAGGTCGTCGAAGACGGAGACCTTGCCGTCGCGCAGGTCCTTGACGTGCGGATCGTTCTTGCAGGCCTGCTCGAGGTCGAACTGCGCGAACGGGGACAGCTCGACGACCTTCCCCCCGGTCCCATCGGGACCGAGGGCGCGCACCCATTTCCCCTTCAGCTTGACGTACCGCTTGGAGTCGACGACCAGCTCGCCCTCTTCCTCGTAGACGCCGGCGTCCAGCAGATCGGTCTGCTGCACGTTGGTGGGCGAGAACGTTCCTTTGTCGGCGTCCTTCCAGGTGGGCTGCGGTTCCTGCACCCGCCACTTCGGCTTCTTCGGCGCCCCCTTGTCCTGCATGGCGTCGATCAGCAGACGGCGCAGCCATGGTGCGTCCGTCTTGTCGGGATGGAGCACCTCCCGCTGGAGGTGCAGGTAGAGGCAATAGATCTTCTTGTCCCCCTGGAGCGGATGCCGCAGCAGGGTGAAGCCCGTGTCTCCCCAGGCATGCTCGCCGGGACCCACGCCGATGCGGGCCGCGACCAGCTCGCCGTCGCTCATCGCCAGGATCGGCGACCCTCTCTCGGGCGTCAGGTGCGCTCCGCAGTGGAAGAGGCCGCTGTCTCCGAGCGGAAAGAAGCCTCCCAGACCGCGTTCCGTCTGGTGGTACAGCGCCGTGACCGTCTCCGCGCTGACCAGGACGGAGCCCTTCAGGGCGTACGGCAGCCGCGGCACGCCGGTCGTGGGAGGGCAGGGTGGAGCGGGTGCGGCGGGCTGATCCTTGCCCGCGCCGGCGGTCGCGCCGAGCCCCTTGCCGATCTTGTGGACCAGCTCGCTGTCGTCCTTCACCGGCTGATCCGGGATGGGGTAGAAGAAGTGCCCCAGCGGATGGTCGGCGTGCGCGTAGAGCCGCGTCTTCCGCCCTGGATACACCTCGAGCAACCGGCGGGCTTTCACCCAGTACTCGGAGAACTCCTTGTCCGGCGTCTCGGGGCGGGTGATGATCTTGTAGTTCCCCTCGCCGAGCAGCTCGTCGTGCGGCCAGCAGGGATCGACGATGCGCAGCCACAGCTCGCCCCGCTGCGCGTCCCGCTTGTATCCGTTGATCACCACGATGTGGCCGCGCTGGGCGGTCAGCTGGGTGAACTGGACGACCGGGTTGTTCTTCTTCAGCTGGTCGACGTGGCGCGCGAACTTCTTCTCGGCGTCGTCCGGGTTGACCTGCTCGTTCTTGCCGGCGAGCTCGCCGGAATCATGTCCCCAACCGGCCGCGTCGAAGATCCCAGGCGGGTAGCATTGGCCGCCCTTGCTGACGCCCGCGAGCTTCCCCTTCTGCGAGCCGCCCAGGAAGCGCAGGTTCAGTTTCTGCCCGTTGAGCCCGGGCTCCTTCTCGCCCTCGTCGTGGCCGATGTACTCGCCGGTCTTGCCCTTCGCCTTGCAGTAATAGTTGTAGACCATCGCCGCCGAGGCTCGGCCGCACCAGAAGTTGCTGCGCGCCTCGCTGGAGCGCTGCTGCAGGCGGGGAACCTCGAGCCAACGCCCCTCGAGTCCGTCCAGGTCGGCCGGCTTCAGATCCGCCGGCTTCCGGACGGTGTCGACGCACGCGATGCGGGCCATGCCCGGAAGCCCCCCGAAAACGCCCGCGCACAGTCCAGCAGGCTTGCCCAGCTTACCCTACAGGTCGACTGGCGGACCAGCCGGCCCGGCATCGGGCAGTTGGCGGATTGCGCTACTGGTCGCGACGCAGCGCGAACAGCGCGACCTGGCGCAGATCGGTCGCGGTGCGCCTGGGCAAGAGCGGCGACTCGAGCGCGCGCATTGACTCGTCGCAGAGCCGGTCCGCCTCGGCGCGGGCGGACGCCTCGGCCCCGCTCCGCCGGAGGATGTCGCGCAGCTCCTCGACGTCGGCATCGCGGCGGCCGAGCTGCGAGCGCAGCCGCTCGGCGTCTCGCGGCGAGGCGGACTCGAGCGCCCGCGCCACGATCAGCGTCCTCTTTCCCTGGCGCAGGTCGCTGGCGTTCGGCTTGCCGGTGATCTCGGGAGAACCGAAGGTCCCGAGCAGATCGTCCGCGATCTGGAATGCCATCCCCAGCGGCCGCGCGTACGCGCTGAGCGCGTCGAGCAAGGGCTGCGGCGCCGCGGCCAGCGTCGCGCCGAGGTGGAGCGGCAGCTCGAAGGTATAGGTCCCCGTCTTCGCCCGCTGCACTTCGAGGATCTCGCGTCCGGTCAGCTCGCGTCCGCGCGGCGCCTTCAGATCCGCCATCTGCCCCAGGATCACCTGCTCGATGGTGCGGGCGGCGAGCGGAGCCGCCGTGCCCAGCAGCTGGTACGCCCAGGCTTCGCAGAGGCTGCCGCAGAGCAAGGCCAGGCTCCCCGCCAGATGATCTCCGCCCAGGGCCCGGTGCATCGTCGGCCCGCCTCGCCGGAAGTCGTCCTCGTCCATGTAGTCGTCATGGATGAGGAGATAGGCGTGCAGCAGCTCGACGCCCAGCGCCGCGTCGATCGCGGCCTCGCGCCGTCCGCCCGCCGCCTCGTGGCCGAGCAGGACCAATGCGGCCCGCAGCCGCTTGCCACCCCGGAAGAGGTAGTCGCGCAGCGCTCCGGCCGCCTCGCGGAGATCGACGGGAAGCGTCTCGAAGGCGCGGAGCTTCTCGTCCACGAACGCGCGCAGCCTCGGCTCGGCCAGCCGCGCGCCCTCGACGATCGACGCCGGGGGCTCCAGGGATCGCGGGGACACCATGCGGAGGTGTCCAATACCAGATTTGAGCGATTCTGACGCCCACGTGGACGTCAACGTGGGCGTCACGTGGGCATGGACGGCGATGGCTGGGACGTTCCGAGCGCGTTTCACCCGGTGCGCAACCGGTTGAAATGCCCTTGCGCGCGGGGGGCCGCCGGACCAACTCGTGCCGGCACGAGTTCACCTGCGGGCAGATTGGGACACGATACGGAACTCTCCCCAAGCATTCTTGGGCCCAGCAAACTCGCGCCGGAACCACGAGGTCCGCCCAAATCAATTCCGCCGCTCGACGCTAATTCACCCGTTTGAACCGGGCCGCCCCCGACGAT